>Ga0163217_1104797_pt1 | contig 14015 bp, 18 predicted proteins | sample SynspAceP_FD_185933 | JGI IMG/M metagenome (GOLD analysis project Ga0163217, IMG submission 185933) | Saline lake microbial communities from Ace Lake in Antarctica - Synechococcus sp. Ace-P (PacBio error correction) | ecosystem: Environmental > Aquatic > Non-marine Saline and Alkaline > Saline ... | reverse complement strand
TTCGAACTACTCATTCTTGCGGCATTTAACTTGTGCAAACCATTTCTGGTTAAGCACGACGCTCGCATCATCCTGGTGCGCCTACTGATTGATAGACCCTTTTGTGCGTTCCGCCGCGTCCCCTTAAGGTGTCGATTTTCCCTCGCGCCTATATCTCTTCTACAGGCCCGGTAGTTTCTAGTCATAGCACAATCGGCTTCGCGTCCAATTCCTAAGGCTGTAGGACAGGGCTATCTCGATTCGACTTCGACTTTCCATTCTCTAAATTGTCAGCCTCAAACTAGTCTATTATTTCGTGCTCCACCCACGCAAATCCTCGATTTGATCCTGCTGTATTGCTCCTTCGGAGTCTATATTCCTTGTAGATATCAGTTATTCATACACTAGATGTGCTCACCTGCATGCGCCCCCGCTCGGGTCCGCAGTTCTTGAGGAAAGAAACCGGTTGAACGCGGGGCTTTGCCGTGGTCGGCAACCGTGCGCATGGCGCAGACAGACGCGCGGCATGGCGACGAATACATGCTCTATGCCTTTCAACGGCAGAGACTGTGGCTGCCGTTACACCATTCATGCGCCGACGAATCAAGCCAAAGTGGGCGCTATCAAGACTGACGATCTTGAAAGGCGCTGTATCACGATACAGGCGGCTATATTAACCCGCCGATGTCACCATGGGCGATGCCAAAAAGGGCGCGGCAGCGCGGTGTGATGATTGAGCGAGTGGCAGGCGGATGCGTTTCACTGGAATGGGATGCTGGGAAGTACATGCACTAAGATGGCAGAACGTGGCGGAACTGGTGCCTACCGATGAGCAGATCGTTATCACCGCCGAAAACAACGTCGTTGGACGGCCTCTCGGCAACACGCGCAGCGGACGGCTCAGAGTTGGCGATCAAAGATGCCTGGCCATTCGTGGGAAACTACGTTTATTCGTGGATGGATCAGGAACTGAGCTGGTCAACGTGGCGCGCGCCAGGGCAAATCCGGGGCATCGGTTGTGCTGACGCGCATGAATCATGCGCGCGAAGAACGGGGCGGCTGAGATTCTGGGGCATCTACGAGCACGGCGCGCAAGGCGCGGTTTGAGTACGGGTGCGGACAGCTTCCGGGCCGATCTTTTCCCGCTGGATCTGGACCGGGATCGCGGTATCAGTACATGGCGATGGCCTGAACGTGTGCCGTCTGCGCCGACTCGGGCTGAAGGGACGATTTCAACGGGCAATCTGCTATACGCCTGATGGGAACGCTGGTTGGTCCGCACGGGCCCTGCGCAAACATGTGCTGGCGAAGGGTTTTTCCTTTGGGATTACGGCTTGCTGGGGGAGGCGGTATTACCTTGCCGCAGATGATTGGTCCGAGGCAGAGGCCGAGATCGACATGGCTTCACTGGACCCCAAACGCATATGGCGGACTGATGACCACGAATATGCGCGCGCAAGAACGAAGAGCGTTGGAGCACGTCTATATCTGCACATCCGAACGAAAGAGCGCCCCGCGTGCCGCCCCTTGCGGACCTCGCCGCCTATGACCGTCAAGCCGCCCGTGGCGCGCCAATTCGGCATGGGATGGCTGGGAACGTCCCGACTATTTTTGCCCCATTGGCTTTGACGATAAGCCAGCGGTCGTTCGGCGCGGTGGTTGGTTGGGAACATTGTGGTAGAGGGAGCAAGGCGATCCGCGAAGGTGTGGGGCTTATTTGTGCACGCCCTTACCAAGCATCTGGTCAAAGGGCCGGGGCGACGGAATTCCTTGAGGCTGGTTCACCTTAACAAGCTGGCCGTCCGTCGGGCGGTTTCAACCTTGGACTATTGCGTGACCATCAATGGTACCACGCGGCACCGAATATACCATCGTGTCTGGCGCAGGATTGAAGTACTATCTTGTGTCTGCGGGGGATGGCCACGGCCTATTGCAGGCGACTTCTTTCGCAAGGCCATCGCCGATAAAGGCGCACAGAGTTCGGCTATATTTTCGAATGTATTGTGTGGAACACGCAATGGGGTTGTCTTTGCCATTGCAGGGTCCGAAATCGCGCGACGTTGCTGACAAGAATCTTCAAGGATGCTGACCCGAACGGTGCTCAGCAACAAGCGGTTCCTGGGCTGACATGCGACATATAGAAGGCTGGGGATGGTGCCCGTGCGTGCATTCCGCGTCGCCTATACCGGGGAGAGCTGGGCTGGGAGCTGCACACCGATCGAGATGCAGGAAACCTGTTCGGATCTGCTTGAGAAAGGCGGCGGAGAAAACACGGCTGAGGCTGGTCGGCGCACGGGCGCAGCTGGTTGCAGGGCAGGAAAATCCTACCGTGCCTTTGCAACGAGCTTGGCCGTGGATGCGACCGCTTGAGGCGACTGCCGGCGCTTTGTTTGATTTGTCGAAGAGTTCCTGGGCAAGGACGCGATGCAGGGCTTGCTTCCGCAGCAAATCGTGTGACGGATCTTGATTGACGGGCCGAAGATTGCGATCCTGGTGGCGCGAAGTGTTGTACCATGGGACAACACGTGTGGGACCGTCTGACCTCGGGCGGGTTATCGGTGGCCTTTCGTAAATCATCGGCATGGGCTATGTCAACCCGAGTCGCCGTTGGTCGGGACCAAGCTAAAAGATCAAGATGTTCGGACCACAGCTGTGGGACGCCGAGATTTCGTCGAGGACAGTCTTATTATCAAGAACGCGACGATCCGCGTGGAATGGCTAGGAGCCTGACTTAACCGAGCGGGCGGCCTGTTCTGCGCTCGGCCATGCGCTGCCGATGATTGTGTAGTAGATACGCAGGATCGGGCAGAACGCTCGGGCAGGTTGCAGGGCTTTCGGAAGCTCCGGCGTTATTGCGTTTGGCTTCATCAGGCATGTCATCGGCGATGAGATGCGGTAGTCGTTTCGCAACTGATCAGATGCGATCGAAGGCGCGTCATGCAGGGCGTCAGACAGATTACCGTTTTGGGTAAAACGCTGCGCTTCGTTCTCTTGCCAGCGACAATGTGGCTTGCGGTAAGGCGCGCGTCATCGATCCCTGTCAGCGCGCAGGTGCGGGTAGTGTTCAGGATCATTTCGCGGAAGAGCTTTGGACCGCGGCGCTGCACACGCATTCGGTGACCTCTGATTGCTTTTGGCGATCCAGTTCTGCTTGCGCTGTTCCGAAAACGGGCATCTGGGCTTTGGCGGCTAAGCTGTTGCCTTCATAGGCGGCAAAAATAAAGGAAGGATCTGCGATATCGCGCCCACATCTGCCGGTCCATCGCTGACAGATTGGCAGCCTTTGCGCAGCGTTTCGTCAATGCGGCGAGGATTGGACAGTTTTCATCGCACAGATGATGGCGTGCGCCCGAAGTCCGTTTCGGCATGGGTAATTTTGCGGCCTGTGGCCAGGGGAACTTGCAAAAGGGCAGGCAGGCAAGATTCAGCGGACAAAGCCTTCTGTTACTCGTCTTTTGTCGTTTCGACGCCGTCGTCATGTGCCTGCATTTCGCTTGGAAATGTGCAGGTTACTTTATTTGCAATGTCCAAGATGCTCCTGATAGATTGCTTTGCGCCCTACCGCACGCGGGGACGCCGCGAAAGCCGTTTCCCAGCTGGCGGGGCTGGCCGGCTAGACTTGATGTCGATGTCGCCCTGCGTCCGGTCACGCGGCCTGTGCTGGTATATTGCAGAAGGTTCCAGCGTTCATTCGGGTATTTCTCGGACGGGTGGCGGGGTTTGGCGGAGCCAGAATTCCACTCCGCGCAGGCGCCCAACTGGTTGGTCTCGTAGAAAATCAGGTGCGTGTAGATAATCGGTTGCTGGCCGTAGTTGCGCCTTGGGTATGCGCAGAAAAATTAGGGTGTCTTGCGTACGGTATCGGCGGGCGGGCGCTAGTGTTGCAGGATTGGGCCGAAAACGGGTTCCACTCAGATCAAGCACGGGGGGCAGATGCCTGTGGTCTTGGGGAACGGTTTTTCAATGAACCAGCGGGCCTGTTTTTCGAGGTGTTCGTGCAGATAGTAGTAGAAGTGATAGGCCCCGCGTGCCACGCCAGACGGGGCTGCGCCGTCCCAGTGGTTTGGAACACTCGGCGCTCCAACAGATCGCTGCCTACGGTTTGCCATTGATAACGCAAGTTACCCCGAAACCGTGCTTCGCCCCAGTTCGGGTCTTGGAAACGGGCCGCGTTCGATTTCCGTGCACAGCATACGAGTCGGGGCTTTTGGCCAGGCCAATCAACGGCTTGCGGTCGCCAATTAGCGCCGTTCACATCCCCAAGGGCACGGATTTGCGGCGCGCCACGGCCGCGAGGCAAGGGCAGATAGCGGGCTAGACGCGAAGTCGGCGGCTATCGGTCACGGCTTCGTGGCGTAAAGGCCAGATTATTGGCGGGGCATCTCGACGAGGTCGATGGCTCAGTCGCCAGCATCGCTGAGCCAACGCGTGATGTCGACCGTATCCTTAAATCATCGGCGTCGGCGGGAAACGCAGCTCGGCGTTCGACCTCGGTTTCCTCGAGGTGAGGATCATCGCGGCGAACGGGCCATAGAAGATCAACGCGCCGCGGGGGCGAGGGCCGGGCGCTTGGAGATGACACGCGGGGGCCGCGTCCGTCGGGATCAGGTGCAAAAGGTTTGGCAAAAAGATCGGCTTGCGCTGCAGCGTTTCGGTGCAGCCGTTCGCAGTGGCGATCGACGGTTGCTGCGGGCGAATTGGGCAAGGCCGCTTTGGTGATATAGGCGTCAATGCTGGCGCGGAGGTCGGGTGCGGGTTCAGTCGGCTGCACTGCAGTTTTGCAGGGCACTGGGCAAAGGCAAGCGTCTATGCTGGCCTGTGCCGCTGGCGATCTCGAGCGCACGCCCTTTTGCGGGCGTGTTCGCAGAGATCAACAAGGCGTCTTATGTTCCGGTCGCAGGCGGGCCGCGTGCAGACATCGCGCCACTGGCGGGATCGCACGCTGGCGGAGGGGGCGGAAGCTTGCCGGTCATGGGGCGTAGGCCTTCGGCGCAGTGGCGCGACACAGTTTCGGGGAGGATGGTGGTAATTGACCAAGGGTCAGATCGGGCACAATATGCGATGCGGCAGCGGCTGGTCTGGAAAGCGTATCGCTTGTTCCCGCGCTCAGATAAATCGGGCATGGCGGGGATCGGGGCCAAGCACACGTGCGGTCGGGGCAAAAAATGCGCAGTCCGCCCACGTCGAGATGGGTTTGGTGAGGGCCTGGCGGCCATATTCTGATTACCGCTCAGCCCTCGGACCAGCACATGTCGCGGCCACGATCATGGGGGGGTTCGGTCGGGTCCTCTTCGCAGGCGAGATCAACAGCGCGCCGCGTCGGGCTTTGGCGTACACGTTTCGCCCACGCCAAAAACATCGGCAGCGCACAGGTACACTGGTGGCCGCGGATCCGCGCATCGACCGCCGTAGGGCGTGATCCCAGTGGGGCACGCCAGCCGAATGGCGATACTGATCGCCACGCTCGGCGGCATTCACAGTTTTCTTCGCGTTGGTAGGTTTTCGCGGGCCTGCGGTGGCCTCCCACATGTCGCCGTGTGGCGGGCGAATCGCGAAGTCACGGGATAGCCAGTTAAATGCGCCCGCCGTTGCGGCGCAGGTCCTTGCGAAATTCCTGCAGAGGCGGTCGGGTGGATCATATCATGGGGTGCGTGATAGCCCGCAAAAGCGATCCGTTTCCGCAGCGAGGATCGGACAAAGGCGCGGTCGTCGTCCGGGGGTGATTGTTTTCACGCATATGCGCGGAGTTTCGGTGAAAACGCTCTTTCTCGTTGGCGATCCGCGAATTGATATCAGACCGGTGGTGTGAGATTACCCGCGCGTCTGCGCAGATAGCCGATGGTTGGCGCGGTTCAGCGCCCTGCACAGAGGGGGGCACCCGTGTTCTCTGTGATCCAAGGCGGCAGAGCGGCCCGAGGCGTGAGTAGCCAGCGCTTTTTTCCCCTGTCACCGTTGACTTGGGCGTCACGGGACAGGCGCGCCGCTGCCGAAAATGCCTGACGATGCACCGCGATGACAGGATATCGGATGTGTGCATGTGTCATGGTTGCGCCCCCTGTCCGGTTGCTCTGGTTTCCGCTTGGGGCTGTCTCACCGGCCCCAAGCTGTTCGCATATGGGTGACACGGGCGGTGGGACGTGCAACCGGCGCGGGTAGGGGCGTCGGTTTGCACGCTCTGTTGCAGCGCGACCGTAGGCGGGGCGCGCGTGGATCATTTCGACAAAGGGCCGCCAGCGCGGATAATCCTTGGCGCGTCTTGCGGCATCGCGATCTCTGCCGGAAAAGTGAGCATAACTGTCGGCAGCGACAAGCGTTATCTGCACAAAGTGCTCCTGACGCCGCACGCGGGCTGTTTCATATAGCTATAAGTGGCTGTCCAGCTCGGAGGTGATGCGCGGATGCAGCGGCCGGCACCGGCGTCATCCAAGCGGTGACAATAGGAGTTATCAGCAGGATCGGTCATGGCGAGCCTTCTGCGCAGTGCATCAGTTCAGATGCTGCAATAGGCGGGCTGTCGCGAATCCGGGGATCATCTCGGGGGCGAAACGGTGTGCAGAGCACTTCGGTAATGCGCACTTTCGGCAATCAAGCGTGCGTCAATTCGACCTGATGGGGATTTGCCAACGGTGCACGGTGCTCGGCGCTGGCGGGCGGAGGTTTGAGTCTTGGCATTCGCGGCTATAGGGAATGACATCAATAGGGGCGCCCGATTTCTTCGAGCAGCCACCAAATGCGATGAGAGCGGGACCGGTTCAGGTATGGGTGGATTTTAATTCATGACGCTGTGATAGCGTGTTGCCGCCGTATTGATAGTGGGGGTGCATTCCCCGGCTGCTTGACGGGTTGGCTCGGGGGGTGCTGTTCAGATTATGTCACGGCGGTGGCGTACGCGGGCAGGCGCGGACAGGATCAACGCGTCGAGCGCAAGCACGTCAGCAACACGGATCCCGCCATGGGAAGGCCATCGACACAAACCAGGACCAGACAGCACAGCCCCCTGCCAGAGCGGCAAGCTCCTGACGGCAATGGGCGGAGCGGACAGACGGGCCAGCGGCGGGTAGGGCGACGGCTCCACCACAGTACCAGCGCCGACTAACGCAGAGGGAAACAGGGACGACAGGCAGACAGCGTTATTTTTGGCCCAGTACGCTCAGCAGGCCCCAGGTTGCATGTTTGCAAGCGCAATCCCCACCGCCATCGCCTGCCTGCAAAGCGAATATCGGCATAGCGCACATCGGCGAGGGATATTGCCGGTGTGTGGTCCATGTGCACGGTGCGATCGACTCGGGTCGGAACTGTCGGAATTCATCGAATCTCGGTCAGCTCCAGAACGCCGGTATTCGCCTGCCGCAGTGATAGCGCGCGTTCAAAAACCGGATTCTGCGCGCCAGCGCATCGGATGCTGTCGATCGTGACCTTCCCCGCAACGCCCGAAGCCCGCGTCGCTGCAGAGGCAGGCATCGGCGTTTGTTCAAGCGCCCAAGCACTCGCGGCGGTGGTGGTTTCATTGCTGGCGTGGATGTCATCGGACAATGGCACTGCGTCCCACTTTTCGGCGGAATGAGCTCCAGGCTATTGCACATCTTGCACCCAGATGCCGGCCAAGGCAGGCCCGAGATAGGAACAGCACAAAAACACCGAGACAGATGCCACGACACCGCTGCAGCGATTTCCCACGTTGCCGCGACCATTGGTGGGTGAAACGCGGCACCAGCGTACCGCGCCGCCGCACGCGCGGCCACCAATATAAAGCCCCGTTTGCAATCAGCACCAAGGCAAGCGAGGCGCGGCTTTCAATCATGCGATCACACGGTCACACCCAGCATTTCAGGTCACTGTGGCTGCCGTCGCGAACAATCGTACCAGCGGACCGGACGCGGGGAGCTCTCGATCATCTTTGCCGTAAGGGTCAACTGCAAACATGACCGCACTCACCATTCGCGGATTCCACCGAAAAAGCGCCGCCAGATCGGGCGCGCGCCGGTTGCCACATATTGCACCAGTGCCGCCCGGCCACGAGGCCTCGGACCGCGGCTTGCGATTTGCTGGGATACCGACAGGACGGTTTCTTTTGCACGGTCACGGAAGGTATTATTCACCGTCGCGGCGTCGATCCACGCAATCACACATCGCCATTTGCCGGCTGAGCCGGGCGAGGGACGACAGGGAAAGGGCCAGCACGACAATTCCGCATAGAATGCCAGCGCACGCCGCGAAATAGAGTTTGTTCAACGCGCCTTGGGCTGCGCGGTGGGGGTAGGGTCGTCATATGAGGGCTCCAAGCCTAAAGGGGCCTGGTGGGCTATCATCGGCAGGCGAAAAGAATAACAGTGGAATTAGGTGATTCGACTTGGGGGCGGTTGCGCGTCAGCGGCTGGGGTCCGGGCATGACGCCGTGTTGCGCAATCGTTTGCGATAAAGTGCAGGGTTTGGGTTTGCCCAAGCACGGGGAACAGGCAGACCGGTGACCGCGATGGGGCAGTGCCATGGTAGCCGATCAGACGGCAGGTTTTACAGTCGGCCCTGCTGCCAGCATCCGCGGACTTGCCGGTGCCTGCACAGGTCAGGCCAATACGCCGCCATTCGCCACATAGGCCTGCAATTCCAGCGACCAGGTCTACCGGTGCAAAGCGATGCGCAAAACCCCGGATGGCGCAAGCGAGATCTAGCACCAAGAAAGGTGGCGATCAGCTGACAAGGAAAGGCGGGCAAGAACGCCATGCGCCTTCTCTAGGCGCTTTGATCAAAGACGGACGGCAGACTGCGTTTTTGTCGCAAGAAGGGGGGGGAGGCACCGCGAGGGATTTAACAATTAAAAAAGGCCCGGTCTGCGAGGCCTTTATATATCGTTTATTTCGTGACCGTCCGGATTAGTTCGGAATGTTCGCCTTTTAGATGCTTCGAATAGAAGTTCATGCCCCCAGCGTGCCGTCATTCGGCTGTTTCGCGTCGGCCAGGCAAATCCGAACCGTCTGCTTTTTCAGCGGACGGTGAACGGGTTGGTAGGACCGTCCGCGAGAGGCCCTTTCAAGCGCAGCGGCTTCTTCCCTTTTACGATCGGCAGGGAAACTGCGTCTGTGTTCTCGCCGATGCAACCATGCGGCACCGATTGCTCGTCCATGTGTCCGTGCTTTCCCATGTGCCATCATAGACCGCTTTGGTGGCGGAGCTCGACTGTAATGGGCCCCAGTCGTCAATGATCGACCGCAACACCACGGGCAGGGAAGGTCGCGTATTGCGCCACTGTCGAGACGCCTGTACCACAGGTGAATCACGTGCCTAGCTTCCCTGGGCAGCGTCTTTGGGGGGCGTGGATCTGTGTGCGCAAGACAAACGTCCCGCACCCTGTTCGATCAGAACCTTGGCGGCGTCTGCTTCCTTTCCGCAGGGTCATAACCATGTGTCAGGCCCAGACGATCATTGAACCGACATGTCCGGGTTGACCTTATTTGGCAGTGCGAGTACTAGGCGGAGTTGATGCGCACGCGATCACTTTTCGGGGATCGGGAAGGATCCCGATGTAGCACGGATTGATGTGATCGAGTTTGGTCATCTTGGCCTGCCGAATGTGACCCTGTTATGGCGCGGCCTTCGTAGAACGTGCGGATAGGTCGCGCACACGTTGTCGCGACTAACTAATCGTAGCTCCGGTGGCGTGCTCGAATTTCACATCCCGGAAAATTTGCCGCGATGTTGATGGTCGGGTCCATATAGCCAAAGAGGTGAGCGTAAAGATTAGATACCGCACCGCTCATGCCAATCCTGCGTTCATCACACGCTCGGATGTCTTCCGGGGGGCCTCGGCCACGTCTTACGAACCAAAAACACGGTTTCAACGGGCATCGCGGACATTGCTTTCGAGGCCCAAACCGGCCCTGAATGTGTTGCTTCGTAGGTCAGCGCCATCGCCGACCGGGCAACAAAGGACAAGCCGACCCTTGGTCTTGTCCCTGAGGATAGGCCCCGCCTGACAAAGCCAACAGGCGCCAAAGCCGGCGCTGGCCATAGTTTGGGAATTTCAATAACCGTAGTCCCCGTAGTTAAACGCGCCTCCTTTTGCGGGGCTTGAGATTATGCCCCTAGTTTGAGCGTGGGAAAAATGCGGCCCGAGCGATGCCGGGGCAGCGCCTTTTATCCGCAGAAAAGGACATCACCAGTACAAGGATGGTGATGATGTAGGGTGACATTGCCAGATACTTCCTACAGGGAATAGCAACGCCGGGACCTCGCAGATTTAGTGGGAAAGCTGTGGTAGAGTTACCGCCAAAAAGATTAGGCACCCAGCAAAAGCCGCCATGGCTTCCAGCTGCCAAAAGACCACAAGCGCGAGCGCGATCAGCCGCACACCTGCGGTATTGCCTTCGGTCCATTGGGGCCACACGATCCAGGCTGATGTAGGCACCGGCCCAATCCAGGCCCACACGGCCCCCGCCAAACAGATCGCCAGTTGTCCGTATCCGCACAAAACTTATAGCAAAGGCCGTGGGCGGCCTTCGTGGCTTTCAACCTACGGCCTGCGCAGGATCCAGCCCCATTGCGGGTTTGAATTTCAACACGGCCCAGGACCGCGACGGACCAGCACGCAAAAGCCAAGGTACAAGATGATATCATGGGAAAAGAAAAATTCGGCCGATGACGGGATGATGTCATGCAGGGCCCGAATTTCACATCGGCAGGGCCGGCGGTTTTACCGACATCAGCTTTGGCCAGTCAAAGGCCGAAAACCCCAGCCCAACAGCCGTCAGCGCCCAAGCCCGGATGCGACCTGATGGCCACATGTGATCTGCGTCAGGGAAGGCGAAACAGCAGGGCTAACAACGCCCCTACCCCGGCCGCGGCGGCCAAAAACCAGCAGCGGCGCATCCGGTTATTTCAACGGCAGTGGCCAAAGGCCGCGATCGCACCGATGGATCATCATTCCCGTTCGTACGCCAAGGTTCAGCACGGGCCGGATTTCTCGACCACAGCTCTCCGAGTGCGGCAAAGATCAGCGGCGTCGCCGGCAACCAGAAAGCCCGCGACAAAGGGGATCGGATGATTCGGCAGACAGATTCCATTACCGCGACCTACCGTCCGGCAAAGACGCCAGCCTGGTAATGGGTGAAAAAGATCAAAGGGGAGCAGGAGAACAGCAGCATCCCCTGAAATACTGAATGGCGGCGGCGGGGCAGCCCCAACTGGCTTTTGTTGCGATTGATCACGCGAGTATTAGGTCAGCGCCATCAGGGCCACCGAGCAGCAGGAGTGCCACCGGATGCAGGCCGCCCCAGAAAGGCGGACGGATGATCGCGGTGAAAACCCGATAAAGCGAACGTTTGAAAATCGAATGCGGTAGATCTGCACCTGCGGGGACCTGCGACTCGGAACTGCCTGCCAGACCGGGCAGCAGCCCGACCATGCCATTGCACAACAGCACAGCCGTGTCGGATGTTTCCACACCCGAAAACGTGCGCACGGGGTGTTCGCCCGTGACGCGGATGGCAAAGCCCCAACAGGTGCCGCGCCAGCCAACACATAACGCAAAGATCACCGCAGATCAAGGCCGCGACCACACCCCAATGCATGGCCCGCATCCGGCAAAAGCTCGCCTTATGGGCTGTGCATACTGCTGCAGGTTGCGGCTGCCCGGAAAGCCAAGCTTCGGGGTTTTTCAACAATCCAAGCTGCCGGACGCAAGGAACTGCTTACTGCGAACATAGACCGCATCAACGACATAGGATTTCACTTCGTGGCCGAATTTCACCTTCAGCACGGCAGGGTCATGGCCCAGACCAACCGCCAACGCGCCCCGGCAGACACCATGATCGGAAAGCATAAAACACGCTTCTCTTGTCCGGAGATAGAACGCCAAGACCCGACCCGGCCCCCACAAAGTGGCGACCCATGATATACTGGCCTTCCGCTCGATAGTTCCAAAGCCCGCCTTGACCTCAGCGACAGCCCGATGGCGATCAGCACCAATGGCGCGCCTTTGACCAGCAGGTTGCGGCGGCGGTAATTAAAACGCGAAATCGCCGAAACGAGAGGTTCCCAAAAGATTCGTCATGATCGACGCTAGCGGCGTCTTTAAGCCCAGGACCGCAAAACACGCGGCCACCAAACCATCGTGGCAATGACGCACAAGAACACGGCGTCGCATATAGGAAAACGACCCAGGCCTGGCCTGAGGCCGTTTTCATCAAGCCGCTTACATGCCACACACCACTTCCATTGTCAAACCACTTCATTTATGCAGGGAAAACTCCAAGGGGGGCTGTGGGGTGTGAAACCCCGCAAGCGAGCGTCCAAACATGCGCACTTCATCCCGGTTGGCCCCGCCCAATCATCAATCCGATCTTCGTCCACAGTCAGCCTGTTGCGGATCGTGGCTCTGAAGGCGGCCTCGTTGCAGGGCGGCAAAGCGGTCCGATATCTCCATCAGTCGTCCAGACCTGTACTGATCCACGATCACCGCCGTGCCGTTTTCGCGCCAGATCCAGCAGCGCTTGCCGGATCGCGGCGCGGCAAGGGCATCACGCCCCATGTCGGCTGGTTGCCCAGCACCTGCAGGTCGTTGCAACCCTCGCGGGACCGATGACGAATTCTAAGGTTCCCGCCGACAGCGGACCAGCGCTGGCATGCCTGGAGGCCAGGCGTATGCGGACGTCGAAATCGGCGATAATTGCGTTCGGCAAACGCTTGGCGGCGGGCCAGTTCAACATTCCGCGACGCTTCAAGGTTTTCGCGCACGGCTCCGTTCAGCATTTGCGTTCTCGGTTCAGCGAACATTATCGGCGGGCGGCAGGCATGGCCAGTACGTTCTTCGGGCGCGTGTGAAGTATGCCCAGGCGGCGCGCGTGTGGCCCATCATGCCCCAGTCCTGTCGTCGCTAACCCGACATTGCCAGCGGCGCGTCAGCAACTTCGCGCGACAGCGCCGACAGCAGTTCATCTTTGCCGTTTGCCGCAGGACACCGCTGTATGCTCCCAAAATATCTACGGCCTGCGCGGGACTTGCACGGTAATATAACGCTGCGGTCATCTGGCATCCGAAATGAACTGGGCGAGGCCGCAGAGAAGCCCCATGAGGTCAAGCTTACCGGCCGGGTGTCTTGCCCGCGCGCGTCGGACGTCTTGAGCGTTGCTGCCCACCATCATTTCTGCCATGTCCCGCGCTGTTCGTTCGACGGGGTGCATGGCCCACGGGACTTGCCAAGCGCAGGGGATACGTTCGCGCTGTTCGCACCAGGCCTGCGGGATTTTCTTCGAGCTTTTATGGGAGATATTACAAGATTCGCGTGCCCTCGGCAGACTGATGCGTGGCGCGGGGTTTTGAACTCAGGATTTCACTCTTCCTGTAGGTGTCAGAACGTCTAGGTGCAGTATCATCTTCATGTCGAACAGGCTTGGGGTCTTTTGCAGTCAGACATCGAATATCTCGACCGTTGGGCGTTCGCCTGGCGGATAAGGTGCCAACGATCGGTTATAGGGGACAGGGGCAGGCGAATAGGCCTCTGAGACTCACGGTGCAGCGGATTTTGCTTGCTGAGCGAGGCAGGCTTGGGCCGTTTCTCCATCCGAGGGCGATGTTTTCTGCCGCTCAGCGCATGTCAATAGGGAAAAATGTGGGAACCACCTGCACGCGACTGGCGCGGGCGGACGGGGTTCTTGCGGGCAAAGGGTGGTTGCCCGTGCATCTAGCATCGTGCGCTTTTCGTCGGGAGTTTGTACCAACCATAATATCATCTTGACCAGGCGGTCGGACTGGCCGGCGGCCGTTTTCCCCCAAACCAAACGCATTTTTGAACTTTCGCCCGAGCGGCAATGCCGCAATGACAACGGATCATCATTGGCGGACCAGAAAACCACCGTGGCTTTAGGCTCCTTTGGTTTTGCAAGCCGTGGATGAAAGCGCCAAGAAGGCGTTGTCATGGTTCATTTGCGCAGCGATTCCTTTTGTGTTCAAAAACTGGCTGTTTATTCGTTTGCGGGGCAGAGGTTCAAAAAATTTTGGGGGGATCTCTCTTCCTGTTTTTTCTTTTTTTTGTTGTGGTGTGC
>Ga0163217_1090156_pt1 | contig 14015 bp, 7 predicted proteins | sample SynspAceP_FD_185933 | JGI IMG/M metagenome (GOLD analysis project Ga0163217, IMG submission 185933) | Saline lake microbial communities from Ace Lake in Antarctica - Synechococcus sp. Ace-P (PacBio error correction) | ecosystem: Environmental > Aquatic > Non-marine Saline and Alkaline > Saline ... | reverse complement strand
ATAGATTATAGCGTAAATGGAATTCCATATACGCATATAGCCTACTATCAGATTGACCTTCATAAAGTATATGAATAAGAATTTAGTGAGTTATCAACTCAACTCTGTTTTTGTATCGATTTTCTAAATGATTGAGGTGTTATTTTACTTTCTTCAGAAATAAATAGTACTTCAGGCAATCTTTGCTTGGCGATCTAGACAAAAACTGCTGTGCAACCTTCGGGACTTTCTTTTGGGTAAGTCCAATTTCCGTACTACCATTTGATAACACCCTCTGTACTTAGTCTTTCTTTGAGACTATTCTAACTGCTTCAATTTTTCAACGTGCCTCTTCTATTTTACTACACCCTGTCTTTGAAAATAAGCGATCGCTCGATGATTACCTAGATAACGCATCATTTTTGTAAAATCACTTGCATCAATTGGGACGTCTTTTAACATAACACAACTTAGAGCATAAATCGGCCCCAAGCAACATGGCCCTATTTAAGTCTTACAGAAATAGCTTTTGCAAGAATTCTTATTATCTCGAAATTTTTCACGGATTGACGCCAGGATTTTATAACAAGAAAAAAAGATAGCCAAGAGAAATTGCAACCCCGTACCAGAGTACCTTGGGTAAGTCAAAAAGTTATGACAAGGGTAAAGGTATGCACAACAAATAGGAAACTGAAGTATCAAGTAGCAAAACCCACCATATTTAGCTTGCCACTCTGACAGCTCCTCATATCATATGACTATATAAAAATTAGTATGGAAAGAAAGCTCCCATGAAGAAGCCTGACATAAAGCCAAAATCATTTGGAGTTTTATTACAAAGACAGGACTGGGGTCGGAAAAAGACCTCCTGTTACGTTATAGATTATAAAGTAGTTTCCCCCCATAAGTTTTAAGAATTCAGGTAAGACAACCTCTTTTTTTCTGATGGCCTTGAAAAAGAATTATCCAGTTGCTGACAAAAAAAGCTGCACTCAACTAGATACAAAAAATATAATGTCGCTATGGCAATTTCTTACGGCAAAAACTGTAGCATATCCTTTTTAAGAAGTAAAACGGAAACCAATTTTCATTAGAAGAAGGAATATGACTGAGAACCGAAATCCTCATACCATTGAAATGCGTTCCGTGAAGTTTCCAACACGGAGTTTCTATTTCCCTTGCAATCTGCAGAACAGATTTAAGAAGCCAGATCCCTCTCCTTTACCTTGGCTTTCAGGATTTATCTCCAATAAAACCACAGACTAAAGAAAAGATCCTTTGGGTTGGTCCTTCTATTGTTCGATTCCATTTTCAACACTTTCGAATTTTGTATACCGTCATACCCAGGAGTCGCTAATTTCAATTCCATATTAGATCTTTAACGGTTTTCTCTTTTTGATCAGAAATATTTATCAAGACGCAAGTTTTACCAGTATTGAGTATTATACACATCCCGTTTACAAGCAGTTTTCAAACTTTTACTCAATCAAAAACCTTTCTTCTTTTGGCTCGATTCTCCCAAACACAAAATCATATAGATTTATTCCTCGAAGGATTTGACTAAATATTAATGATGTTTTTCTATACTGTTCTATGAACTTTCTCTGATCAGTCTTAAATATTTAACCGAGATGCGAGTTAAATCCTCCATCTGATGATTATGAAAAGAATCTAAGAATTGCAATTAGGTATTAGTGATAAAAAATTCGAGGAATTTGTGTCCAAAATACACAACTTGCATGGAAACACGCAAACCCATTCCTCAACCTATATTGATTCTCTTTTCAACAAAGACAGAGGTTTTATCTTCAACGCTCACTACCTTGCTCTAATCCACACATGGAAAGATGATAATTTCTTTAAGTGTAAAACAAACCTGACAATTTAACATTCAAAATATACAGTACTTACATGTGATTATTATGGCGATAATGTTATATCTATAACTTATTAGAGTAATTATAAATCTATTTAAGGATAACACCAATAAACTGTGTTCAAATACATTTATAAATATATATTTGGCGAACCGTCTCATTTAAAATCAAAGTAAATAGTAAGCACGCACCATTGCCTGAATTCGGAGCATGTTATTGTCTTTTTAAATCCACACAATAGGTAATTTTACAAAAGTGGAGAGGACTATTCGTTTGTTAAAATCCATGTATTGCAACTATATGGTTTGCGATGTTTTAAAAACTTTTAATAGTTTTAAGAATTGAGCAATTTATATGGGACTGAAAATCAACGCTTAAATATCATAAGAAAAATTTGAAAAATAACCAAGTAAACTTTTGTTCCTCTTAGATGACTCAGGACGAATATTCAGACATTATAGAAGAGCCAAAACAACGTTCAAAAATATCAGATCATATGAAAAAAGAACACAATATTCAATCTGAATGTTGGAAATGGGTGAGGAAAATGTTTGAGCCGTATAAGGACAATGATTTCTCTCAGATCGATTAGCAAACGATCCAAAATTTTTAAACCTAAAATCAAAATGGAACGACTTCAAAAGGGAGATTAATCAACCTAAGAGCGTTAAACATTCATTTGGTAACTAGTCAAATCAAGATGAGATCATTGAAATTAGAGCTCAAAATAAGGCAAAGATAAATACTCATTATATTAAATACATTTTTTACTCACTTATATTTTTGTATTTTTGGTTTAACCCCAAAGCTAATGAAAACGAATTCTCATCATGAACCATAAAGGAGGGACAAGGCAATCGACTTCCTCCATTACATTCGGCGGATCGCAAAAATGCTTCAAAGTTTTTATTATATGGATATGATTCCCAGGCAAATCTAACGAGGATTGGAATAAGTATCCAGAAGTATCTCGTTTATGATTCCATCGGGAAATAAAAAAATTACCATCCTCAACTCACTGAAAACAGACTATTGGTCCCGTTCTCCATTGTCTTTTAGGGCAGAAATGGAATAAGTATCCCAAATAGCGAAGAGCAATCCTCAGCAAAATTGCTTAAGCCTGTCCGTGAAAATATGTTATATCTCATCGACTGTCCCCCATCGTAGGGACTTTTGATCAGTAATGCATTGTTAGCAAGTATACCATCCTCTTGCCCTTTCAGGAGAATATTCGCAACAAAGGAGTAGAGCCTGTTGAATAGTCCAAGAAGTCAAAAGAAAATCTAAATTGGAAAAACTGGAAATTTGGAGGTGTTTTTTATCACAATCAATCCAAATAGAATATTGACCAAAACAATCGTTGAAAAGTTAACCGAGATCGAAAACAAAGGTTTGAACCAAAATTCGATAACGTACCTTGCATATGCCCGCGCAGGGTAAACCCTATTTGGACTATGCCTGATTCAATGGAGAAAGTGATTATGAAATGATAGTTTGAAGAAATTTTAAGCAAATTAACTAGAAAGACTATGGCTAAAACTGACGATCGGCAAGGGGAAATAAAATCTAGACCAATCAAGAGCCTAAGAGTGTGAGCAACCCAGATCAAACACACAAAAGAAAACATCCATAAAAATTTGTACACCGAAGATGTGTAAATATTTCCTCGTATTCAATGCGAGTCACAAGCTAAAATGAGATCTGGCAGGAAACAAGCTTCTATGAGGACATGTTCTGACGCTGTTGTAAGCATTATAGGATTTTAATTGAAGTTATTAAAATATTTTTAAAGAATAATAACATGAAACATAACCCTCAAAAAATTATATCTGTATTTTTAATAGTACCTATTTTTCTTTTACACAGTCGACCTCTTTCAAATTGGTATTGAAAAAATCTTAAAAGAACTTACGAAAAAATTCTAAAGAGATGGTTTAGCGAATTAAGTGTAAATTGATGAAATTATGGAACTATTTACACTCACAACATAAACGGATTTAAATTTGAGAAGCATTTCTATGACTTAAATACGAGAATAACAAATAGACATTTATACGCAATAAACTAATATAGAACAGATTCAATACATTCTGGGAAACATATCCTACAGACTGGAAGAACGTACACAAAGGAAAATTGAATCTATCATGACGCTATATGAAAACATGTATGGGTAACCAACTTTGAATTCTCCAATTACAAATCAGTAAAAAAATTCTATGGAAATAGATTTCATTACATAAAAAATTAAATTAATTAAAAAGAAAAAAAAAGTTGAATTAATACAGGAAATCCAAATTAAGGGAAATTGATAAGGACAGCGGAAGTCATATCTCCTTGTAACTATACAAAGTATGGTGTTAAAAAAATTTAATTTAATGATTCATACTATTTTAATAATTGGTTAGCAGCTATACAATTCTTACATAAATATGAATCAAAGGATTATAAAACTATAGTGAAAAAAGGAGAGTAATTATATACAACGACGAAATGAATTGATTTTATTAAATCGACAATTAACCTTGACCATTCACTAAGGGGATTCTAGTTATACAAATCGCTTAAATTAACATAATTTGTATTTTCACAATCTTCCGAAGAGCAAAATTAGAATTTGAAATTTGAATTGTAATAATCTATAAAAAATGAAGATTTAGATAACAATATTATTTTAGATAACTAGGGAATATGATGGAATTCGAATTTTAGAATCGGCATATTTACAGGTGGAGCATCCTCCGGCTGTAGGCGTTATTAATAGTTACCATGTTGACTACAATCCAATTCGCACGAAAAAAAATACGAAGAACTCAGAAAATTAGAGATAGAAAATTGAAAATGGAAATTTCTTCTGACATTCATAAGTCTTTATTTAATATTAAGTCAATTGTTTGAAAATGAGATTTTTTAAATAATTATAGTATACAGTCTGACGATGTATTATTTTTGACTGTAATGATTATATTGCTTTAATAACTTCACTAGATTTTATTAAAAGGAGGGATCTAAATTTTCAAATTCTTTAATTAAATTGTTTAAAATAAATTCACATTGTCAATAAATCTCTTGGAAACTTGTCGAATAATAAAATTGATAGGCAGTTTAACCTATCCTTATTCACTTCCTAAGATTAAATTATTAACATCAGCAATTTCTTAATTTCTGAAAAAAAATTCCTCCTATTTATCTTTTATTATCCTTGATTGGAACAAGAAATTTCGGATTTATACGAACACAGTCCAAACAAACTCCATTCTTCGTTAAGATTTCACAATGAATCTTCTCCCTCATGAAGATTATCTTTTGATTTTGAGGAATTTCTGATTCCTCTTTAAATTATCAAATGTTACAATGAACAGTTCGAAGTTGTGAAATATATAAGCATATATTTTGAGATTCCAATTCAAAGAAGGAGGAATACTGTTAATTAAGTTGCTGTCCAAACTAGAGGAAAATCAAGCAGTATTTTTTTTCCATAAAATGTCTTTTGCTTAAGAACAAGAAATTTCTTTGGATGATGCTCACCGAGTTTTAAACTATTCCTCAAGTTCATCTTTGCTATCGGAAGGCTTATGCTTATCTATTCCAGTTGAAGATAAAGACTCCAATCAAGTTAAGATAGTCACAAATTTTCCAATGGGACCTGTTCCAAAAATATGAGAAAGTCGGTTTAGAATCTTGCTATCTGTTTTAATATTTATGCTCATAGTTTAATGCAATATGGAACTAATTTATTTGGCTAAATCATCCATCATCCTTTTGTTTATATTGAATTTAACTAAAAAATCCCTGGAGTTCTGCTGTGACCAAATTAGAATTCGTCCACCCATCAAGCGGCTTTGAATATTTTGTTCGATATCGATAGCACTTCGTTAGAGATTCAAAGTCTCTTCCATAGTCAAATATCTTTACAAAGCGTTTATCATTTTGTAACGAATTGTGCAAAACTAATTCAAAATTCATCTGGTTCGTTATCTATCAAAAACCGCATTTATATCCTCAAAATCCTCGTAGTGCTCTTTGATCATATACATCGCTTTGCGTCTCCAATTTCTCACTCTGAGCCTTCTGACGCACTTATTCCAAAGTAGAAGCAACTTTCCATTTATCTTCCCACTTAACCGCTGCCAATCCCATTTCAGTAGCAATCCATTGTTCACGGCAACCGATATAATTGAGCTACCGAATAATCACTGTACACTTTTTCTCGTAGCATCATTATCATATAAAGATCAACATTTCCATTTTCCCCCAAAATATCCAGATTAACGTAAACTCAAATAGCTGTACTTTAAAATGATATATTTAAATCTGTAATCAGATAAGCTTTAAAGGTAGCTTAGAAAGTCAAACCAGCCTTCAATACTTTTTATCTTTCATGTTTGACCAGAATCTGTATGGAATACCTCCTCCAGGAATATATCCCTTTTGAAAATGGAAGATCTACACCAATCCACCTGATACGTTTGGAAAGCCACTGCAAAGATTCTTTGCTTTGTTTAGCCCAATGCATTCTTGCAAATTGGCAATTTAACTGGGTCTAAAACCCTTCCTGAATTATATTTCACAATCTGGCATGAAGAGATTTAACCCAGTTGTAAATCTCCCAATTTGCCAAGAAGTGCATTGCTAACAAAGGCAAAGAGACTTTGCAGTTGCTTCCAAACGAGTCAGGTGGAATGGTGCTTAGATCTTCCATTTTCAAAGGAATATTTCGGAGAGTATTCCTACAGATTCTCGGAGCAACCTGAAAGGATTAAAAGTATTTGTAGGCTGGTTTTGACTTCTAAGCTACACTTAAGCTTTTCTGATCACAGATTTTAAATTCTATCATTTGAAACAGTACGCTATTTGAGTTTACGTTATGCTGATTTTGGGGAAAATGAATTTTGATTTTATTTGGTATGATGCTACGGTGAAAAGATGTACAGTGATTTTATTTCGTTAGCTCATTATTTCGTATTGCTGAAAAAGGAATGCCTACTGAATGGGATTGCAGCGTTGAATGGGAAGGTATAAATGGGAAATTGCTTCTTAATTTGAATAATGCTCAGAAGCGAGTGAATCTGGAACGCCACGAGGTATATGATCAAAGAGCACTACTGAGGATTTTGAGATATAAATGCGTTTGATAGAATAGGAATCAGGAGTGACATTTTCAATTAGTTTTGCAATCAAGTTCGTTACAAAATAGACAGCGTTTTAAGACATTGACTTATGGAAGGCAGCTTTTAAATCTCTACGAATCCTCATATCTATCATCGAACAAAAAATATTTCAAGTCCGCTTATGGGTGACTAAAATTCTTAATTTGCCAGGCAGAAAACTCCAGGGATTCTTTTATTATCAATATATACACAATAGGAAGCTGTATATTTAGCCAAATAATATTTATTCCTATTGCATAAAAAACCGTATTGGAGCCATTTAATATTAAAAACAGAGTAGCAGTTTATAACGACCGACTTTTCATATTTTTGGACAGGTCCATGGAAAAATTTCGTATATCTAGACTTGATGAGGTCTTATCTTCAACTGAATATTAGATAAGAATATCGCTTCTATAGCAAAGAATGAACTTGAGGATATCTAAAGCGGGTGGGCATTTATCAAGAATATCTCTGCTTCGCTTAGCAACAAGAAATTTTATGGAAAAAAAATAATGCTTATTGATTTTCTCATAGTTTGAGCACACACTTTTTATACAAGTATTTTCCTTCTTTGAATTGAAACTCAAAAATAATGTTATATCATTCAAATTCAATGTTATTTTCGTTACCATTTGATAAATTTAAGAAGGAATCAGAAATTCTCAAAATCAAATAGATAATTCTTGACTAGGGAGCAAATTAATTTGAGATACTTAGCGAGAAATTGATGTTTTTGACTGTTTGCTATAATCGAAATTGTCTTTGTTCACAATAAGGATAAAAAAATGATATAGATTTCCAGAAATTAAGAAATTTGCTGAGTTAAAATTTAAAACTTATCGAAAATTTGTATAAGGATAGAGTACGCCTCATCATTTATTATACGAACAAGGTTTTTCCAGAGAGAGTTATTGACAATGTGATTTATTTTTTAAACAAGTTATTAAGGAATTGAAAATTAGATCCTTTCTTTTATTATAAATCTATAGTTATTAAAGCAATTTATAAAATCATTACAGTCAAAAAATAATTAACATCGCAGCCTTGTATATATATTTATTTAAAAACATCTCCATTTCATAAAACAATTGCTTTTTATTATTTATAATACTTTGATGTCAGAGAACTTTGCCATTTTCAATTTTCTTATCTTAATTTCTGGGTTCTTCGTATTTTTTTCGTCTTCGAATTTGTTGTAGTTTCAACTCTGGTATCTTAATAAACCCTCAAAGGCCGAGGATGCTCCACTGTATAATATTGCCGATTCTAAATTGCAATTCGCAATCATTATTTATTCTCTATAACTAATATATGTATCTAATATTCATTTGATTACATCAAATTTTAAAATTTCTTAATCTTTGCTCTTCAGAATTGGAAAAAATTACTGATATATTAGAATTTAAGAATTGTATACTCGAATCCCCCTTAGAATGATTCAAGGTTATGTCTTATTTTAATAATAATCATTCATTTCCGGCGGTCTGTCTAATAGTATTCTCTCCTTTTTTTCCATTATAGTTTTATATCTTTGATTCTATTTTTAGTAGAATTGTTTATAGTGCTATCCGATATTAAAACGTATAATCATTAAATTAAATTTTTTTTAAATCCTAATACTATTGTAATAGTTACTAGGAGATATGAACTTTCGCTTCCTTATCATTTTTCCTTATTTGATTTCCTGTTATTTAATTCAACATTTTTTTCTTTTAGATATTTCAATTTTTTAGTAATGATCTTTATAGATTTTTCTACTGATTGTAATTGGAATTCAAAGTTGTTTTCCCTACATGTTTCATATACTCATGCATAGATTTCAACTTTCTTTTGTCACGTTTCCTTTTCCAGTTGAGGATATGTTCCAGAATGTATTTGGATCTGTTCCTATATTTAGTTTTTATTGGATAAAGTGTCGTATTGTATTCATCGTATTAGTCCTAGAATGCTCTCAAATTTTAAATTTCCGTTTATGTTGTGGGTGTAAAATTAGTGTCATAATTTTCATCTTTACAACATTAATGTCGCTAAATCTTTAGAATTTTGTAAAGTTCTTTTAAATATTTCCAATACCAATTTTGAAGAGTTGACTGTTGTCAATAAAAAATTAGTACTTATCAATATTATTCAAGATAATTTTTGAAGGGTTAGTTTCATGTTATTATTCTTTAAATATTCTATAACTTCAATTAAATCCATAATGCTTATAACGCCGTCAGAATCATGTCTCATAGAACTTGCGTTCCCTGCAAATTCTCATATTTAGCTTGTCGAACATCTCAGTTGGATCCAAGGGAATATATTTCACATCTTCGTGTCAAATTCTTTATTGTATGTTTTTTTCTTTTTCGGTGTTTCTGGATCTGGTTGATCAGCTTGTAGGCTCTTGTGCTTGTCCTAAGATTTTAATTTTCCCTTGTAGGATCGTTTCATTTCTTAGCATTTTTCTTAGTTTTAATTTGCTTAAAATTTATTCAACTAGCATTTTCATAAATCCTTATTGCTTCCATTGAATCATGGCATAGTCAAATTATGTTGTCCCTGAGCTGGGCTCTGCCAAGACGTTATCCGAATTTTGGTTTCAACACTGTCCTTTAGATCTCGTCGTTAATTTATACGATTGTTTTGTCAAAGATCTATTTGGATTGATTGGTGATAAAAACACCTCAATTTCCGTTTTCATTTAGATTTTCTTTACTTCTGACTGATTCCCAACAGCGATCTATCCTTTATGCGAATATCTCCCTGAAGTGCAAGAATGGTATTCACTTGTACCATTGGCATTAAATGATACAAAGTCCTACAGTGCGGAAGTCGATGTGAATAATCATAATTTACGGAACAGCTTAAGCAAATATTGCTGGATTTGCTCTCGCCTATTTTTGGATACTATTCCACTTTCTGGCCTTAAAAGATTCAATGGAGTACGGACAAGTCTAGGTTTTCTAGTGATGTTGGGATGGTAATTTTATTTTTCCTGTGGAATCATAAACGTGATACTCTGGATCACTTTTCCATCTCGGTAAGATTTGCCTGGAATCAATTCATTAATAAAACTTCTGACCTTTATTTTTTGCGGAGTCCGGCACCGATGTTAATGGAGGAAGTCGTTTTGCCTGCTCCTTTATGGTTTCATGATGGAGGATCTTTTCATTGGCTTTGGGGTTTTAAACAAAGATACAATAAATTATAAGTGGAGTAAAAAATGTATTTATATAAATGGGCAGATTTATCTTTTGGGCTATTTGAGGGCCTCTAGATTTTCAATGTATCTCATTCTTGGATTTTGGATAGGGTCACCAATGGACTTTTTTTCTGCTCTTAGGTGTTGGTGGAGTAATCTCTTTTGAAGTCGTTCATTTCTGATTTAGCTTGTTTCGGAAAAGAAATTTTATTCTTTTTTATCGGTCTAACATTGGTCTCTTACTAGCGGGCTGCAAACATTTTTCCCTACCATTTCCAACCATATCATGATTGAATGGGTTGCCTTTTTCAGTATGATCTGGGAATATTTTTTGAAACGTTGGTTTTTTGCCTCTTTATATGGTCTGAATATCTCTCTGTAAGTCATCTCACGAACAAGGAGTATTGTTATTTTTCGAATTTCTTCCTTATGATTTTGCCTTGCATTTTCACTCATATAAATTCTTCTTTCTTCTTAAATACTATAAAAGCTTTTTTTAATTATATCGCAAAACCTATATTTGGCTACATTGTGGGATATAATTCAAACGGAATAGTCTTCAGCTTTTTACATAACGATACTTCTGGGTGATTACAAAGACATAACATTGGTCAATCAGGCAATGTGCGTGCTTACTTATTACTTTTATGGGTTGTATTAGACTGGTTGGGCCACAAATATATATTTATTACAATGGGATTGGAACACAGTTTATTTATTTTTGTTTTCCTTAAGATAAGATTTATATGTCTCTTATAATTTTAATTATAACACATAATCGCCATATATTCACATTTATATACCTGTATATCTTTAATTTTATATGTGTCCATGGTTTGTTTTAAACTTAATTAAATTTAATCATCTTTTCATGTTTGTGTAATACGTTATCAGCGTAGTTGTAACTTTAAGATTTAACTATGTGCTTTGTTTTAAAATAGGAATCAAATTATGTTGAGAACGGTTTTTGTTGTGCTTTGTTTCCATGGCAAGTTTTTATTTGGTGCACAAAATTCTATCGTGACATATTTGTTATCATTAATACCTACTAGCCATTCTTGGAGATTCTTTTCAGAATCATCCAGATGATTGGCATTAACTCGTTGCAACTCGGGGTTAATTTTAATTAGACTTAATTCATTATGTTAAAAGTTCATAGAACATGAATATTGTAAAACAACATCTATTTTAATATTTTATTTCAAATCCTCTAATAAATAAATCTATTTATTTTAGGTTGAGAGACCAACAATAAGTAAAGTTTTGATTGAATTTCCAGTTTGTGAAAAAACTGGCTTGTAACGTTATTGTCTATATATCAATACTTTTTAACTCCTGCTCTTATCACAAATCTTGGAGGTCCGCAGAGATAGTCAGAGCCAAAACGCGGTGCTTGAGCGCAGTTGAGCACGGATCCTTAAGTGAGCGACTCCGTGTCTTGAAGGACGTTCGTATGTATGAAAAAAAAGATCGCGGCACCCAGGTGTGTCGGAGAGGGAGCGCGAACCATATTAATCACCCCCGGAAGCTGGTGCCTAGATTGCGCGGGCTAGGGTCGTGACAGGCGCTAAGGACGCCTCGCAAACAAGGACCAGAGCAGCGGACGCGCCCACGCTACAGACGAGGACACCCTAAAGGATAAACAGCGGTGGAGAGGCAACACGCGAGACGCCGGGTGTCGCTGCATGTCTTCTACAGAACCCGACACGCCACGAGACAGGCGCAGGAGACTCGGTGCCTAGCGGGACTCGCACAGGTCCGTGCGCGCGCGGGTCTCCAGTGGCAGGGTCGAGTTCGATGTCTCTAATGGCAGAGCATCTCGGTTCGGCGCGCGTCAGTCCATCACTCCTGCCGTGATAAGAGGAGGAGCATCGGAGGGTCAGTGACGAGTTTGGTCGTGTGTTACATAAATGCAGATACGCGACAACGTTGTCTGTCGTATGCTCGTAGCGTGTGAGATCTCATTGTGTAGAGCGTGCCGCGGTCTCCGCAGGACGGCCGGAGGAATCTGCGTCCAGTCTCGTCTCTAAAGGGCGGCCTCCCCCGCAAAGAGAGACACCAGGGAGAGAAGGGCCCGGGAATGCGACGTAGCCTCAGCTGGGGGCCAGGCCTATACTCCAGAAGCTGCGCGGACACCGAGGCCAGCGGGCGTCTCCAATTAGGACCGGGGGTAGGGAGCGGGAGGTGACGGGCTAGAACGTTCGCCTTTTCGCCCGCGACAACGCCGGGCCGAGACCCGGTCACACTCCGACGCTCGCCAAGGATTTTGTCGGACTGGGGACAGGCGTCCGGCGCGAGTGGAGGGCGAAAGCGTCGGCAGGCGTGGAACCGCGCCACTAACGGCCTGTTTCGGTCGAGGGCCGAATAATATGCAGAGGGGAGGGGCAGGGCGCGTCCGGGAGAGGCCAGGGCGGAGAAAGACCGCCAGCGGGGGCACCAAGGGGGAGCAGCGCAAGCCGGAGGGTGCGCCGCCGGAGGCATTAACGATATCGGTAGCGCTTCTGTGCACTGCTGTCCGCGAGTATGTTCTATTTTTTTCCGGATGCCCGCAACGGCCTTGAATCGCCGTTTCAAAATGACTTAAGCAACAAGGCCTGGTCTGGTACGTTGTGGCGTCCCGGGCTGCCCTGTGCAGCTAAAGCTGTGTGGTGTCGTGGTCCCGGGACGAAATCGTCTTCCCCAAGGGCGGAAAAATTTCGACCGCGGGGGAGAGGGATATCGTGAGATGCTGTCGAGATGACCACGAGCCATATTCCTCCTAACTATAACACCTGCCAACGGGGGCGGGGGGGCCGGGCCCGGAGGCCGGCGCAGGGCAAATGAACCCAGCTGGAGGCTGCGTCGGCGGGTGAAGATCTGCCGGCGGCCGGGTGGGGCAGGTTGTAAGTAAAAACGCGCATTGCAACCGCCGAGAGCTATGTGGTGAGCAAAAACGGTGGTCTATGAGCAAGACTAGGCACAGCCGGGCAGCGTAAGGGGCGGGACGCGGGGAGAGGACCGCCGGTTCTCGATAATAAGAGCTCGGCTCGCACAATTCCCCTTAAATTTGTTCGAGGCAGGAAAACGGAGCAGGGGGAAGGAGAGCAGCCAGTAGAATGAAAGCAGTGACGTGGGTGTGTATTATACAGAGATACTCTGACCCACCGCCGCAGCGTGGCCGAATTGTTTAGTGATGTGCCAGAGACAAAAGAAGCCAGTACTCACATGAGAAGTGATCCCGGTCTGTAGGCGCAGAGACTGGTGGGGTGGACGGGTGAAAAATGGGGCCCGAGGCCCTTCTGAGACGGCGGCAGTGCTGGCGACACAGTACTGCAGCAAGCGAAACGGCCGTTGTCTCACGATCAGTAATGGGGAACCCAGCAAAGTGAGTTGCCTGTAAGTACGGCTACCTATATCAGAGTGTACTAGGCGACCGCAGCAAAGTACATTTCAAACAAAAAACACCCCACACTAAAGGTCTATGCTGGCGGAGAGAGACTGACATGTGTCGCCCACAGGGCCCAGGGGTGACAGTGGGACATCCAGAGCAAACTGAGGGAGTCGGATCCAGCCACCGCGCGGTGTTATAGGATGTTCCCATCTCGCTGGGAAAAGCGAAACGGGGAGCAAAACACCAGGTGTGCGGAGGCGGCCAAAACCCGACCGGGTGCGGGCGGCCCAAAGAAGGCCGGGGGGGGAACGGGGGCGGGCAGTCCACCGCCCAAATGGGGCACTAGGAGGCAGGGGAGCAAATCACAGCGCCCAGTAGGCGAGTTGCAGTAGTGGATGCAGGGAGCACGCGCCAATCCAGCGATATATGGTAGAGCTGATCCAGCGTCGTCT
>Ga0163217_1078701_pt1 | contig 14017 bp, 12 predicted proteins | sample SynspAceP_FD_185933 | JGI IMG/M metagenome (GOLD analysis project Ga0163217, IMG submission 185933) | Saline lake microbial communities from Ace Lake in Antarctica - Synechococcus sp. Ace-P (PacBio error correction) | ecosystem: Environmental > Aquatic > Non-marine Saline and Alkaline > Saline ... | reverse complement strand
AATGCGCCTCTGTCAGAGGGCCCGGTGGTCACGCTGCCAGCGCTGGCCACGCCACCAGATTCAGCAACCAGGGCTGCTTGTCGAGGTCCAGGGCCTCCGCAGAGGTACGCGGGCAGGCGAGAGGCCGCGATCGGAGCCGGGGATCCCTCGCAGCAAGCGATCGGCCACCCCTCGGGCAGGGGCTCGCCACTGCTCGCGATTGGTGCAGCAGGGCCGGAGAGCCGGCGGCCAAGATCCAGCAAGCGCCGGCGGATCGAGGATCCGGCTGGGAAAGCTCTGAGCCGGGTCAAAGCCGATCCAGACACCCGGCCATTCCGCCGTCTGGCATCGAGCCGGGCGAAGGGGATCTGCTGGCAGATCGGGAGCGGAATTGGTGGCGAGCAGGCGCTTCCGGCGCCCGAGCTGAGCAGGATCAGCACCCCCTCTCCTGGCTCTTTCGAGGGTCTTGAGCAGGGCGTTTGGCCGCCCCCCTCCGCCATCGCCTTCGCCGTTCGCATCACCACCAGACAGCGGCTCGATTAGTCAGCGGCCGGCGCGGAGAGGAAAGCCGGCTGATCTCACGCACCTTGCTCAAGCCGCAGGCTGGGCAGGCCCGCTTGGAGAGCCCTGCCAGCCGCCTGGGAGGCCGGCAACCCAGCTGGCCCTGGCTGCTGGTACGTGGGCTCCAGCCAGGAGCAGGTCGGGGTGGTTCCCCTCCAGGAGCCGGCGCCGCGAGCCGGAACCGAACGTCCGGGCCGCCAGCAGGCCCTCAAGGGGAGGCGCCGGGCGGCGAGCGCGCCGCCCCACCCCGTTCGGGTGTCCTACAATACAGATAGGCCGTGGGCCAGCCGCCCCTGGGCAGGAGGTGGCCTGCAGCAGGCTGATGGCCTGGGCCTGCCGATCAGGTCGTCGAACAGGTTCAGCAAACAGCTCAGCCATCGAGCTCAGCCCCAACGGCCGGCGCATCGCCGGGCCACAGCAGGGGCCGCCGGCTGGCATCGAGCGCCGCCAGTCGGCGCTCGGCGGCAAGGGAGGCGAATCCTTGGGCTGAACGCGCCGAGGAAAGCCACCCCCCCGGCCTCGATTCGATCGCCGGGCGGTGGCCACGCCGTTGCAGCGAGGAGCTCCAGGGGCAGGGTCCAGCCCACGAGGTGAGATCGGGTTGAGGCCGGCCGGTAGGCGATCGCCTCCAGCCGCGCGATCAGCTCCAGGCTGAGGCCGCGGCCGCTAGCCTGGTAGCGCCGCCGTCGAGCCGTGAAGCGGGCTCGCCACAGGCACCCAGTCACCAGGCTGCCAGCGCCGGGGCGATCCGTTCCTGCCGTTGCTGGCCCGGTGGCCGCATAGGCAAGCAGCTCCGCCTGGGACAGGGCTCCGGGACGCCTTCAGGAGGAATGGAGCAGCCAAACTGGGCAGGGCCTTGGCCGAGGGCGGTCAGCACACCGGGTTCCACGGCTGATCAACAGGCCGAGGCGCCGCGGGAGCAGCCCACTGCAGGCAGCCATGCGCGAAGGAGCTCGAGCATGGTCGACTTGCACCAGCCGTCGAGCCCTTTCGAGCACCAGAACACGGCCCCTGGCGGCGGAGGGGCGTCAGCGGCGAAACCATGCAAGGGAACAGGGCGTTGAGCACCGACCTGTCGAAACTGGTGGCCATCAGCAGGGCGGCCAACGGAGGCGAAAGCAGCAAGGGCCGAAGCGGGCAAGAGCAGGCCCGGCGGCGAAAGGGCAGCATCACCAGGTTGTAAACCGAACGCCCAGGCCAGGTTCTTGCGCGCACCTTGGCATCGTGTTCGCGGGCCAGGGCGAGGGCCTCGACCACGACTTCGAGAACGATCGTCCCAGGATCACCAGAAACGTCGAGGCTCGTGTTCCTGGGGCGATCTTGGGTGCCCGTCGCCCACCCGCAGATGCGAGAGTCGGCGGCGAGCCAGAGGCAGGGGGGCATCGTTGATCCATCGCCCACCCATGCGCCACTCGCCCCCGCCTGGCGCCAGCGCACAGCTCGCTGCCAGCTCTGCTCAGGCAACAGCTCCCAGGCCATTGCACTCTGGCTTTCCAGGCCAAGCTGCGGCGCCGAGCCGGCGTTACGACTTGCGCGGGATCGCCGCTGAGATCGCACGTCCATCCCCATGGCTAGGAAGCGCTCGAGGGTGCGCCCGCGTTTCGGGGCGGGGTTGGTCGTCCACGCCACCAGGCCGAAGAACCCATCGCCGGCGGCACCGCCAGAACGGTGGCCCCCTGGGCGTTTCCGAGCGCAGTCCGACGACGCCATCAGCAGCTTCGCGTCTGTGCGTACGCCCAGACCCCCTCACCAGCCAGCTATGCCGACCCGACAAACCCATCGGAAGCCGCCGATTTGCCCCTGCACGCCTTGCCCCGGCAAAGGTGCGGCTGTCCTCCCACCGCCAGCAGCGATAAAAACTGGCGGGGCCAAAGCCTCCCTCCAACAGGGCCGTCCGCCAGGGGGTGGCGAAGTGTGTCTGCCTCCAGGCTTGGCGCGCCAACTTGCGGATCGGCAGCACGTTCGGGCTCAATTCAGGCCTTCCTTCCGGCTCGCATTTACCGGATCCAGATCGGCGCCAGCTCCGACGGCGATCACTCCGGGCCGGCCCTGGGTTAGAGGGGTGCCGTTTTGTCGAACAGAACGGGCTGACAGGCGGGAGGCTATCTCGATCGCATCGCCACGCGCGAACAGCAGGCCCGGAGCGAGCAGCCAGGCCCGCTCCCACAGGTGATGGCGGTGGGCGTGGCCAGGCCCAAGGCACAGGGGCAGGCCACCACGGCACGGCAATCGCCAGTTGAAGCGCCAGTGAAAAAGGCACTACCGGCCACCGCCACCTGAGCCACAGGCATTGCCCGCCCATGCCCGCCATGACCCTGGGCGCGGCGGGCCAACACCTAGGGGCCACACTGGTGCCCCACTGCACCAGAACAACCAAACGTGGCCAGGCCAGCAAGCAGCACCACCACGCTGAAAACCGGCCGGCAATCCCGGTCGGCGAGGCTCCGGATCGGGCGCCTGCGCCCATGGGGCCTGCTCGACGCAGGGCGATGATCCGGAGCCAGGGGGCCGTTTTCGGCGCCAGCCGGCGCAACCTCAGCACCAGCGGGCCTGGAAGATTGAGCATGCCGGCAGAGGCCAGATCACGTGCCGGGCTGGGCCTCCAGCGGCAGGGGTTCTCGCGGTGAAGCTCGAGACATCCACGGCCGAGCAGCCATCCGAGCACCACACCATCGACCGGAATGCGGTCGCCGGGGAGCCAGGCGCAGCCGGTATCACCGAGCGCGGCAACCCGCCCAACCGGCACCTGCCGAGGCGGCCATTCGCCCGAGCAGGAGCAGGGCGGAATCGGGCTGAAGTTCGGCCAGTGCTGGAGGGCACGGCCGGCTGCGAAAGCGGGCCCGCTTCCTCAAGGAAGCGGCCAGCAGCGACCGAACCCAGCAGCGGATCACCGGCTCGTGAAGAAACAGGGCCAACCAAGCGGCAGGCCCAGGAAACGGCGAACCAGGCGGCCAGGTAGGGCACTACCCCATCCCCAGGCCCACCAGGGTGTCCAATGTCGGCAGCCCATGGCGCCTGCCGGCGCGCGCACCAGGATCGGGCGCCCCGGCCCGCAGGCAGCGGCGATTGCTGGGACCACCAGGCGTGGAACCAAAGGGCCAAGCGGTCGACGCGGGCAGCCGGGCCAGCCAGGGTGAGTGGCCAGCACCCGAGAGCAGCAGCAGGCCCCAGGGCGACGATTTGCAAACTGCCGCACATTCCTGACCACCAGCGGGATGGCCTCCACCACCTCAGCCCTGCCCGAGACGAAGGGCCCTGGCTGCCAGGGTTGGGCGCTTGAAACGAGCGACGCGCAGGCTGGCGACCAGGGGCCTCCACCGGGCCCATCCCCGCCTTCAGCCCAGCGGCGGGCAGGGGCGTTGAATCCAGGCCAACCCGAGGCACGTGCGGCGTGAGCAGGTTGACCGCTGGCCTGGGCGAACGCCTGGCTGCTCCAGCAGCCGTCGTCGGACCGCACGCACAAACAAGGCCGCGCACTTCATCCCCTCCACATTCCGAGGGCAGGCGCGGCCAGCTGTCCAGCGTCGATCGTCACGGATTCAGGCGCCACGGATTCCGGCGTCACCGATTGCAGGTGCCACCGGATGACGGCGACCCGGGTCCAGCGCGGATGGAACGGAGGCCAAACGGTCACAGTCAGGGTCGGGGCACCCAGGCTAGGGGCAGTCGGGACAGCGGCAACCCACCGCTGCACGGCAAGAGCGGAAGAATGAGGGGAGGAAGTGCTCCATTGGCGCCGTGCCCCGCCAGCCAACGCAACGACACTTCATCGATAAAAGCGTTCTACGGTGATGGCGGGACCTGATCCTCAAGGTATGCTGCCACCAAACAGGCTCTCCAAAGGAAGCCTTCGCCTTATTACCGCGGATGGCATGAGTGCCCAGCGGCGACGGGGGAAATACGCCGAAAGCCCTGGAGAACTTACGGGGGAAAAAAAAAAGGAAAAAAAAAAAACAAGCCGGCTCAGGCTCGAAGGACAGGACCCGAAACGACCGGGCATTCTCCTTTACAACATGCCTGGTGTTCACCAGCAATGGGAATCACCAGAAGCTCTGGATCTCATACGACGACGGTCCTCGATCTCAACGCAACATGCCCAGGCTCTCAACAACATGGGCGGTGCATCCAATCACCCCTGGGCTCCCCTGGCTGAGGGAACGGGGGGCGACCACCGATTGAGTCGGAACCGCTGCTTTCCCGCGCCGCCGAATCTCTGGGGCAAGGCGATCCGGATGGCGCCCGAACACTACATCGAGGCCAGAATGGCTGAAAAACCAGGCGGGCCGAGGCTCAGTCGACGTCTACTTCTGGTTCTTCCAACTCGACTTCCGGATGGGGCTGAAGATCGGCCGCTGGATTCTACCCCCAGGGCCGGCCACAAGGCCTCCGCCACAGTGCCTGCATCCAGTAGTTCCAGCCCCAATTCAGCCGCCACTTCCCCCAGCGCCACTGCCGCGGGAGCACCACGGCACGAGCGAAAGCCAGGCGGGCGGCCCTCCGTGCAGACGCAGCTCCAGCTTGGCCGACCGGCCGCAACTGCCCGCCCGGCCAGTTCGCCCACCAGAACAGGTGCCGGCCAGGCAAAGGTCAGATCGCGAAAGCTGGTGACCCCGCCGCCCGCCACACCGAATTCGCCGCGGCTCCTTCCACATCGAGGCCAGCCGGCCACGGCCGAGATTAGCAATCGAAAACGGGAGAGGGCAGGCCCAGGGCTTTTCCAAGCACCGCCAGGATCTGGTGGCAGACGGTTGATGCCTGCTGGCCAGTGCGGTGCGCCGCGGGCTGGCATAAAACTGGTGCTGCTCAAACCAGCGACTTGCAACTCCACCAAGGAGGGGTCGGGTGCCTTCGACAGGCCACCGATCGTGGGACCGTTCCTCGCGAGTCGGTCCCATTCGCTGCCTAGAAACAGCTACGTGGGATTGCTCACTTCAGCGAGGCGCCGATCGCGGCATCTCAAACACCCCCAGTCCGGCCGTGGCCGCCGAAGCGGTCTTCACTTGCCCGCAGCAAGCGAGTGACTGGGCGAACGGTCACCCTCGAAGGTGAGCACGCATCAACCAGAATGCATCCAGCACCTTCGGCCGGCCAGCATGCCCTTCCTTTGGTGACATGGTCCCACCAGCCCCAAAAGGGCCCCAGGGGGGGCCGTGTCCTGGCCGCTTGGCAGGCGCTGCAAGGCGCGGCGGCGCAGTCGCGGCACTGGGCCACGAGCCGGGCGCACTGCTGCAGCTCGGCAGCGTGGAGCGCTGATTTGCTGTCGATGATCGCCACGGCGGCCGCAGGCTTCGAGCTCCTGGAGACCAGCTCCAGGTCGGTTTCAGCCAGGAGCTTGGAGGATTGATCGAACCTCCCGCCGCCGGGCGGAAGCCCAGCCGTCAGCCAGCGCAGCTCAACCTTGCTGGGACCGACTCTTTTCGGCGCTCACATTAACAGCAGCCGAGCACGACTGCGCCATCACCTGGTGCGCTCTTGCAGGCAGCAGGGTGGACTTGCCGATTGCCCGGTCCGCCACCCACCAGCACAGCCGAACCCGGCACAGGCCACCGCCCAGCCACCGATTCGACAGCTCGACGAAGCCGCTCGGCCAGGCGCTGCAGCGCGCTCGCCGACGCGTGAATCGGCTGGGATCGCACCGGGGGGGCTTGCACGGCTGTCGCCACGGGGCCATGTCCCCTCGCCGGCAGGCGGCCCCTGTCCGCCATGCGGCGCCATCGGCGGCAGGGGCCGCTGCGCGATCAGCGTATATTGCTTCCAGCCACCACAGCCTGGACAGCGGGCCTACAGTTTACTGGCGCGACTTGCGCTCCAACAGCTTTGCAGAGTGCACCAGGGTGGAAAGGCGGCGGCAAGGAGATGTATGAAGAATGGTGGCGTGACCGGTGAACAGAGGGGCACTCGGCCCTTTTCAGTGTGCGCAATCTGTATGTAGGTGCGTGTAGGCGACGCGATTTGACGGCATCCCTCCCGCAAGGAAAACAATCCTGGTCGTCGATGACGAGGCCAGCATCCGCCAGAATCCTGGAAACACGCCTGTCGAAATGATATGGGTACACGTGGTCACCGCCAGTGACGGCGTGGGAGGCTTGGAAGCCTTCCGCCTGCTTCCAGCCCCGGGACCTGGTCGTGCACGACGTGATGATGCCCGAAGGGGATGGCTTACGGCGGTCTGGCCAGGAGCTGCGCAAAGGAATCGACGTGCCGAAATCGTTGATGCTCACCGCCCATCGGCGATTTGTGGCGACCGGCATCACGGGCTCGAAACTCGGGTTGCCGACGACTACGTCGTCAAGCCGTTCAGGCCCCAAGGAATGGAGGCACGCATCCGTGCGTAGCTGACGCCGCGTCGGACAAAGAGCAAGTGGTGCGGGATCCCCAACCTCTCGGGGTTGATCCAGGTTCAGGCGACCTGCGCATCGACACCAACGAAACGCGCAGGTGTACCGCCAACGACGAGCGCATCCGCCTCACCGGCATGGAATTCAGCTTGCTGGGAAGCTGCTCCGTCAGCCGCTCGGGCGAGCGCTTCAGCCGCGGCGAGATCCTCAAAGAGGTCTGGGGCTATTTTAACCCCGGAGCGGTCAATGTGAACACCCGTGTGGTGGTGTCCACAATCTCCAGCTTGCGCTCAAACTGGAGACGATCACCGCCAACCCGAGCTGGTCCCTTCCAGCCCGGGGCACGGGTTATCCTGTTCCAGGGCCGCAGTCGTGAATCCGTTCGGTAGCGAAGGAGCCCTGAATTCGATCCCCGGTACCGGCGTCCGGAAAGCCGAGCCCGGGCCATCCGGCGGCTGGTGATCATGGCTAACCGCCGCAAACGCTGCCGTGACCAGGCTGGTGGGCAACCGCCACCTCCTCGGCGACCACGATGGCCCTCGGCGCCGGGCTCGGTGGCGGTCTGTGGCGGGCTCGGTGCCTCAACGGCCGCTCGGTGCTCTGACCCCCTTGCGCCGGCCGCAGCAGGGTGCTTGGACGGGCCTTGGAGGCGCCCGATCTCGCGAAAGCCAGATCGCCCTGGAGTGGCCGTCTCGATGGGAATGGGTGGGATTTCGCCCCGGGTTCGATCCTGGGCGGGCTGCCTCGATGACGTCCGGGTGCTGCCCCCTGCGCGTGCGTTCGTGGCCGAAGATGGCTGCCGCTCCAGGAAGCGGGGCCGCGCTCGACCTGGGCGAGGAATCCGGCGAGGCGGTGGCGGCCGGGTTTGCTGGATTGATCAGCAGATGGCCGCTCGGTTACAGAATGCACAACGAGGAGGCCAAGGGTGTTGCGCCGCAGCCGCCGATGCCAGGCATCACCTGGCCATGACCAGGTGTTCAGGCCCAGGGACAGGCGAATGGCCGTTTCTACTTTCGGCGGCGGAACTCCGGACCGTGATGGGCCGCCGCCATTTCCAGGCTGGGCCGCTTGCAAGGGCATCGATTCGCCACGGCGATCGAGCGCCTGTTCCCCAACCAAAGACCCCCGCCGAGCAGGTTGCTCGTGCGGGATGTCGGCGCCAACAATGGATTGCAGCCGGCCTATTCCACCGAGTTCGGCCTGCTGGGGAGAATTTCTACAGCGCGATGTGCTAGGAGTGGCGGGTTGACCCAGGATCGGCCTGCTTCAACATCGGCGAAGAGTCGTGCAAGGGGGCAATGACCTTCCGGTCAAGGCCTTATTCCGCTGCTGGAGGCCGAGAGTCGGCCTTCGCTTTGCCGGCAACTGCGAGGGCAGCCGACGTGGCTCTCCGGCCAGTTCGATGTGGGTCGTTTTTTGTGACGGCTATTAGGGGCAACGTGCTGCTCAGTTCCTGGACATCGGTCGGGCGGCGTCTGCTCGAGTTTGCTGCGGGCGGGAAACTGCCCCGTTGGCCGCGCGGCAGGTTTGGATCCGCCTCATGCCAGCAACCTGAGGCGCATTCAAGAAACGGCTTCGACCAGTGCCGGACATGGCGGGCGCCCTGGCTGCTGGGTCAACGCATCTGCGTGACGGTCACTGGCAGCAGGCAAGGCCCTCTCGGTGGGGTTCAGCGCCCTGGCGCGCTGGGCCACCGTGCGCGCCACGCGTCATGGGACGATCTCCAACCAGCTTCAGTGCAGCCTCGACTGGCCGAAGCGGGCCGTTGAAGAAGCGGGCGCCGAACCGGTCCTGAAGCGGCGCCAAGGCCGGGCATCCCCTGCCTGTGGTTTGACTGAGCCAAAACTGTGGATCGCGCAGTGTCGCTCGGTCAACTGCGAGCGCTGGGAATGGCCGCTGAGTGGGATGTGAGCAGTGCCCTGCCCAGCCGTCAGCCTGAGCAATGACCAGCTCAGCCATCGGGTCAGAGACAACGACGCCTGGTTCGCAGCCGTACCGGCATTTCGCCGCCGGCGGGTCGATGGGGCCCGGGGAGACACTCACCAGGCCTGGGCACCGATGCGGGGCGGGCGCTCTGGCCCATCGGGCTAGGAGCCTCAGGATCTCGATCTGAACTGCTTGGCCACCTCCAGCCGACGACCTCTTCGCGCACGGCCCCGCATTCCAGGCGCCTTGGGGCAAACCAGGCGGGCTTCGATCTGACGGCGGCTGCAAGTGGCTTCCTGTATTGCCCTTGATCACGGGCGGGCCATTACCTGCGTGCGGCACGATGCGGCGGCGTCCTGGTGATCGGCGTGACCAGCTCAGCCGCTGGATTTGACTTGGGAATGGACCGCAGCACCTGCGTCCTGTTCGGCGATGGCGCCGCGCTGTGGGCCGCTCGAAGCATGCCATTGGGCGCTGACGATCGGTCTGTGGGTTTCCGAATGCACTCGATGGCGCCCGCGCCGAGTGCCTGACCCTGCGAGCAGGCCAGGAGCGCCACCCTGGTGGAGGGCATACCGACCCACGCGCGGTGGCTTCCAGCCGATTTAGATGAATTGGGCAGGAGGTCTACAAGTTCGCGTGCGGAGTGCCTGCGTGCTGGGAAGCCCTGACTGCAAGGACACCGGCACCGCACCAAGCAGATCGGACTGGGCTGCTTGCTGCCCCAGGACCAACCAACGGATCCTCGAGGGGAAATGCGGTGGGCACACGCCTGGGGATCCAGCTGATCGGAGTGCTCAGGCAAGCCTGGCCGCCTACGGCAAAATCACCTCCGCCCGCCACCATCCCTTTTTGATGCTCGATGAGGCCGTGCGGGATGGCCGGATCGCCCCGGCATCTGATCGCCACCAGTGGCTTCGGCCGCTGGTTTGAGGTGGGGGGCCGCCCTGCTGCGCTGGCGGGGTCCCGGCGGCAGCCGGCGCCTAATCTCCAAGCCGGTTAACGCCCCGGGGGCCTGCCTTCCAGGACATTGCCTGGGTGTTTTCCCGGCCAGGGATCACCAGAACTCGGCATGGCTGAAGGGCCTGCTGGGAACTCCCGCGCCAGGCAGCGCTTCGCGATCGCTTCGGAGCTGCTGGAGCCGTGATCTGCTGGCGATTCATGCTTCCGGCAGCGTGCCCGGTCAGCCCGACCAGACTCCACGACTTCAACGACACCGCACACCCAGCCGCCTGTTATTGTGGTGGAAAGTCTGCTGGTGGATGGATGCTGCCCAGGGGCGCACAGCCCAACTGGTGGCGGGCCACAGTCTGGGGGAATTGTGGGCTCTATGCCGCGGTGGTTTTGACGTCGCCAACCGGCCTGCGGCTGATCCAGTGCGCAGCAACCTGATGGCCGCTGCGGCGGTGGGGCCATGACGGCCGTGATTGCTTTCGATCGCAACGAACTGGAGCGGCTGGTGGCCAGCAAGCGACGGGGTTGTGATCGCCAACGGACAACAGTGCGGGCCAGGGTGGTGATTTCGGGACACCGAGCTGTGGGCGAGGTGGAGCCGTGCCCTGCCTGTAGCGCGCCATCCCTTGGCGGGTACTGGGCGCCTTTTCACTCCGCCGATGATGAAGAGGCGGTGCGGCCTTCCGCGGCGGACGTGAGACGCTGCTTGCCCTTCGCCACGGGCCTTCTATCCCGTGGCTGAGCAAACACCGATCCCAGCCCCCAGACCAATGCGAAGCTGCTCAAGGAGAGGTGGCTGGGCAAGGAGAGTGCGTGGCGTTCGCTGGCCGCGAAACAAAGGCCCAGGTTTCCGAAGCCGAGAGATCGGCACCGGTGGTGGAGATCGGGCCAGGAACGTGGTCTCAGCGGCCTGGGTCAACGGGACTTGAGGGGGTGGTTCAGCGCCCGGATCGCTTGCGCCGAAGGATCTGGCCCTTTGAGCAACTGCCCTGTTCAGATGCCGCTTCCGAGGCCGGCCCTGCTGACACGCGGCCAGCGTCACTTACGCTGAATTTTCAGCTCCTGCTGGTGGTTTCCGATCTTTACCGGCTGCTCTTCCGCGGCCATTACGCAGACAACGCAGGTGCCGCGCAGGGACCGTGGTGGTGGTCGCGCAACACGGGTCCATCTCGATTCCGCCCCTGCTGGGCCAGTGCCCTCGGCCGGCCCGGTGCCTTCGATTGGCCAAGGCCGACTGTTCAAGCGCCGCTTCTCGGCGCGTCATCCGGGCCTGGTGGGGCACTACCGGTGTCACGGGGTGCCAGGCGACAGTGAGGCGATTCGCGTCGCCAGGGCCCGCCTGGCGGAGGGCTGAGCACCGGCGTTGTTTCTCGATGGCACCGCCAGCTGACAGTCGGCGTGAACGATCCCCAGCTGGGATGGGCGCGTTCCTGGCCGCAGGGCCGGTGCACCCCTGCTGCCCTGGTCGCGATCGTCAAACAGCCACGGGCCTGGGTCAGGGGGGCCCTGCGTGCACGGGCTCGTACCGATCCACATCCGCTCGGTCAGTGGCGATGGCAACGGCCACGCGCACAGCGCGCGACCCTTTTGAGGCCACCAGCCTTGCCTGCAGCAACAGATCAACGGCCTACTGGACCCAAGGGGCTTGCTGCCGGCGGCGCCGGTCCGAGCCGCTCTGCGCCATTGGCGCAAGGTCGCGGCCACTGATCACCCAGACAGCGCCCGCAGGGCACCATCCGCCAGATTTTGGCGGCGGCTCTCGGTGCACAGTCGCTCCGCAGGTACCGGGCACCGGGCTGAGCTCAATGCGCGGCTACCGGCGACGATCCGGCCACCAGCAACGCACCCGCTCCAATGTGATCACTGCTGGTCCCAAGCAGAGACATGGCGAATACACGTCGCGCGAGAGGTCATCCACCCGGTGGTGAAGTTGCCTGACGGTGTCTTGAGGCGCCGGTGTCGAGCTGGTATTGATTCACGCCAGGCCTTCCTGACGCAGCAACCACATTGGGGCATATTCGGGATTGCGCCCACCGCATTCACTCAAGTGGCAGGCCGTAGCGATGGCGCTGGCCGGCGATTCTTTTCGCGGGGCCACATCGCCGCGAAGCGCCAGGATCAACTGGGGGCGGAAAGCGCGAGGCCGGAGCGAACGGGGGCAAGGGGAAACCCAGCGGCCGTGGCGCGAATCAAGCCGGCACTCCCCAAGGCCAGCACCCAGAGCAGGGAGCCGGCATCAGCCCAAAACTCACGGGCTTGTCGGATTAGAGCGGCAAACCGGCTGCCAGGGCGCCGTGATCGGTGCTGGCTGCCGCTGGCTCAGGCCAGCATGCTGGAGCCAGGTTCAAGCCGGCCGGGCTCCAGCCGGGCTCGGCGCCTGGAGCCCGCCGGCCTTCCCAGGGGTTGCGCAGCATCGCGGCGCCTGGAGTTCTTGGAGCCCCCCGGCCGGCGGATCCAGCAGATAGCAGCGGAGACCAGGGCCACGACGCGGCAAGTCTGCTCAATCCAGAACGGTTCGCGTCGGTCGTTGAGCTCACGCGGCAACCAGAGCGACGGGCGATCAGCAGAAAGCTGCTGAAGCCATCGAGGGAAGCTTTGCAATTGCTGGCCAGGGTGCGGGGCCAGGACAACCGTAGCCGGGTGACCGGTGAAGCCGCCTGGCCCGGTGGCGACCCGCCAGCCGGTCCCAGGTGGCTCCAGCCGCGGGCCGGCAGCCCAACTCCTCGAGGCAGCCCAGCAATTCGTGCCCAGGGCCCTGCCAGCGGGTGAGTGGCGATTGAGGCGAGCGGCAGGTTCGCCGCCGGGGGCGAGGCGGCCATAGCCTGCAGGCCCACGCCAGGTGTCGCTGCTGCTGTTGCGAGGCCAGGAGAAGGGAGGGTGCTCGTCATCGCTTGCAGCAAACTGCCCAGGCCGGAAGGCCGGAGCCAACGCCCCGGGTTCGGCCTTGGAAGCTCAGGCAACCCGCACGTCCCCACTCCACACCCACCTCGGGCCTGGGGAAAGGTTCGATCACCTGAACATGGATCCGGGGGTCGATCGGCTGAAAATCGGGGGTCGCACTGAGATGCGTCCACACCATGTGGCGCTCAAACCGCGTGATAGGCCTGGCAACGGTTCGAACCAGTGGCAGGGTCCACGCAGATGCACATCCCCAGCGGCCCACGGACTCGCTCATTTCTTGGGGTGAGTGAGGCAGGGGTGATTCGGCCTGGGCCTTAGCCGCCGAGCCGCCTGCGGCTGGTGTTGCCACGGCGCCTGAGGCCCTGCGGTTGCCGATCTCCCCGCCGGCTCGGCCCTGGGTGGGGGCGCCGTGCGCGATGGGCTGCTCGGGCGCCTGGTGGCGCGAGGCCCGACCTGATCCTGTGGTTCGGTGGAGCAATTGCCCTCTGCCAGACACTCAGGCCGTCGCCATTTGGCGGCAGCGCCGTGGTGCTTTGGACGCAAGGCGGTCGTTCGCCAGCTGGGTTTTGAGGGGCTGGAGCACGAATCTGGCACGGCAGGTGGGGGGAGACCGTGGAGGCCGATCTTTGCTCCGGCGTGACTTTCGCCTCAATGGCCTGGGCCCTGCCACCTGCGCCAGGCGCCCCTGCTCGATCCACCGCGGCTCAGGAAACCTGGCCAAGATGGAACAGGTGGTGGCTGCTTTGGCGGAGGCAATCTTTCGCGAGGATCCTTTGCGCTTTGCTTTGCGGCGGGAATCCGGTCTGGCCGCGGAACTCGGTTTCGCGCTGGGAGAGGAAACCTTGGGGACTGGATCTCCAGGCCCAAACTCACACCTTATCACCCAGGTGGCCACCGGGCGGGTGCTGGCGGAAGCTGGATAAACATGGCGGGCACTGTCCTTGAATGGGGGCCAGGGGTCTTGGCTCTGGGCCTACGAGAAGCCCACTGCTGAGAGCTGAGCGGGGCCGCAGGTCGGCAAGCATGGCACCCCGGCGCACCGGACAAGGCCCGATGCGCCCGGATCGCGCAGCAACGGGCCACGCTGCTGGAGGGCCAAGGCTGAAAAACTGAGCCAAGCCAGGCCAGAAGGTCTGCTTGCCGCCGGAAAGGCTCTGCGCCCCTTGGTTTGGCCCCCGAGCTTGGCCGTTTGCTCCTTCGATTGGGGCGGCTGGGGACCTCGCCAAAGGCTGCGGGGGCCAGGGGCCGCCCAAAAAAAAAAAACTTTTTGGGCAAACAAAAAAAAAAAAAAAGGGGGGGGGGGGGGGGGCCGGTTTGGGGGCGGGAAAAGGGCGGGCTGGCAATCATCTCTCTTTTTT
>Ga0163217_1051175_pt1 | contig 14018 bp, 18 predicted proteins | sample SynspAceP_FD_185933 | JGI IMG/M metagenome (GOLD analysis project Ga0163217, IMG submission 185933) | Saline lake microbial communities from Ace Lake in Antarctica - Synechococcus sp. Ace-P (PacBio error correction) | ecosystem: Environmental > Aquatic > Non-marine Saline and Alkaline > Saline ... | reverse complement strand
TCGGGTGGTCCGATGTCTATCTGACCAAAAGGCTTTGGAGCGGTGGTCTGCCGGAGGCAGTTTTTGCCGGTGCTTTTTTCTATTTTGTGTGTGGGTTGCGCTGGGGCACCCCGCGGGAACAGTCCAGGCAATCAGGACTCCAACAGTTGTAGGTGTCTGGGGGTATCTGGTTGGATACGGGGGTTGTTTTTGCGGGATCGTCTTTGCCCCAGTGTCGTCGGAAGGGATCAAATCCATTGCGGCGTCACGAGAAGGTCGTGGTTAATGGGTTGTCTATGTCGAAGCGTGGTAGATAACTTAATGAACGCCCGAATGGTCGGTGACCCGATTGGGCCATCATACGGGGCCCTACAGGCACGGGATGTACGGCCCGTATGGTGCTGTACAGTTGATTCGGATTGCGAAGCCCCCGATTCTGGACCGAGGCTGGCCGTGTTCTGCGGAATGAGCCGCTATGCCGGTTGCGTACAAAGAGCGATCACCGAGGTTTGTGTCACTTCTTGAGGCCGTTATGCACGGGGTGATCTGCACCGATGACCCTTGTCATTATCATCAGCCCGGATCACTCTGACGATCCCCCGACGGCCTCTATATCATCACGAAGCAGGAGTTCAACCAGAACGCGAACAGTTGTCGGTCTGACCTCCCGGCAGCGTCCAGAATCCGATTTCTGGTTTCCCTTCTGTGGTGCCTGTGGTTTTGTTGCCTTCTTCGATATGTTTCAGTGGTTATTACGTCTGAAGGTGAGACTTTCATGTTGCGAGAGATCCAGAATGCGTTCAAGGTCATCTTCGTTCTCCTGTCATTGGATGCCCCAGCAGCCCAGTTTGGCCGGTGATTCGATATTTCAGGAGCGGCATCTTGCCATTTGGTCAAACATCGCGGTCTGTATTTTATGCATCGTGAAGCGTAACTGAAAGTTCTGGCGTTGAAGTCGGGTGGATCAAGGTTAAATAAGCATGAAAAAAAAAGCACTTACAAAGCAGGCGATATCTTGCCTTTTTTTGTTCAAGCAGCCATTTTTATGCAGAGGAGTGATGAGAGAGAAACTGTCCGTGTAGCCTTTGCCGCTGGAAGGAAAGACCAAGCGCAGCGGTGGACCAGCGATCGAGAAGTGACATGCTTCCAGCAGCGGGGTTGTCCGTTTCAGCCTGCAAACTTGCGCTGTCAGGCGAGTCGAATTTCGACGACCATCAAGTCGGTTGAAGTTTGACTATAGTAGACAGCAATGCCCCTATGATCGTGGTGCAGACTAGGGAGGTTGATGGTCCGCGGCTGTAAGTGGTGGCCCGCCCCAGGGTTCAACGGGCCATTCAGCGTCGGTCCGATTTTGAGCGCCGTGCCGAAATCACCAGGGCCGAGGGTTGTGACAAGAGATTGTCCAGGATACCAGACAGCCGGGCCAGTGCTGAATGTGCCCGATTGCCGGGTCCCTGCGGCATTTGCCATTGTGCTGGAAATCAAGATGAGATTGCCACCGATTCACGGATGACAGCCGAGAGCATCAGGGAATAAGCAGGGCCTCGTCCCCCCGGAATGGTAGCGAGTGAACAGAAAGAGATTTGTCGTGCAAAACGAAAGGGTCGAGGATGCCCCAAGCACACCGGTGATCACTGATTACCGATCGCGGCGCCAGGAATGGGTCCGTCGTGAAAGCACCCGATCTATGGGGCGCTCGGACCGAAGACAGTTGAGGTGAAGCTGCCAGCGAGTGACGGGAATGCTGTCGTTGAACCCGCCACAAGACAGCAAAACTGTCACGGCCCCCAAGTGTCAGATAAAATAAACAGAACAGGGCGACATAGCGAATAACGACCGCACGCATTGAGGGGGTCGCGGAATGGTCGTCATCTATGTCGCTCACTAACCATGTTTCTCAAGCGTCTGCCCGTCAGCGGAGCAGCACGCCCAACCGTATAAGGAAGACTAGTTACAAACGCATGAACCAAAGGCTGCGCCATGTTTCTGTTGAGCGCCGTATGAATGCGAATATTCATCTGTGTGAACCACAAGCGTCTTACCGCCTAACATGTCGGCGTCAGTGTGTTCCAGGTCAAGCATGAACAGCCGATACTGACCTGATACCCCCGATGTCCGGCATGGCGTGTGGGATTCACGATTCGGGCTGAATGGGTGCGTATCGCCAGAATCTACCTGCTCCATACCGCATTGTCGATGTCCAGCGTGTCACAGCGGAACACAGAACAGATCGAGTATAGACAAGTCGACCATGATTGACGCATCGTTTCAGCACTAACCGGCTGCGCAGCCTGCATTTGCAGTAGCCGAGATCACGCTTTCGCGCAAAGCAAGTATCAGCCAAATGTACGACCAACCTGGACACAGTTAAGGGCTATGAAGTCTACATCAGAAAACACCGACGGCACGCCCAGACAATTTTGCCGAATTGTAATACGAGACTGGAAAGAGCGATCAAGGCCAAGTCAGATGGCCCCATAGAAGGATCGACATCTCGCCGTGCGCGCAAAAGGTCACCATGTAAGCGAGTTCGGTCAGGATCGTGTGTAATTGCCATGGCCGTTTATACTGCCGCACGCCCCCCGTTCCCGTACGACAGCAGACAATCTATATATAGATGATGATGGCAAGACAGCCACAGCAAAAGTGGCTGTCATTAGCAATCAAAACCGAGTTCTGCGCCGCGGCATCAGCGTCACGTCATCGCGCAAGCAAATTGCACTGCTCGCGACAGCGATCATGTAGGGCATGCGAGCGACAGTGCGCGAAACTCGCCGATTGCGCCCCAGGTCACTTCGATCTCTTGCGCGCTTGCATCCCACGATCACGCTACTGGATCCGCACCGAATTGAACAGGATTGTCGCGAATGCGTGATCTGCGTGTCAAAATGCGGCCAGTTTGCGCGGGTTCTCGGCAAGCGGATCGCTCGGGGCGGACCGAAATTCGCCACTGTCCCCTATGGCAGGCTACGTCTCGGGCTTGACACCGCTTAGGATCAGGCGCATCAGGTCTTGATCTGAGCGCCTCGCATCGGCGTGACACGCGACCCTGCCAGCGGTTTAATGCATCCGCCACGAAGCCCGCAAACAAAGGCGGTTCTGCGGGCGAGTTATAAGATCAAGCGCCGTTGCCATCTGTTGTCGAAACTGCCTTATGCGTTCATCACGGCTAATAACTGTCGGACATCACCAAGGCCTCGGAGTCATGTGTGATAAGGACAAATGTGTATCAAAGACCGCTGAAGTGCTTTCACTCGATTCATTGTTGTTCGCCAGTTCAGAATCCCAGCGCGCCAAGGCTCGTCTGCAGCAGCAATCTGTTCAAGCACATGCAACGGGCAATAGAGACCACGCTGCTATGCCGGCCTGATAGCTCAGTCCACTTCCGCGCGCCGATAGGCAATACCGATTCGAGCAAGTACCTTCATCTTACTTGCGGAGCGATCTCGGGTTGCCAACCTTGCGCGCAACCATAACGATGTCTGTCGGCGATATTCATCATCGGGAAAAGCGCCAGATGTGGAACACCGTTTCAGCAGTTTGTTGGCGGAATCCAGAACGGACGCCCTTGATGCGGGATATCGCGACTAGGTTCCAGAAAGTCCGCGATCATCGCAATTATCGTGGTCTGCCGCAGATCTGATGGTCCAGGATCGAGCAGGAATGATCAGCAAGCACCGAGAGAACATCAATCCACCGCAACGAGGCCAGCGCTTCAGCCGTACATTCAAGACCGGAGCGTGGGAGCTGTCATAGTTTCGTCCGGTCTTGCTGATTGTCGTTTTCAAAACGAAGCGCACAACAAACCTGCGGGTGCCCCTTGAGTCAAAGATCAGCGCGCAGCTGTACGCGGTCCAGACGCACTTACAGCGCTTCCCATCCAGGCGGGAATGGCGATACCATTTCGATATTGTCCACGCTCTTCGGTGAAGCTGCTGATAGCGGTTTCAGTGCGTCGAGGCAAAATTCAATCCGCGCCTGTGAGCGGTGAAGTTGCCAGCAGAATTCAGTGATAATCGCCGCGACTTCCGGTCTTCATCACTAAATATCCAGGCATAGGCCGCTCATACGCAGACCTTGACGGGAATCACGATGTGTCCGATTCCCAGACCAAAGGCACCCGATGCCAGGGCCACAAGTGACTCCGATTAGTCTCGTTCGTTCCAGCCCGCCCCGTGTCCCATGTGCTCAGCCGCCACGCTTATCCGGAACGGACAAGGACGATAACTCGTACGAGCGGTACCAGTAGGTTTTGACATTGGGTTGCACCCGCGATTCGCGCCGCCTCGACCATTGGTCAAATCTCGGTATAGGCGGCCTCGTCAGAAAGCGAACGTTCCATCCATCGAGAGCAAAGGACGAATCGAGTCGGGCGGGCATGCGTATAAGGAACAACTTGCCCGCACATCGTCTTGCAAGAGTCGGTGTAATCCTTGGACCATGCCGGCTGCGCCGTGTTCAGACAGACGTCAGTTGCACCAACTGGCGGGTACGCCGTAAAACGTCGACAGCCACGGTGGTGTTGGCCTTGTGTGGCCTCCGAACATCGCGGTTATGAAACAGGCGCGTCAGATCTGGGACAGTGTATCATGGCTTTGTAAATGCCGACTTTTCACTGCGGACAGGCGATGCCGGTCCTGTCTGATGGGTTGGCCCAGATTCCCAAAGCCACGCCGCTGTGGCGCGAGACTTGCAATCATTTTCTTCGTTGTATCCCGATTACGTCCATTCGACAGTATGGCCTGTTTCCGGCCTCAAACATTCCCCCCGATACATTCTTGGGAGCGTACCCACCCCATGTAGGAGGCGCAGCGGTCGGCGCTTGAGTGCGGCAAGGCTAACAGCAAGGCACCCCGAAACGTAAATTTCAATCCGGGGAGCGTTATCATTCTTGTATCTGTTTGGAGAATGGTCTACCCAAGGCGAACCTGCACAATTTCGGAAACCGGTTTTGGAAAAGCATTCCTTTCATGTTCTTTTTGATCATTTGAATAGATTTAGACCTGAGTTTAGACAAAGTCAACATTTTCGCGCATTTCCTCAGGATTTCCGAAAAAGTTTAGTCGGTCAAAAATTCCCTCTAGTTCTTCTCCGGGAACGGGTGCGTCCCATGTGCGCCTGTTACTTCGGCCGATCATCGCCCTCAAAGCATTCAGCATTCAAGGGTAACACAGACATGTCCCATGCGCTGTGGTAACCAACAATTCGCCGCAGAATGTGCACGCGGGAAAATTCGTGAACGGATGGCGAGCGCATTGATCGTGAAAGGATATCTTCGGCCTCATTGTCCCGTGCCCAAGTTCCGCCAGTTTAGGGTGGCTGTTCTCGTAGCGGCGAACGTCAAAGATCACGATCCAATCCCCTCGTGCCGATCAGCAGATCATTGCGCATATTTGCTGGAATGGCGTGAACATGGCACCCCGGCCCGTAGAACTGATGTTGGCAGAAACAGGTATATAGACAACGATGTGTATGCGCCCGCCTGCCACGAAGAACGCGCTTCTTCCGGAATCGCCAACGGGCGAGAATCCTCGAAAGTTCAAGGTCGATTCTGGTCAGGGTTGGCTGATATTTGGCTGATCTCCGATCGTGAACGGTTGAGGATATGCCCTTCGGGTGGCGGGCTACTTGCATGTGTCGCGTTTGCTGATCGGGTCGATATCCTCGCTTCAAAGTTCACCAGCAAGCGACTGAAAAACTCGGGGAAAGCACGAAAACCAAGTTTTGCACCATCGCACCACAGTCGGGCGAATACGCGCGCCTTGGCAAGATGTGTGATCGACGCAACGCCCGGTGACGAGTAACTTTTGCAGCAAAGATCGGCCAAATGACGTCTCTGCCCGTTCGGTGTCCAAGCAGCTTGCAGCGTTTCAGCCAATGGTTGGCTGTCGTTCGTCACCGGTACGATACATTTATTGATCAATATATGCACAGAAGCGATTCTGGTGAAGAAATCTTTCAGAACATCGTTGAAGTCGGGGGGCTTGGATCACGCTTGAAACCAAGGGGCGGTTTTATCTATGTTTCACCGATCATCAGTTGTCACACGCCGTTGAAGGCAAGCACTTTCATGAACTGTAATGCCGGCTAAATCGCACCGTGGAACGGTGAATTACGGGCTGGAGGCTGGGGAGAAGTACTGGTATCTCTATGTTGCCATTTGTTTGGTATCCGTGTCCAGACGTTTTTACCCGACGTAGGAGCTGGAAAATGGAATTCGCCATGGTGCTATTACCATGTGGGCGACCCTATGCGTTTCAGGATGGGGCGAAATTATCGAATGGATCTGTTCTACCACACATGGTAACGAAACCCGCGAAAAGCGTGGTTCGAACGCTTCACGTGCTTTACTGCTGTTCATTTATGGGTTTCTGTTGTGGGTGCGCTCAAGCTCGAAGCTATTCCCTTGGAATTTCGGCGCGATCTTGGCGTTCTACCGGTGATTGGTCTGGGTTTGCGGCGGCCTCGGGTGCTCTGAGTGCTGGGGTCGATCGAACGCCAGCCCCACGCATGCCCCCTTAAGGTGGCCAATCAATGTTGTAATGGACGTCCAATTTCTGATGCTTGCTGCCAAGCACATTCAGAATTTGCATAGGACGTCTGACGTCTGCCCGGCAGGTTGATGTCCTATGAGTGATCGCGAATTTAGTTCTCGTGATGATTTGTGATGTTATCACCCCCGGTTCAGCGGTTTTGCAGCCGATTAGGTGGCGTCGCAGCTGTGTCCGGCGATGAGCTCTGGGCACCGGGGGCCGAGATTTCCGTTCTCCCAGGCCCCTCATTGAATGATGAAATGGTATCCATTGTGAGTACCCCCCGATGTTTATTTTCATGGTTACATCCTGTCTGAAGCAAACTCGCGATGATCCTGTTAAAATGTTCAGTTGGATGGGACTGTTTAGGCGGGTTGAGCCCCGACCGACGATGGTTTCTGATGTTCTGTCTCTGCAGAAATGAGGCTCGTGTGCGGGCTGCGATAGGCGGCTACCTCGCGTGCCGGAAATGCTGCCCGGCGGGGTAGTGAAGCGAAATGTCACAGAGTTTATTAGGCGGTTCAGCCTTGGAATCTTGTCCCGTCGTCGGATACTGTATGTACGCATTGTGCACGGAACAGTGGTCATTGTGGTTGGCGGGCGTCGTGCCGGGCTTGTGATGGCGCGATTGTTTGATCGCATACTCTACATCCTGTCCGTTTGAACCGCGCTGGTTCGGTTTGCGATCGAGGAACGCACGTCACAGCCTCAAAAGCTGCGTCTTCTAACGGTGGCTTGCTACGTGTGATCTTTGCATCCGAATGTACTTTCGTGACGGTGACCTCCAGTCTTGTCGAAAGCGCCCATCCGGCGTCAATGACGCGTTTCTTGGCCGGCAGTCTCAGGGAGGAATGAATCGCGCCGGATGTTCGAGAGCTACTGTTACGCCAGACGCTGATGATTTTCGTGCGAATGTTCATGTGGATCATCTGCTGCTTGGGCTTTGTGCATCTTGAGGTGTTGGGTTGCTGTGCGGCCATCGACCGCTGTTTGACTTCTGGTCTGAACCGTGGATCATCTGATCTGATGCAGTTGTGTTCTTCTATGGGCACGTTTTGCGATTACTGCCGATGCTGGTGATGTGGAGTTAGGTGCCGTGGTCCCGGTACGCTGGTTCGATCTATCTGGTATGGATTCTTTACACAATCACACCAGATTGCCTATATGACGCCTTCGGCTATTAACCTGTTCCTGATGCGGGCTGGGGACCCGCGAGAGTGACATTTGGTATTATATACAGCTCGATCCTGACTTTTGTTTGTGATGTTGGGAGGAGCTGCGTTGTATATGGTTTTTAGCAATCAGCGCTTTGGTGCCCGAGTGGTTTACCCGTAAATGAACTCCGTGAGAGCAAGAAAGAGATGGCAAGAAACGCTTTTTGAACCGACCAAGAGATACGACAATACAACAGACGCAAAAATTTCTGTACGACAGATTGCCCTTGCGGGTTGCTGCCCTGCAACCTCTGCGTCGCGGCAATTCAAACATACGCTGGCGTATGGAACCCTATGCGGTGGCTGCTGGCGAGATTGTGATCAAGCCTGCCATCGAATGTTCACAAGATACGGGGAGTGCAGACGAAAACTGTTCTATGCCGATCAATGTCCCACGGCGTGAATGTTTAAGCGCTACAACAGTAGTGGACGCGGTTAGCAGGATTGACGATTCTATGCATCTCCACGAAGTCACTGTTATTTCAGGTGGCTATTTTTCGCTGCGTTATTGGTCGATGTGCCAGTTATGTGCAACCAGTATGCCTAATCGAATATTGGATGCGCATATTCGCTTGTCGTGTGTCAAACATATCAGTGCAGGCGATAGGGACCTTGCACTTCACCAAGGACCGGATCCAACGTTGCGAGGGGGGGGACTCTTAGGCAAGGAGGTCCTTTACCTTTCCCCGGCTGGCCCTTCTGCCAAGTTCGTTGTTATGTGACCTGTATACCGCCTTGGAATATCCGAAATGTCGCGTTAGCGACGCGAACTGGACGGAATATCGCATGGTCTGGCATCACGAAAAGATACACCGATCGTTTGGCGGATTTGACCCAAACATCCTGACAAGACTCTCGGGATGCTTGGCGGGACGTTTTGCAATATGACCGCTGAATGAGATGCGGAGACTGAAACCTTGCTCGCGTCTCTTGGACCCCAGTCCCTTAATATCGCCAGGTGGTATTGGAGGGGTGAAGCCGATCGGTGTAAGGAACATAGCTGATGACCCCGATCCCCGATGAAGATGAAACGGTCGAGATTTTGCTGCGCTGTCTTTTGGGACGAGTTTGCTCGATCGATTGTAAGGCCAAGGTTGTTGACTATCTTCAGAAGTACAACGTATATGCCATGAAAGCGGGGACCTACGCTTATACTGACCCATCTTGTGGGCGGATTCGCTCGGTCAAAGTAAAGGTCCCGCATTAGCGCGGGGCGCTATGCGCAGTAGACATACGAATAAAGGAGGCGGCATGCGGTTGAGAATTTCGATGTGTGAATTGCTGTTGCCGGGGGTCACGTGTATTTACGGTTTGACCTGTATGTGGTGGGATATGCAGGGCCGTTTGCAGGGAAGCGCTTTTGGGCGAGCATTCGTCGAGAGGCATGGGAAGAAAACTTGCTGCACTTAACTGCTGGCACTGGACATTGGCCTGGCAACACGTATTGGATATGGCCGCGACAAAGTGGCAGGCGGGTTATGGCAGATTTATTGATAACCCGATCTTGACCGGAATCGCCCATGCTGTCTGGAGGCCACAGTCATGTGCTTTGCGATGTGATGGACAATACGGGACATCACGAATCGCCATTGCCGCGCCATAGTGAAAACAGATCGCGCGCGCCGAGGCTGGGTATCACCGATTTGGCGACGAGTTGGATTTTTTCTGTTGCGCGTGTTCCGTCAAATCGCCGCGTCGGTCCGTATCTTGAACGTTCAGCGATATATAACGAGGATTTATTAGATCCTAGACGACGCGGAAGAAATGTGAGTGCGACCTTTGCGAACCTTTATGCCGGCATATTCCTGTCAGAGAACACAAGGCCGCGGGCGAGGGGGGCAGGAGGTTTGAACATCCGTTATGTCCCGCGCTCATACTGGGATAACACGCGCAAACCACGGACCAAGATTGCGAATCAGAGGGCATCGCTGCAGCTTCTTGCGAAATGGCATCAGGACCGTTTGGGCAGTTAATCCCCGATAACGATGTGGAAAGACGGGCAACCGCGTTTTTGACATCACGCAGAATTCGGCAATGTCGATTGATGCGGACCTACATGGATGGGTTGATCGATTTGCCGCCCGATATGACTGTATTTCATTGCCGCCTATATACAGCTACAACGGGCTTCTCAAAGGACTTCTGCCACGACCAAACGTCTGTCGGTTGGATAAACCGCACCGAGCGGATATCCGTCTGGTGGTGAAGGCGAAGCAATCCGGGTGAATGACGATACCCCGATCGGATTATGAACCCACCTATTGCTGGCGGGCGATGCTAGCCGCAGGCTTCCCGGGAATCGAAGAAGGTGGATTGCAAGGCCCGACTGTGAATTATCAGGCACTCGCCAGGGGGGCGAGATTCCCAAAAACCGGCAGATGCGGTGGTACCGACTGGCCTTCCGAAAATGTGCGGAAAAGGATGTGTGACGATTGTGATCCCCGATTCATCGCCCCCGCGCCGCGATGTGGATCGAGGAGTTCGACGGTGTACCGACTTATGAAATGCCCCGCGGTTCGGGGCTGACCCGAAAATGACCAGATGATCAGATGTATTCACCGATCGACGATCCGGTTTATGTCGAAACGTCCAGCGTGTCTCTGATTGCAGTCGCACCGTTGCGCGCCCGTGCCGCTCAAAAAGCTGGGGCGGCTCTGTCGGCGCATGCGCTGTTTTTGAAAGCCCCCGGTGAGGCTGCTCGATGAATGACGCCATCGTCCGGAAATGGGCATCAGATGGCGCCCCCCGTGCGATTATGGCGGCGAATCAAGGTTCAAGAGGCGGAACCATATGCCGAGATCGCCAACCGGACTTGCCCCTATCGTTGCTGGAAGAAGCGCCGCTTTCAAAACGTTCATATTGAGCGCCCGAGGCGCATGGTGTAGTGCGTGTCGCGCCGTGGTGGAACTACCCCTATATGAAGCGATTCAATACGTGGCCCGCCCTGATCAGGCCAAATACAGTGGCCTGAAACATGCAGCAGACCTTGCTGGTGGGCGAACGGGCATTGGCCCAAGCCTTCCCATGCGCCGTATCCGAGGATGATTGTTCCAGAAGTGTTTCTGGATATGGACACGAGAATCGCGCTGATGCGCGCCCGAGCCTTCAATTTGTGACATGCGGTCTGTGAGCGGTGACCGCGCCCGATCGAGCGGCCGGCGGCGGGCACTTTCACCGGTTAGGTTGAAAAACTTGAGGAGTGTGGGCAAAGACGCGGATATGTATGGAGACGCCATATAGCGTTGTCTGTCGACACGTGATTCGACGCGCGATGTTCAATTCGGACAGTGATGCTGTTGCGAGTGATCGAACGGATCTACGTTGTGGAAAGCCTGTTCGAGTGTTGTGAAAAGTCCGGTGTAACTGGTTTCGGGCTACCCAGACTGAGGCAATCCCTTGATGGGCGATACGACGCTTGGCCTTAGAGGGCGCAGGATGCGTTTCCCGATCTGGTGCGCCGCTCAAACTGCCGAGAGCGGTAGCGCGGGTGCCAAGTGCTTGATTGATCGCGCTGTTCGCAGGAGGATGGTGCCTATATGAATGCCGCAAAAATCCTGATGTGATGTGGACATTCCTGCGCGTGATGCGGAAGAAGTTTTGGGAGACATTCGTGGGGATTCATTTGCGCGTCAAGGACCCGACCCCCGAGCTTTGCGCCTGATGAATGACAATGAATTATGGTCTTGACGCGCGTCCTGACTGGCGGACAGTGGGCCGCGCCGGAACGGTTTAGGTGCGCATAATCCGAAATGCAGATTTTCATGATACCGGTGCCGTACTATCTCGACCCGTCTTTGTGGACGGATGCAAGAGATACGGACGCTGCGGGGGCGTCCGGTATCGCTATAACTACAGCCCCGAAATCATACATCTGGAGAAACAGCATGACTTTGCGTTCAATGGTCCTATCCACTGCATTCGCTTGGTGCGGGCCGAATATTTGAATGGCCTGAGGCTTGCCGGCTGCGGGATCAAGGAAACCTGTTGTGACGACAATGGGAGCTGGCAGTCTGCCCCATCACTCCGCGCCAGCTGATCTGATTGAGAGTAGTAGGTGGGGCGGCATTGTCGGCCGATGTTGACAAACCCGAACGAAGAAACTGTCCGCCCCCCGGGTCGGCCGCTTACAATAGCGAGGATTGGGTGACGGGAGGTGATCGCTTTGCTGGGCAGGCTTATCGGGCATGGCTGGGGGCCCTTTTGAGCGGCAACGCCCCCGATCTGGATACCGAAGAAATAGGCACTGTGGACACGTGCTAAGATGCATCCGATTGCGCCATGTGAGTTCCTTACCACGCAGGCAAGGTCCCAATGGGCGCGATCTGTGACCCCCGAATTCCCGTACGCCGATGAGAAAAGATGTCTTTTATCCAGATCTGACGGTGTGATCATGCACACCGATCGAGAATGTATTTGGAGATGCCAAAGGCCGATTACGGTGAACAGGATATGGATGCCTTGCCATTGTGAGGCCTATTGCTGCACGATTTAACTCCGATGAAGTAGGTTGGCGGAGGGAGCGTGGGTTCAAGTTACTGCGTGCCTATGCGATGCACAGATATCCGAAAGCGCTCGGCAGTGATGGCCGGCGCGATGGCGGCCGGTTTTCCTAGAAAGGTCTGCGCATATCCATCGATCAGCATCGAATCCGTGGGTGACCCAAAACCCCCCATACGCAGAATGCTGTGGTGATCAGCGGTAGTGCCGCTTAAACCCGTGCGGCATTGAATGCCGATGAACAGCAGGGCATATTTGGAAATAGGAGGTTCGAGAGTTTCGCCTTTCGGCCCTTTACCGGAATTGGTTTGGTCAACTGAGCTTTGGGGATGTGATTAGTGATTCTTTGATGCTTTAACAGTCTTCTGCCCTGCAAATCGAGCATAGCGTAACCCGTCGAGATGAGGCAGAAAAGGATCTGTGGAGCGTGTCTATAGCAGGATCCCCGATGAAGACGCTTGCTTTGGTCCAGAGGCGGTTTGTTAATTTAAGTTGGTCAGTCGCTTTCTTTTGCAAGACGTGTAGCAGGATCGACAGGTGCAGAGGCAGGAGGCCGAGGTCAAGATCTGAACTCGTGCAGATGTTTGCGAGCAGTTGGCTAAGTGAAGCCCAAGCCCAAGACGCGAGACCGCAAGATCATGTTGCGGAATGGTTCCAAGTGACCTCCGACAACTGTTCACCGCCAGGGCGCCAAACCTGCCGAATCCCCGATCACGCCGCGCAGCACGGTGATCGGAAGGTGATACGATTAGCGACGAATTCCGGTACCCAAGACGCAGCCGATAAGAAGATCCGCGCCGATAAGTACGACTGGCGCTCATGAGCCGTCTGTGCTGATAGCGACATTTTACTGGCTGAGAGAAGTATGGGCAAAAGCCCCAATAAATACGAGACAGCAGTCGAACATGTAGGTGGAGAACTGAATTTCCGGCATCTTTGCCTCACGTTCCCGCGCGCTTTGCAGTGCCCGGACCATCACCGACCTAGTTCGAATTGCCGAGATCACCGGCATGAATCAAATTACGATGTATAGCGTATGAATCGATGCGCATTTGTAATGGCGAGGGCAGATGATGCTGGCGGGGACTTAAAGTTGATCTGACTCAAGATAGCATCAGATACCGACAATCAGACGATCAGCCAGGCCAGCAACGACTTGTCACTGCGTAAGTATGAGCGGAGAGGTACTACCCTCCGACCAACGGCCGGGTCCACATTGCAGCGATCCTTCGGTTTGCCCATCAAGGTGACACACGGGTGCAATGATGCCGACCCTTGACCCAGTTGCCAACGGATCATCCAGTCGATCCAATTCGGTGGCATCGAGGTCCAGTGCAAGACGCCAATTGCGATGAAGCAAGGAATTGTGGAAAATTCGCCGTATCACGCCTGTCATAGAGTAAGTCCGCAGATGCCGTCAGACAGTGGGGGATTTATAAGGGTAGAAAAGCAAAAGACGTGCCCTGACCGATGGAAGTCGGACCCCACCGGGCCATTCTATGGTTACTGGACAGCGTCGGCCGATTCGGCAACAACAGATCTGGATGTAGAAATGTGTTTGAAGTCGGCGAGTTCGTAGCCCAAAAGAGCCCGCACCAGCACGATAATGGCGGTGTGGACGTTTACCGAACTAGGACAGGAAATTGTGGATGCCCAGCGGATGCCTTTGGAAGGGCTGGTGGTATAGTGGAGGTGGATGGGTCCGGGCGTACCGCAGTGAGGTTCAGCCATCCCGGCCTGAAGTCTCTTGTTGGGGTTATGGACCCGCTGTGAGTGGGGCTTGGCTATTCAGCAG
>Ga0163217_1001206_pt1 | contig 14018 bp, 24 predicted proteins | sample SynspAceP_FD_185933 | JGI IMG/M metagenome (GOLD analysis project Ga0163217, IMG submission 185933) | Saline lake microbial communities from Ace Lake in Antarctica - Synechococcus sp. Ace-P (PacBio error correction) | ecosystem: Environmental > Aquatic > Non-marine Saline and Alkaline > Saline ... | reverse complement strand
TGTTGTGATGAAGGGATGGCCAGGCGCAAACGGGCGGCGCAGGTGTGAGCCAGCCGCCACGCAGGGGCCATGGCGCTCCGATCCGCCTCGATCCCATAGGCGCTGCAGCTGGGGATGAGCCGGCAGCGGGCCCAGCAAGGGTGCAGAGTTCAGCGGCGGTTTAGGCCGCGATCAGGCCCAGCAAGCAGGGCGCCTCAGAAGCCTGTGAAGGGGGGCCAGAGGGCCAGCCGGTTCTCCTGAAGAGCAACGATAGGATCTCCGATCTGGTGCGGGCACTGCAGCAGGCATGGGGAGACGTTCCCCATCCTGCCGACAGCAGAAGCCCCACCTTTCCCTGCCCTTTGGCCCCTCCTTTCATGTCTCGCTACGCGCGTCCTCGCCTGAGGGTGACGCGGGGCGCTTGGGAGACCTTCCCGTCTCCACCCGTAGTCCGCCAAGCGGGCTTATCCCCCCGGTCAGCACGGCCAAGCCCGTCGCAAGCGCCTTCCGAAACGCCATCCGCCTCGAAGAAACCAAAAGGCTTCGCTTCAACTACGGGCATCTCCCGAGCGCCAGCTCCGTGCGCTTTACGTGAAGAAAGCGCTGCGCCCAGGACGGCTCACAGGAAGCCAACCTGCTCCAAACTGCTTGGAGAACGCCTCGACAACATCTGCTTCCGCCTCGGTTTCGGCCCCACGGTTCCCGCGTTGCTCGCCAACTGGTCAACCATGGTTCACGTGACTGTGAATGTCGTGGTTTGACATCCCCAGCTACCAGTTGCCGCCCCGGCGACCTGATCGTGGTTCGCGACGCAAGGCCAGCCGCCAACTCGCTTGAAGGCAACCTGGAATTCCCCGGTCTGGCCAAACATTCCCCCCAATTTGGAGCTCGACAAAGACCAAAAGCTCTCCGCCAAGGTGAATGCCCGGGATCGAGCGGGAATGGGTGGCCCTGGAAATCAACGAATTGCTGGTGGTGGAGGTTCTACAGCCGCAAGGGTCTGATCCTCGGGACCTTTTCCACTCAGCTCCTTCTTGCTTGCTTCTTCATCACCCCGCCTTTGGCGGGGTTTTTGATGGGAAGGAGGGCTGCTGCCAACAGGCCGAGATGGGCAGTCCTGTGCCAGCTTTGGTTCTTAACCCGAGGTGCGCAGACGCGCTGGGCGATTGTTGGAGCAGACCTTGATCCGCTGGTCTTCGCGGATGGCGGCGTTCTCGATACCAATCGGCAGCAAAGCTGAATGTTCTTTCATTACGGGTAATCGGTTGGGAAAAACATCACCGCCTGATCGCCCATTTTGTCTCCAGCGGCACACCGGAGGGGGGCATCCGCACCACAACTTCCCTATGTGGTCACCATCACATGGCTCTTCAGCGTCTCTGACGGAGATCGACTCAACGTCCGACCGATAGTGTCACGTCGGCCAACGGCTGTCCAGCGCGCCAGAGCATTGTAGCAGGGTTTCACCCATTATGGCCCAAGGATCACCGAGGGCCTGAGGATGGCGGTTCAAACCCCCTGGAGAACACCCAGCCCAGGACGTGGGTGGCGGTTGTCACAGGTCCAGCTCCAGACGGCGCCCTCCAGCTCAGGATGACCCGTTGGAAGGCCTGAGACTCTCCGCTGACCAACCCAGGAGCAAATAAAGCGGCACATCAAGCTGTTCGAGCGTGTGCCAAAAAGGAGCGAATTGGGGTTCATCAGGTAGGCACCACCGGTGGAACCACTTCACCAAGGCCCCCACGAAACCTGAGCTCTGAAAACGCAACGTTTGAGTTCAATCAACAGCAGCGTCAACATCCTGCAGAAGCAAGACAAGCGAAACGCGGAAACCGTTTTCAGGAAGCGAACGCCGTGGCGCCACATGCAGAAAAATCAATTGGCGCGACGGCAAGCTCCACCGGCAAGGGTCGGCCATCCTTGATGGATGGCACACCAGGCGCCGTCTGGGAAAGGACGGCTCCATGGGATCCCAAGCGCCGATCCATTGGCTTGGAGCGCTGTTCTGATAGATCAGGCAGGCAGCCTCAATGGCGCCAAAATGTCGGGATCGAAAGAAACGCCCAACCATCCTTGGATGGAGGGCTCAAGGACCGGGGCACTTGAAGTTGGTTCCTCCAGGGGCAATTTTGTTCATGATCCCTTGGCCTGATGGGTTTTCCCACGTCCATATCACCGGATCCAACAGAAAAATTTCCGGAGGGAGCAGCCCTCAACCGCTGATCAATTGCTCCAGGGCCGCCGTCCACATCGGCTTTGCCGCATCAGCCTCCGCCGACAAGAACCCGCATTCCCGGCACCGGCCTCCACAACGCCGGTCGAGATCCCGACGGCTGTGCAGGCCTGATCGCCTCACAGCAGGGCCTCCCTTTTCTGGCGCAGGCGCTCGCCAAGGACGGGGCCGATCAGGCTGTCGGTGGTGGCCAGTATCCGTGGTGAATGTGTGAGATCGCGCGTTGTTTGATCCCGAATCAACTCCACCCCATCTAGGCCCAGCACCCGTCGAGTATCCAGCTCGTCATGCCACCTCGACCAGCCACGGCCAGATCGAGGCTGACGGGCGGCCCTGAGCAGGTAGGTGATATCCTGGTCTCGCTTGAGGATCGCTGGCGATCAAGCAGGGCCGCAATCAGCGCCGGCAGCCCGTGCCCTGATACAGCTTGATAGGGGAGAGGATGAGGTCTTTGCAGAGGCAGGGCGCTCCACCACCTTGCCCGCACCGCCACCAGCACCTCAAAACCGCTCCCTTGGAAAAAGGTTCTTGTCGTGAGCACCGACAGGCAGCTTGGCCCCACCGGCCCAACATTAGCCCGAGGCGATCGCCACCGGGATCGAAATCCTCCCGGAATCACCCCCCTGGCTTCGGGCTTGGCCTTTTTGAATCTCGGCGATCACGGCCGGCTTGCGGCCAACTGGCCCGCAGGGCCGACACGAAAATCCCGGGTGGGCGGCCAGAGGCCTCCACTTGCTGCCTCAGTTGCAGCCAGGCTGAACGCGCTCTTTATCGGCCGGTGATCTCACGATTCCTTCGCCCACACAATCTTTCGGAGGGAATGTGAACGGGTTCGGCTTCCGCTGTGGGATGCCGTTACTGAAGGTAGGGCCACCTTCCCACCGGGATTGGGAGGACGGCGGGAATCTCCAAAGGCCGGTGGCAAGGGTACTGATCGTAAGGAATCGATGGTGTTGCTCTGGTTCTTAGAAGCTGGGCGGCGGCCTGCGTAGGCCACCTCCACCAGTTCACTGAGCGGTGGGATGGGTTTTCTGAACTTCGCCTGGCGAGTTCGCGCACCCCCTGGCGGCGGGCCACGGCGTTGGCATTCTCCTGGATCAAGTCGGCGGCGTTGGAGCCCGGTAGATGTGGGCACCGAGCACTTTCGCCGCTGTCCTTGCGGAACAGCAGTTTCATCAGCCCATCACTGTCGAGTTCGGCCAGGGCCTTGGTGTCGCTTTGACAGTAGCTGCGCACCAGGCCGAGCTCGAACCCTTCGCTGCGTGGCCAGCGCCCTGGCGTCGCTGTTCCCAACTGAGGGCCCACCGAGCTGATCTCCGGCATGCGAGTTGAAGGTGGCGGCGGGGATGGAGCGTTTTAATCGATGTCAGGGGCGGCTGTGGGCCAAGGGATTGTCTCCCACCGCCACAGGAGCCCTGGGGCAGCGGCGGTGTGGGCGAGGCATCATCTTCCCGGTCCCAAATCGCCCACGGCCCAGAGGTGGGCCAACCGGCTCGCCGGTTGGCCAGCACGCGCCATGGCTCGTCGACCGGGATTGAAGGCCGCGCTGGGTTTGCACCCCCACGCTGGCCAGGTTGAGATCTTTGCTGATCGGCACCCGGCCGGTGGCAACCAGCACCGCGTCGACCTCAGCACCTCACGAGCTCCTCTGGCCATGCTCCGCCAAACCGATTGCGCACCCGGTGAACCCGGGCCTTCACCTTTGCGGGCCAAACAGGCCCGGCACGGGTGTCGAATCCTCGCGGCCATCATCAGCCGCCGGGCCGCGATCTTGGCGATGTCGGATCGAAGGTGGCATCACCCGATCGAGGGCCTCGATCATCGTGACCCTCACAGCCAGGGCGGTGTAGACGTCCGGGCGAAATTCCAGCGCCGAATGTAGCCGCTGCCGATGATCGCGATCCCAGCGCGTAACCACTCCAGGATTGATCGCGTCAATCGCTGGTGAAAAACGGCTGCGGCGTCGTGTGATGCGTGGACAAACGGGTCGGAACGGTGGCGATGATCACCTCCTTGGCGCTTGTAAACCTTCTCACGCCGCTGCGCCTTCGCGCACCGCCACCCGCTGGGCGCCATGCGAGGCCGACCCTGCCGCGCAGGATCTTGGTGCCGGAGCGCTCCAGGGTTTTGGTGAGGTTGGCGCGAATCGCGGACCAACAAGCTGGTGGGCGTTGGTCCGGCGATTGCCTGGCGTTCGAAGCGAAAACCGGTGCCGCATGGATGCCAAACCCCTGAGGTGCTCAACGTCGTCCAGTTCCCGCACCCGGCCACTGGGCGCCAGCAGGGCCTTGGAGGGCCCACAAGCCTCGGTTCACGCATGGTGCCGCCCATGTCGCGTTGATTCGACGATGGCGGTGCGCAAGCCCGGTGGATCCGGCCGCGTGCTGGCGGCATCGAAAGCCGCCGTAGCCGGCCCCGATCCACGATCACATGAAGTCGAAACTCACAGTGTGCTTGCTGCTTAATAGCCTGCATTCTCTCCTGTTTTGCTGGCGCCAGCGCTTCCAATAGCAAGGAGCGGCCGCCACCGCCACGTTCAGCGGACTCGACGGCCGCTGTGGGGAATGGTGGACGTGGGTGGCTGCAGCAAGCCAGTAGATCGGCCGCCACCCCTGCGGCTTCATTGCCCGAAGCAGCAGCACGGTGGGCGGGTCCAATCGGAGCTTGCCAATACGGAGTGGCTGAGGGTGGCGGCTGACCATCGCGTCGCCTGCTGGAACCCCACGCTGGCCGGCCCACTCTGAAACCCCCTGTGGCGCGGGCCTGCTTGCCACCGCGAAAGCCAGGGCCTCCAAACCGCTGCAGGCGCAGGGCCAGGCCGCGCCTGCGGAGGCCCGCAGCACTTGGGTTGCCAGGGATTCAGCCCCGCCAAGCGAGCCAAGAGAGCCTCCACCCGGCGGCCAGGGCCGTGCGCATCAAGTGCCGAGGTTGCCGGGATTCCTTGCAGATGATCGAGCGCAGCACGAAGCCGAATTTGCGCCCCTCAGCGGCCGGATCGGGCCAGGGCAGGCTGAGCACCCACCCCCGTCGGGATGGCCGTTTGGTGGCGGACGCGGCCAGCACCGACTCGGAACGGGGCAGAAGGGCCGCATCGGGCTCCAGGCAGGATGCCGCTGGCAGCCAGGCCGGGGTGGCCAGCCACCGTCTCTGGGTGCCAGGCCAAAGGCTGATGACCTTTCGAGCAGATGGTGCCTTCAAGCAGCCAGCAGCCCTGCTCCGCCTGCCCCTCAAGATTTTTGCAAGGCCCCGGAATCCGGCCACCAGCGGATGGCGCCGGCTTGGTGAATCAGCGGGCTCAGAAGTGCTTTGATGGCGACGAACATTGGGTGGACTCTTCCAGGACCAGATCGCCTCTACCAGGTTTCAATCAGCCCCTGGATCGAGGCCCACTCTCCTTTCAGGCCTTCCTGTGAAGATTTCTCCACCAACTTCCTTTCACACCGATGTCTTTCAATGCGTGATTTGATTCGAAGGCGTCCCGGGGGGAGGCTTTCGCAGGAATGGGCCGATTTTTCCCGCCACCACATCGGACGCAGTGGTGATCTTGAGGACGAATCATTCGGAAATCTGGTCAGCGGTGCATGGGACCCAACACCGGGCAAAACAGTAGCCACGTTTGGGAAGCTGGAGTTGAAAAATGCGGATGGGGAGACTTGAAACTCCCACGGACATTTGCGACCACTCAGTACCTGAAACTAGCGCGTCTACCAATTCCGCCACATCGCTGGCCCGCCGACGAAGTGGGGCTCCAAACCCATAAAAACAGCGTGTGCCCCATCCCCCCATCTCCCGCGGGGGTGAAGGGCTGCGTTGCCGGAAGCGTTTTCACCGCCGCTGAAAACCTCCTGAAAATTGAATTTGTGACTAGATAGACAGTTTCTTGGGGCGGACGCCTAGACGATCCGTGGCATTGGTTGTCAAGATTGCCCAAAACCAAATCCATGCCCTAGAGCCATGCCCCGACCGCCACCGTGGCTCCCCAGCTTTTGCTTACACCCCAGCTGGAGATCTCCGGTGGTCGTCGCCAGGCTGGTGAAGTACGCGTTAACGGGGCCAAAAATCGCTCCTGGTGTTGAATGGCGGCTTGGGCCCTGCTCCACCAAAGAACCTCTGTCGCCTCAGCAACGCTTCCCCCTCTCACCGACATTGCGCCATGGGGGAAAATCTGATTGCCCTTGGCGTCAAGGGAAAAGCGCCCTGAATTGGGTTTCGAGCTCGACGCCAGCCACCTGAGCCGGGCCATGCCGCCCTAGAGCTGGTCAGCAGCCTTGCGTGCCAGCTTTTTCTGTATGCGGCCCTCTCCTCGCCAGGCTCGGTGTAGCCAAGATCCCCAGCCAGGGGGCTGCCAGATCGGCTCGCGGCCCGTTCGCGGTTTCTTCAAGGCCTGAAAGCATCGGGGCTCAGGTGGTCATTGGAGCACGGAAATCGTGTTTTCAGCCGGCCCGTTCCAGGCCGCGGCATCGCCTCCAGGTGGACGCATCTGCCTGGATTTGCCCAGCGTTGGGGCCACCGAAACCCTGAGATGGCCGCCGCCCTGGCCGGATGGGGAGGGACCGGTGATCCGAGAACGCTGCCCTCGAACCTGAGGTGGTGATCTCCGCCGGTCTTCTGGTGGCGATGGGCGAGAAGTGCATAGGGCGCCGGCACCCCGACGATCACCATCGTTGGCGTCAAGGGCCCTGCATGGAGCCCGATTCCGCCGTGATCCCCGATCGCATCCGAAGCGGGCACCCTGTTGCTGGCGCTGCGATCCACCGCTCGGAGCTGACCGTTGGCCCGATCGCGACCGACATCTCAGCGCTGTGATCACCAAGCTCGAGATGCCGGCTGTTCGTTCACCGGACTCCGCAGCCGGCCTCACCATCCATTCCAGGCGACCTGCGTCCCGTTGACATCTGCACCCAAACCCTTTCCCGGGTTTCCCACCAGACTGCAGAGCGCCTTTTATTGAGCCTGTGGCCACCGATCCCTTGGCACCGGCATTGTGTGGAGAACATCTTTCGAAGAACGCCTCCAGCCACGTGGCCGAACTGCAGCGCATGGGGGCCAACATTCGTCTTCAACGGGCAACACCGCCTGGTTTGAGGGGTTCTCCCCCAGTTCAGCGGAGCCGCCAGTGAAAGGCACGGAACCTGCGCGCCTCTGCGGCATGGGTCCTGGCGGGCCTGGCTCGGCCGAAAGGCACCACCGCCGTGCCAGGGCCCTTGCTAACTCGATCGGGGCTACTCCGACTCGAAGGCAAGCTCAACAGTGTCGGCGCCGCGATCCGTCGCGTTTGAAGCTGAGCACAGGCCCGCGGCTAAGAGTTTTTGCCCATGGGAGCGTGGCCGGAATTGGTAGACGGACTCGACTCAAAATCGAGGCGCCTTCGGGCTTGTGGGTTCGAAGTTCCCACCGCTGCCCATTGCACCTGGCCGCAACAAGCCCTGGCTCGCCCCAGGCGAGTCCCGCCACGGCCGCCACAAAGTGCGGTGATTGGACACCTACACCCGTTCCTCTTGGAGCTCGGTGGAGGGCAAGGGGTCTGGGTCAAGGACAGTCGCGGAAATCGCTACCTCCGATTCTGCGTCGGCCGGCATTCGCCACCTGCGCTCTTGGCCCATAGCGACTGGGTGATGCGTCGCGGCCTGAGCCGCCAGCTCGGGCGCCTTACAGCATGTCTCCAACCTGTACAGATCCCGGAAACAGGAACTGCTCGCCACCCGTTGATCACCAGCGCAGCTGCACCGATCGCGTCTTTTTCTGCTAATTCCGGAAGGCCGAGGCCAACGAAGCGGCGATCAAGCTGGCCCGCAAGCCATGGCCCATCTCGTGCGAGGCATTGAGCGGCCGGTCATCCTCACGGCCAGGCCAGCTTCCACGGCCGCACATTGGCGGCGGGTTGAGCGCCACCGGTTCCAGCCCCGCTACCACCAGGCCTTCGAGGCCGATGTGGAAGGATTGGTCCGACTTCTCCTTACAACGACCCTGAGCTTTTTGAGGCTTTTGCTTGCCGAAGCCGAAAAGCAGTGGCCCCCGTGTAGCTGCCGTGATGCCTCGAGCCCCTGCAGGGTGAAGGGGGGTAAACCCCGGCGATCGCGGCCTTTTTCCGGCGGGTGCGCCAGCTCTGCGACTGAGCGCAACATCCTGTTGATCCTTTGATTGAGGTGCAGATCGGCAGGGGCCGGAAGCGGACGCCTCTGGGGTTACAGAGAGAAGGCTTGGGTGGAGCCCGATGCGATTCAGCCTGGCCAAGGGGCTTGGCGCGTGGCTCGCGATCGGGGCGCTTGCCGTTCAAGCAGGCCGCGGGGACCATTTGCCGCCCCGGCGACATTGCCAGCACCTCGGCGGGCAATCCCTTCGCCTTGCCGCGCTGGCGCTCACCGTGGTCCCAGGAACTGGGAACGCCGCCTGTTGTGCCGCCACATGTGGAGGCAGTATGGTGTTTGCTGCTGGCAGAAAAACTTGCTGGCTGATCTGGTCACCGCCGCCCCAGCAGCTCGAAGGAGAGTGAGTGGGTTGGGGCTTGCTGCAGGCCTGGTGCTGCGGGGCCGATTGGCCCGGCAGCACCTGAGGTGTTGTGCGCAAGGCGATCGCATTTCGGCCTGCTGGTTGGCCCGCTGACGCGGTGGTTGCCGCTTCGTGCCACCCCTGGTGATCAAGCCCGCAGCTGAACCTGGCCGTGTCAGCCTGAGCAGGCGTTGCAGGCCGGATCGCCGCCGCTTGAGTGCCCAAACGGGCGTCGTAGCTTGCAGAATCTGATCGAGCCCTTTCAAGCCCGCCGCGGCATTACCTGGGCCTGGAGCGTCTGCAGGCCCCCTGCCGAACTCGCCAATCCCGAAACGTCGCTTTGCGGCCGTGCAGGTGGCCGGCACCAACGGCAAGGGGCTCGAATCTTTCCCTTTTATCCCATGGCGCTTTCTCAGCGCCGCTGGCTTGCGCTGCGGGCCTCTATACCCTCCCCCACCTGGTGAGCTGGTGCGCAGCGGAATCGGCTGGGCCCAAGCGAGATCCCAGCGCCCCAGCTGCCGCTTCTTTGGCTCCAGGGGCTGCAACCCCTGGCCCACGCCATGCCCTCACCTCCGGTTTCGAGCTGATCACCGCCGCCCGCGTTTCTGGAACCTTCGGCCGAGGCCGGGCTGGAGAATTGTCCGTGCTGGAGGTGAGGACCTGGGAGGCCGGCTCGATGCCTCCAGCGTGCACCCCGATCGGCAGGTGGTGGGCTTCAGCCACGATCGGCATCGACCATGCCGAGTATCTCGGCCATACCCTCGGGGTGATCGCCAGCGAAAGCCGGAGCCCTGAGCCCCGGCGCCGCCGCAGTCAGCGCGCCCCAGGCTCCCGGAGGGCTGCGCCCTGCAGCAGCGGGCGGCAGCGCCTGCGGGTGTTCCTTGCCTGGTGGATCCGCTTGAGGTCGCGGTGAATGAGTTTGTGCGGGGAACTTGCACTGGCGTAGTGGTTTGCCCGCCAGCGTGCAGCGGCCTCCAACAGCGCCCCCGTTGCCCTCGGCATGTGCAGACGTTGCGGCAGAAGGGGCTGGACGATTTCCCGACCAGGCGAATCACCGCGGGTTTTGCTGCGGCCGCTGGCCGGCCCGGCTGCAGCCGGCCTTGGGTGGCGCGGGCCTACCCCTTGCTGCTCGATGGGGCCCATTAAACGTTCCGGCCGCCGTGGCCCTGGAGCGGGAATTGATCAGCGGGTGCCCCGATCCGGGGCGGTCCCATTCCTGGCTGTGGGTGGTCGGCATCCTTGCCAACAAGGCAGGCACCCAAGCTGCTTCGGTGCCCGCTGGCTCCTGGAGAGAGCGGGGCCTGGCTGGTGCCGGTGCCCGGCCATCCCCAGCTGAAGTTCGCGACTCGCCTGCTGGCCGCCTGCCCGAGCTGGCCGAAGCTCAGCGCCGCGGCGATCTTCCTGAAGCCCTGCCGCCGCTTTGCCACCAGCTTGCCGCAAGTATCCACGCCAGTCGCCAGCTCAGCGCCGGCGGCCGGCCGCAGCTGTGGTCGTGGCTTGGGTCGCTGTATCTGCTGCGGCCAGCCTGCTCCGCTGGCGGCGAAACTCAGCAAAACCCACGGCGAGCTGGAAGGGTGAGGAATGGACCCGTTCCGGGTGAGAGGGAGGCGGTGGTTTGCGAGATGAAGAGATGGCGCGAATCGGACCACGGCCAGCCGCCCTGGAGCTGGCTGCTCCGCTCGGCGGGCCGTTGCGCTGGTCTGCCTGGCGCTTGTATCTCCACACCGCTGCTGGCGGTCGAGGCAAGGCCCGTTCCAGGACCGGCGTCGACTGACCACCCTCACCGATCAGACCGGCACTGATTTCAGGTGGCCAGGCCCTGGCCTTCAGTTCCTTTCCGGGGAGGCCACCGGCCCGCCGATGCAACTTCGCCGGCCGCCCGACCTGCAGCGGTTCGATCCTCACCCCAGGCAGTTTTTCGCGGGCCGATTTCCGTGGGGGCCGATCTCAGCGATGCCCTGATGGACCCGGGTCGACTTCACGAGTGCGATGGGTCAGCGTGCCCTGCTGCGCCCGAGCGTGATTGGAGCTGCAGGCAACTTCAGGTGAGCGCCCGCATCGAGAACGCCGACTTCAGCGATGCCTGCCTTCGATCGGCGCCGACCAACGGCAAACTTTGCCTGCGGGCCCATGGCACCCATCCGCGGTCCACCGGCCACGTCAGCACCCCGACTCAGCCTTCGAATGCCGTGGACCCCGGGCTGCCTGCAGTGTTTTGAGCGTTTCCTTCAATGCTGTGCTTTTCAGCGCTTTTCGCTCAGCCCAGCCCCGTAACCTTCCTGGGTTTGAGCAGTCCGGCCGGGTTCATAGCAATTTTGGCTGACACCTGGTCGGCATCGACCACACCGAGTCCGCCGTCCTCGGACGTGGAAGACGTGGGGTTGAACAGCAAGGCCCGCCCGTTTTGTGTGGACCTCAGCGATCAAGCTTCGGCAAGGGACTCTGCGCCCGCCAGCGCACCAGCGAAGGGGCCGGCAGCCGCTGGCTCCCCTGTTGCCGCACCCCCTCAAGCGTTGCCCAGAGGCAGAATCCTCGCCCAGCGCTGTTTCAGGGCCGAGAGGAAGGGTGCTTCCGGTTTGGGGCAGCGCATCTTGCCAGGTAAGGTCCAGCCCGGGTCATGGGCCCGCGCATGCAGAGGTGGTTGGTTCCAGCAGAGTTCCCGCAGCGACAGCCCCCGCTGCCCTGTTTCCGGCGCCTGCCAAGATGAGGGTCCCGCCCAGATCCGCCAGCAGCGGGCAGGATTCGAGCGATATGCGGGCGGCCGCCAACAGCAGCAAGGCGGATGGGCCACGCGGACCGTGGGCAAGCCGCCTGCTCCTTGGGCCCGCGATGGCTAGGCATTTGGACGGGGGCCACAGGCTTCTCGCAAGCAGCAAGCTGTGAGCAGCAGGCGCTGTGCCAGGCAACAATCCGGGCGGCTTCGAGGGCGCGCTCCAGTGGCTGAACTTCCACCACCAGTTGCTGCCAGTCGACGGCGGCGGCGGTGGGCAGGCGGACCGCCTGATGATGCCGTTGTTTCCGGTAGGCATGTTTGATCGGCCCGGCTCTGCTCTTCCATCGAGGCATGGAGCAGGCGGGGTTCCGCCTCCAGGGTCACCAGCTCCAGGCCGATCAGATCTGCCTGGATCGCGCAGGAATCCCCAGCGCAGGGAGCCGATGCCTCCGAGCGCCAGCGATGAACCCAGCCCATGGTGCGCTGCGGCCAGGTGCTGGGGCCAGCCGCCAGTGAGCGCCTGAAACGACAGTTGACGGTCGAGGTCGGCCAGCAGCAGCCCGGCTTTCGGCCGTGACGATCCCAGAGCTGGCTCGAGCTGCCGCATCCGGTCAGGGCCACTGAGGTCGAGCAACCACCCCGCCCGCGAGCGGCACGCACTGGCCGTAATTGCCGGTGCCGCTTCCGCGGCAGGTCAACGGATACACCCCTGCCGGTGCAGGACCTGGCCAACGGGCAGGCACCTCCTCGAGGCGGCTGGCTTTGACCACCAGCTGGGGCCAATCGGCCGCATCCAGCAAAGGCTGCAACACCGGTGAGTAGTCGAACAGTCGGGCGCGAAGCAGGCGCCGCCAGCTCTGGCCGTTCATGCACCAGTTTTGGCCCTGGAAGCCGGTGGCCCGCTGGCCTCGGCTGAGTTCGGTTCGATCGCCGCCAACTGGGCTTGCCGGTGCCGCTGCAGGCCAGATCTCGGCAGGCCCTCAGGCGAAGGGGTTCAAAGGCAGGCTTGACGGACACGGCGGCAAGAAAAGAGGGCGAAGCCCATGGTGAGCTTGCTTCTGAACAGGTGGCCTACCCACGGGGCAGGGCATCGGAGCAAGCGACTGCAAGGCCGGAGCCTCCAGGGGGGGGCAACCACGGGCCCTGGCGCAGCACCCGCCGCTGCGGGCAGCGGGGCCAGCAGGTTCGCTCCAGTTTGCTGGCGGCCAGGAGGATCAGGTCAGGCGGGCGCCCCTTCGCGCAGCAACCCCGTCCCCAGGCCAGCCCCACAGGCCTGGCCGCAGGCGGTTGGTTGAACGGCATCAGACCCTGGCGTTGCCATGGCTTGGTGGGCGGCTGTCACCGACAGCCGCCAACAGTTCGAGCGGATTCGAAATCACCGCCTGGAAAACCAGGGATCCTGGACGCTTATCTCACAAACCAATTGCCACCAGTCACGCCGGCCCGCTGAAGTTGTGCGGAATCGGGCCGCCATCGGTTCGCGAGTTCGGCGTGTTCCGCCAGCCGTGGTGGCCAGTCAAAACCAGAGGTTTGGTTGGGAGGCAGGGCACCACGGGCCAGGCCCCGCCTCGGCGATCACGTCGGCCAGGTCCAACAGCGACGGGCTGGAAAGCTGGGGACATTGGCTGGCGCTGTGGCTTGCAGGTCACGGGAATGGCGATTTCGCTGCTCCCTCAACCAGGGCCGGGCCACCAGGAGCGACCGCCTGCTCCAGCGCTGCCGCCTTCGCCCGCTGCTTTTCATCGGACGTGCAGGTCGACCAACCGCAGCCAGCTCGTCAGCAAGCGCAGGCAGAGCCTGCAATCCGGCTCGGCTCGCAACGGCATCGGCCGAGAAGGGGGCGGCCGAGAACCCCACCGAGCAGATCGGGCATGGAGCTCCCATTCCGTCGCTGCGCCCCCGTGCCCGGCTGGCCAGGCGTCTTGCCAGCGGGCCCCCGGCGGTCGTGGCCCAGTGCCCGACCGGGACCAAGGGGCCAACCAGGTTGCAGGGTCAGGGCCGCTGCTTTTGCCAGCGCTGTGCAGGTCCAAGGCAGGGCCTTCCCAGCTGGGCCTCCGCAGGCAAGGCCCCGGCGCTTTGTCCAACATTGGCTGGCGCAGGCCCGGGAAGCCCTTGGCGCACCGCCGCTGCAAGGGGGCCCCGGTTCGCCCCGCTGCCCATTTACCTGCCTTCCTGTGAGCGCTGGAGAGGTGCTTCCTGTTGGTTTGGCCGCACAGGGGCGCGGCCCATTGGTGCCGTAAGCCATTGGTGGTGGCGCTTCCCAGGTGAAGGGCCTTGTCGAGGTCGGCATGGGGCTCAAGTTAAGGGGCGTGAGCGGCCAGCGGCAACAGGCTTCACCCCGGCTGGGGGGCTGGGTAGGCGGCTGATTGCTGGTGATTCCGGGCCGGCTGAATGGCGAGGCGCACGCTTCACCAGTCCTTCGCCATCGGCGCCGGGGGCAGTCCGCTGCGGCCAGCGGGTCGAGCAGGCTGCGCCGGCAGCCTCAATGCGGGCCAGGGGCCGTCCGGCGTGGTTCACTTTTGCCGCTGGTTCAAACGTCGGGTCCGTCATCGGCGCGCTGCTGCAAGCCCTGATTAGGATTGCCGGGGGAGCGATCTCTCTCTT
>Ga0163217_1081890_pt1 | contig 14019 bp, 12 predicted proteins | sample SynspAceP_FD_185933 | JGI IMG/M metagenome (GOLD analysis project Ga0163217, IMG submission 185933) | Saline lake microbial communities from Ace Lake in Antarctica - Synechococcus sp. Ace-P (PacBio error correction) | ecosystem: Environmental > Aquatic > Non-marine Saline and Alkaline > Saline ... | reverse complement strand
GATCGTGGACAGAAGGAATCCTATGGCGATTTTCAATTGACAGAACCGATAACTAGGAGGGAGATTAAATGTCAAAGTTTAAGAAAAGCCCAAGACGAGCCAGGTTATTTCTACTGGCTTCGCTTACCGATATTGTTTTCATGCTTCTCTTTTTCTTCGATGGTAATAACTGTGCTGAGAGAGCAAGACTTATATTGGTTAGAGCAAAAAACATCCCTGCTGCAACTCAGGCTACAAAAGCTCAGAAGAAGACTTGATATCCTTATATCTTCATTGGAAAACCTAAGAATACTGCGCTGTTATGGAGTTGACCTCGAGTTCAGGCAACGATGGCTTTGCTCAATCCTGCCGTATTCGTCATGGGTGAATTCAGGAGCGCATATGCTTCCTGAGCCGGATGAGGTTGATCACGATTTCGATCAGCAGATAGGGACGTTAAAAATGGTCAATCATCTGATGTCAGTTTTGAACTGTAGAAGAGATGCTAGAACGAGTTCTTTATGTGCATTGCTTGGTAAAAGTTCAAAGGACTAAATAGAATTATTATTTATACTTTAAAGCTATCGAAGATTGGGATAGCTTTTTGTTTAATGCCTATGCAAATTCTCGCCTCTTATACAAACGGGTTCAAAATGCACTGGGCAATGTATGATTGGGCAAATTCAAGTCTATAGCCTGCTGATTACTTTCACCATTTTCCCAGTTTATTACAATTAGTGTCACTAAAGGAATCGATGGTTCCGGGTTAGTGAATTTTTTGGGTTTGAGATCGTCAACACGTGCTTTATTGGTTCGTATTCTATCTCATTTTCGTTTTTGATGATCTAGCTTTGGTATTCTCACTTCTTTTCGAATTGCAGGATGCGAGTGGTTAAAAGCTGCAATTCATGAAGTTTTCGCTTACCTGGGATCAATAAGCCTGTATGGATTTATTTTTCTTTGACGGGAATAATCTAGAATTGGATTGGCCTGTAGTTTCTCGCGAGTATTGGGTATGCTGGAGTATTGTTTTTATATAATGCCTTCCTTCCCTGAAGATATCGGCACGAGAGGAATATGATCACTTGAGCGCAAGGGATTTTGCACTTGGATATGTGGGTTAGTGTATTTGTTGGTGTTTAATCTTTTGATGATCACTTTTCCAAGAGTGGTTTTGGATCTCGGATGAAGCTTTGCGCCGCGATTTTCGTTCTTAATTACGGGGTTATGGTGGGGGCTGTTTCTCTGCAGATATCCATTTCGGATTTTACCCAAAAATGTTACAACAAAAAAATAAAAGAGAATTTCTTCTTAGGTTATTCAGGAGATGGCAATCAGTTTCAATGTGAGGTGAAAAAAATTAAAAAGTCATGTCTTCGATTTTTTGGCCTCCTTGTTTTTTTACTCGCTGGTGTGTAAAACAGTCATGTATACCTTGCTGCTACTTTTTGGTGATAGGAGCTTGGGCTTCCAGCGGATTCAATTGATTATACAAATTCTTTCATTCAATTGTAGGAATTGCCTGGAGGTTTTCTGTTTTGCCTTTATTTCTAAAAATGGGTAATAAATTTAGCTTAGTGATCATGGTTTTATTTGGATCGCGGATCTTTGTGGAGCAGCTTATTATGTCTATACGGTTTATGAGTTCTATCTGCTCTTGCTTTGTAGTTGGGTTGGTTATGGAGGGATTTCAAGCTATTCTAGATCTACTTTCACAATTGATTCCCAAGAAATCTACAAACATGCTTTCGTATTTCAGTTCTATGATGTCACAGCAAAGATCGTGCATTTGTAATAGATACTTTTCTTATGGTATGATCGACAATCATGGTAATTATTTGCGAAACAGTGCGCGTTTCACTAGGATTTTCTTTCTTAGTGGCATTAGGTTTTTGCTATAGTAGACATTCCTAAAAAAGATTTAAACCTCGTTTGGCGAATGATGCAAAAATTATTCTGGTAATCAAGTAAAGCATTTTAGACCAAGTATTCATGGACAAGCTGGTATGACTAGTCTTGAACTAATGGGAAGGCTGCAATTGATTGGTTGATTTGGTTTTCAGGGTGAAATTTGAGAAAGATTTCGGAGATTCTTATTGCGTAGGGGACTGTAAATAATGGTGAGATGGTTTCGCAATAGCAAGGCTTTTGTCAGAGATTAATTTCTATACGGTCGGGTGGAAATGTATGATTCCATGACAGTGGTTAGAAGGAGTCAAATAAGAATATTACCAATAAGGATCCTTTCTTTGTTGGGATCAATTTGATGTAAATTTGAGTATTTGATTGATTGTTATTTTGGGGGATTGAAGGCCGCTCGAAGGAACATAGCAAAGGATTAATGGATAATCATTTCAGGGAAGGGTTTCAGTGTTGATTTGCCTTATGGCCTCTCAGAAGGAGTGTTGAATTTGTACGGCGGTTGCATATGTGAACAGGTTGACTTTTTCATTTCCCAATTATCCTTTTAGGGCCTGAAATGCAATGTTCAGTGGCGTCTTGTGGTCTTACCATTGGGAATTACAGTTAAGAACTCCAAGCATTGACTTACATCGGTACTACTTCAAGCTCAGCTTAAAGCCATTTACACCCAAATATTTAAACGCTTTAGTTATAAAAGGAGTTTTGGTAAAGTATTGGCTCATAGCGTGGGAGTTTATGTAAAATGGGGGCAATCCAGCATCCTGCAAAGTGCATTGCGGACAGGAGCGGCTGGTGACTTTGCTTTGTGGAGAAATTGGAATGCCATTCTCCCAGACTGCTAGTTCCTGAGTTCATTGCATCGCAATAGCTGAAGGTAGATTTGTCAGGGTGTTGCTTCCAGTGGATTGGGCCAGGTGGGGATTACAATAGAAAAGAGCCTATTATACCTATTTTGGAATTATAGAAGCCATTGTGATTGATCGCTGAAATGGAATAAATTTTCTTGGCGGAGAGAACCTTGAATTGATTTCGGTTAATCTAAAAATTCAATTTGACTCTCATATAGGTGAATTTCAAAGGATTGGTCGGGCTTCAAAAGATTTTTTGTTCGATCGAAAGGGCAAAGCTTTGCGGTAGAAAGAACTTATAATCGTGCTTAAAGGGGCTAATTCGATGATCGCATTACTGAGGATGTCAGATTTTTAATTCTTTCAGGAACGCAGTATATGGGACGCGGATTGGGATGTTGCTGACTGGCTATGATTCAGCCTTACTTGCGATGGGTACAACTCCAGGAATGCGCGCTGTGCGGGGCTTTCATCATGACTAGCTGGAGAAATAGCTGGAAATTCAAAAAGAAGAGGGATTGATGCCTCCGATATCATTCGAAGCCATACCCATTACATTTACCTTGAGCTCGGTATTTCCTAAAAGTTCTCTGTTCTTGCCAAACTTTTTATTTTCCCTTGGGGTTCTTGTTAGTATTTTTTCAGATGCAAGAAAAGCTCATTCTTTGGACGCTAGCGGGCCATATTATCATTCACATTTCGTTGATTCATGATTTGACTGGCGCTAGGACCTCAGCTTCATGCGGATTTTTGAGATCTACCAGAGAGTTTGGACTTTTGGTTTTCGCATATACTTTAGTGCGGGAATTTCTAGCTTTTGGCAGCCTTTTTTGTTGGATCGATTTGATCGGGAAGAAGATTTTACTTTGGGGTTATTGGGTTTGCAAATCGTTACATTAGCTGTTGCACTTTCTCCTGAATACCCCGATATTCTTGCTGCGATTCTTTCAGGAAATATTTGGAGGCTTGACATTCTTGCCTTGATCTTGGCAATTATCGGAGATGTAGTTCCTGACTCCGAAGAGGGAAGGGCAATGGGGCTAGTGCATGGCTGGTGCATTTCAGTCGCTTCAGTTTTGGAGTTCCCAATGGGTTATTCTTAGCAAGTTTATCGGATTGGCAGTACACCGTTTTAATATACTTACCGGGACTTTCGTTTGAGCTTGGGGATGATTATTTCGGTATGATTCCCAATATCACGGAGGCATTGAAGAATTGATTGGTTAGACCTTAATCCTATGGTGGTGATCCGTAGAGTGCGAGCTTATCGAATCAAGGGCGGGCGATCACGTTGTCAAGTCATGATTTTTTGGGCGTTTTATGATTTTCCATTTTTGGGATGCTCGTTATCCGTGGCGAATGTCGGCTTTTACGGAGATGGAACTTACGTGATGTCTATATTGGCTGGAGGTGCTTTTACGATCTTCACCACCGTGGGTTGGAGGCTTTCTGATAAATAGTGGAAAGCTCCGGATTTTTCCATTTTCAATGTTCCTGAATGTGATCCGTAGCCATCATTACGAATCGTGAGTAACCCATTCCTTTTGTTTGATGGTTTCACACCATGTTTTGTGACTTCTTAATGGTCGATTTTAGTGGCCAGCGGCTTGCTATCATTCTGGTACCAGCGAGGCCGAAAATCGAGGAGTTTTCTGAGTTTTTAACTTCTTGCCATTCAGCAGATAGCTACGGGGTATTGCCTCGCTAAATAGGCTGGAATTATTATTGGAGAAATGCAGCGGTGGGAGTTGACCAATATAATGTAGTAGGCTATATCGCGAATCGTATTTATTTCTCTGATATTTCCTATTGCTAGGAGAATTTAAAATTTTCAGCTAACCAAAAATCCACGACTTCGAAGCGGGGATTTTAGTTAGAATTCTGACATTTCCCGGCGTTCCTCGGGGAAGGCATATGCGAGTCTCGGATATTGGCCCATACAGTGACGAAGCTGAACCATGCGCTCAAGGCCTTAATCCAAAACCTGAATGTGGAGTGGCTCAAGATCTTCTAGTATGAGTACACCACATTTCTCTGGGGAATATTCATTGCCTCCATTCCGCTTTGGTAATAACATTCTAATCGCTCTTCTCGCTGGGAACTCCCACTATCTCACCAATGCCTGGAACAGATGGCATCGCCCGTACCGTTTCCATCCTCGTTTTGACGGCATGTAGAAGATGTTGATTTCGTTAGGATTAATCGGTAAAGGTGGACCGGCTTTTTGAAATGCTTCTCCCTAAGAACCGCTGTGTCGACTGAAGTCAGGCACCCCAGATCGATCAGATATTGGCGAATTTCTTATTTCTTATTAGGATTGAATTCCTCAGAATGTCGATAAGCCGCGGTATGGTGATCCTGATAAAGTCATTTTCTGAGACAAATTTTAATTTGTCAATTAATTCCCAACTCTGCCGCTGATCTGCAGGCTTTGCACTTTCTCTCAAGCTAACCTTCCTTCAAGAAATTGAAGGTTCTTCTTGACAGTTTTTCCAAAGGCATAGTTGATTCACATAACTCTCAAAGAGATCCTCAGCAAGGTCAGCATTGTCTTCCGCCATCATAGAAAGCCATCTCAGGTTCAATCATCCAAAACTCAGGGGAGGTAAGTACGGGTGGTATTCGAGTTCTCTTGCTCGGAGGTAGGACCGAAGGTGTAGATTTCTGCTAATTTGCCATTGCTGCTTAATTCTCCTCTAATTGTCAGATTACTGTAGTTGTTTCCCGTTTCAAAAGAAAATACTTGTTTCTATAATCATTTTACCATCCTTGCTGTTTTGGAGGATTAGTCAAGTTCAGTGTAGTCACTTGAATGTTTCACTGCTCCTTCTTGCACAGAGGCAGTGTATTAATTGGCGTATGGATATAAAAGAAGCCTGTATCGTTTGAAATACTTATTGACAGCGAAAGCCAAAGGCATTGCCTCACACGGAATACCGCACTAAAGGTTGTGCGCATTCTCAAATTGTGCACAATCTCCGAGAATTAAACAGTGAGTGCTTTTTGGGTTTGCAATGGGTTATTTTTCCAGATCTGCCTTTTCCCCCGAGGATTTCAATAAAGCCGAAGCGATTAACTCGGAACTTTGCTCTGATCCCTGTGATGCAGTTACTATTCCACGGTAAGCTTAATGGGCAGCACCCGTCTTGGAAAATATTTTTCAAGATTCTATCGCTGATCAAGGAAGGGATCCCGCCACCATTGGATAAATGGTAGAATTGGACCGTTCGTTTAGTGCAACGAAGCGACACGTATTTTATATTTCCTCTTTGGTTCCTATCCATCCCATAAGTATTACTTCTTGAGCAATTGGAGCGCTGTTGCTAGAGATGGTTTTGATTTTGATCCGCCTTGATTAAATGCCATGTGTGTATTAATTTTTCGGAATGGTAAGATTTCCTTGCTTTAAAATATTGTGAGGCAGCAAAAAAAACGATTAAATAAGCTTAGTATCAAAAAATTTGCTCCTTTTTCCCTAACTTCTGGGCATGATCAGCTGTTCAAAATGGAAAACGCTTTTTTTGGGACCGAATCAAGGTTTATCAAATTTTCTGAATGCAAAAATAAATCTTAGCAGTCAACTTTCTCAAAAGCTTTCTCTCAGCGCATTCAGTTTATTAAAACTTCCTGTACGTACCACGCAGAACTTAGATTACTCGAAGCGAAGAAAGAACTCGAAAAATCCTTGCTTTGGAAGGAAGGAAAAGAACTGAGATCAGGGAAGCTCAGTGAGGAATATGAGGATAATTTTTGAAGAAGATTTTTTTCTGAAGAAAAGGGAGCGTAAATCTTTATGATTACCTGCGATGATTTAGGTGGATACCAAAATGCAGGGAGATGCAACTTACTTCTCCTGATGAGAATGGACCGTGAATGGCCGATTTCAAGTATAGCTCTTACACGAGCAGTTATCTCGCAATTAATTTTTTTAAGAATCGATGAGAGTCAAAAAACAATTAATTGGGAGGCAGCTAATGGAAGCAATTGAAAATGAATGATATATATCCGAAGGGGAGTTGGAAGCGATCATTAACGATTGGCCTTCAGCCAAAACATTGAAACGGATTACCGAATGAGCTGAGGGAAATTCTGCCGAAAAATACAAAACTTTTGATTCCAGACAGGGAAATTCTGCGCGAAACCTCCAGGAATGTTGATGATTCAACTGGAGCGTAGAGAAGCATCCCGATGATCCTGCTGTCTCGGCACGCACTTGATGATATCAGATTGCTTCGAAAGAGTTTACTAAAAAGCATATTCAAAAATTCAAAAAAAGTGTATCTCTCAGAGGATTTGAGATTAAAGATGCTCTTAACTGATACTAGACTTAAATCTAAACAGCGGAGTTGCAGAAGATTGTAAGAACTCAATATATTTATTCCTGAACTTTATGCTGAGTCAAGTTGGAGGCCAAATTTGAGATTAGCCATAAATTCAAAAAACTGCACCCGGAATTCGAATTATCCCGATCGTATTCAGAAATGTGTTGATGCGTATTGATTAAGGTGATAAGAAGAGAGGAATAAAAATTAAAGAAACAGTCATTTCGTAAAACAGAAGTTGACGCAGCCAAGTGGTTATGATGCGATTAAAGCAGCGTCAAACACACTATTAGAACATGGAGCTAATATTAAACTATCAAAAGGAGTTTTTCTATGGATGGGATGAGACGAATCTTTAGACCAATGATCTTGAAAGATATTTGCGGAAGAATGACCATGGGACATTCTTTACCGTCTCTCGAGTCGCAAATAGTAAAGGCGATTAACAAACAGAGTTTGGTATCCGCTATAAAATAACTTTTTCTCTGGAGGGAATAGCAGCGAATAGTGGGAGATGTGAGTAATCGCAGACGGTTAAATCTGTTATTGCAGCGAATGGTAAAATGATGGAGATTAAAAAAACGCTCCACTTCTGATGATAAATAGTTAAGATGGTTGAATAAGCTTGGAATTATAATATTGCTCGAGAACGGTTGCTAATTACCCGGAGCAACTTCAGATTCCGGTTTGATTAGCTCGAGAATTTAAGAAGAAGATTGTAGTGAAAGCGAATCCTGGCGCTTACTATTTCCGATTATATTTCAAGCCGAATTGATTATCCGGCATTGTGTTTGGGCTTATTCCTTTTTGTCTACCGAAGCAAAAGGTCTTCCACCCTTCCTTTCAAGCAAAAAACATCTATTACCTGATTGTGCTCTTCGGATTGGTGATTCCAATGATGCACTTATTTTGGGATTGCGATGAGTGGGGACGTTTTTGAAAGCCTAAATATTGGAGACATGGCAAGATCGCGCGATTCCATTTTCGATTACGAGTTATCTATTACCTATTGACCTTATATTTCCTCTATGAAAGGACAGAGATTAGACCCGGTTTATGGCAAGTTCTGCGGTGATTTCAATAGTTAGTATCGGGCGCTTACAGGGAATTTACTTTTTTTAGGGAAAATGTCTGCGCACTGACTGGGATGGAGCCTCCTCGCCCATTGTATAGTCCTAGGATTGAAATTCCCTACTTTAAAGCCTGTTATCCCTTATTGATGGGCAATAACAACTTAATGCATTTGTTGGGCTCAGCAAGACTTTTATTTGGAAGAAGCGCATTAAGCCGATGAGATATATGGCGGTATGATTTTCGGATTTTTAGTCTGTTTCATTGCTTTTCAATGCTTTTTGGTTCATAAAAAAACCGGAATCTTTCAGATTCCGGTTTTTTTATTGTTTCTGCTATTTTTCACTTTAGGCAAAACAATTCAAAGGCACTCAAAGCTCAATTGACTCGCTGTTTCCAAAAATGGGCCTTGACCACTTTGAATTACATTAATTTATCCAAATAGCTGCCCAACATTAAAAACCAGGAAGGATCGGCTTTAAGTGAATAGCCATAAGCGATTTTTTCGAATCCATAATTTGTGAATCTTTCACTTTCCGCTTCAAGCGCGCTGAATCTGGTCGTAGGATAATTTAGTTGTTTTGAACTAATGTAGAGATAAAACCAATTTTAAGCCCCAAGGCTTCACCCGGAATCCTTTGGAATAATTTGCCTTGTCAGGTGTAGGTGAAATCTATTGGGATGTCAAAGTAATTCGCGGATTACCACATTTTTATTGATTCGGATATTGTCCCCATAGAACATCCCGTAATATCAAGTAATTCACTCGATCCGACTAAATCTGCTATTGAAGAGAGTTTTGATCATTCTTAAATCAAATTTATCTGTGCCATACCAGGCCGGATATCAAGGGTCATCCCGGATTTTATCTCCAAATACGGATACCAGGATATTGGTAGTAAACGTTGAAAGGTCCGAGGAGGAAAGAAGTTTCATAGCCTCAGTTCTTCAGGGCGATTATTGAATGAGGAAAAACGAATTCAAATTTTAAATCACTGGGAGATATTTGGTCTGACCTTCCATCGGTTTTTAGGCATTTCGGTAAGTCTCTTGCGCAAAAACTCCTTGAACAAGTAAAAGAGAGAGCAAGAATGTGATTATTTTTTCCATCAAAATAAACAATTACTTTTTTTGGTTTGGGATCCCGGCAAAAATAGGAATCCTTAGTTGATTTACCCCTGTTTTGATCTTTATCATATTCTTAAGTGGACAAGGAAACATTTTCTAGAAGTAAAGAATTTTATTGGCAAACTATATGGTTGGAAAAATAGATTAAAATTACCTTTGCAATCCAATACGGACTTCGATAGCTCAAGCGGAATGCGAGCACCTGATTAGCTCAGGAGGTTTCAAGTTTGAATCTGACGAGGTCACAAAGCTCAACTGTTTAAGTTGAAGCTTTTTTATTGTTCCTGAACCTTCATTAAGTTCAAGAGGTTTTCAATCCGCTGGTGGCTATCGGGATGAAAATCTTGACGAGGTCATAAGGTATGCCTCTCAGGATTTCACTTGGGCTATTTTTTCTTTTATCTCTTGGTTCTTTTGAAGTCCATATTTTTTTTAAGAATTAATTTTCCTCATTTTTAAGTCAATCTATTAGGCTATATAACCTAAAATGAAAAAAACTTATTCCTTTTTCCTAATTATTCTACTGTCGGGCTGTAGGCCTATTTAGAAAGGATTACCAAATTAGTGGATATCAAGAAATCAATGGGCTTGTACCATATTGCTCACAAACGCGAACTACTGTCTTGAGCAAGGAAATATTGAATTTTAAGCAGCGTACGAAGCAATCACCTACCGAGATGATGCGGTAAGTTTGGTCATTATCAAGGGTGATCCACAAAGTCCTAATTACTTGTGGGAAATTAATCAAGAATCAATAATCAATAACCCAATCGTTTACCTCTTCCAGAGCTAGGTGGTAATAGGTAAGTTCGTTCCTTTTGGAAGTGGATCCCCTCCCATTTCTATAAATTCAATACCAGTTCGAGGGTCAAACCAGGTTATTTTAAAAGTTTTTCCAGCTAGATTTTCAGATCAATTGGAAATTTTTTTGCGTCAGGAAAATAAAAAAAGGCACGTAACTCCGGCTTTTATCGCGCGTTACTGAAACATAAGTTTCATTGCTTTGCTGCTCTCCACAATCAACTTTGATCTGGATTCGTTCAAATCAAGGTTCGACTAAGCATCAATGACTTCAAGTTCGTTACCTGATTGCCAGGCCTCGTTAGATCGAGCGAAGACTCCATGGCTGTTAATGGAGCAATTTACTGGGTGTTTTATCGCAGATCGTACATTTGCCGACTGCATTGACAGCCATAAGTCTGCCGGCGCACCTGCAAAAGACATCCAGCAGAGTACATTATTTTCCCTGATATTGTCGACTTCTCGGCTGTAGGCCAAGTTCCTTCGCATTGAAGGCATTTTGGGAATGTTCCTCATAAATCGGCTCACCCATTCAATGTAGGTTTTATTGGCCGTAAGCGCTTAAATCATGCGCCAATTTTTTTGAAATAAGTAGGCTGGTTGCGGGACAAGATGACCTGTTTGATGCATAATTGAAAATCCAACCATGCGTTCTGATGAAACAATTGGAAACTTCCTTCCAGGTTCGGAAGGGCTGAGGGTGGAAGGTTATCAACTGCTTTTATTTGGAGATTTCTGATATCTCTCTAGGAATTCCTTTGGCCATCTGATTCCTGAACGCTAATCATCAGAGTCTTTTCTGGGATTTCGTCTCCAGCCCAATACCCAAATGATGTTTTTTTGATTGGCCGTATCGTCCTCCGATCCAGTTTACAGAAAAGTCATATGCGATTATAGAATTGAGAATCCAGGTCCAGTGCCCCAGCTAGCTTTTGTTAGTTTATCGCCCATGTAGGACGTAGAGCAAGAATGAAATATCCGCTCTAATGCAAAGATTGATAATTGGCGTCTACATGATTTTCCAATTAGGCATGCATTAGGCTCTTGAATAGGCTTCATCAATAAAGGGTTTTCACCATTTCCATTGGGGTCATTGAGGCCATTAAGCTCTGCATAATGCAACTCTTAGCGGACTACACTGAATCCTTGACTCGCAACGTGTTGTTCAAAATAGATTTTGCTCTCTTCCAAATCCAGATCGGAGGGAATATTCCCATGCGTATCTGCTATCCACAAGAAAGGCTCTCTTTAGCAGTAATGAAATCTCGCTGGTCTTTCATGGAATTTGAATCGGATCCCGGAGATTGGCTGTGCAAGGAGAGGTATGACTGATAAATAGCAATGCCCAAGTGCTGAGTGTTCTTTTATTTTGGAATAAGTACTTTGATTGAGGAGCGAATTGAATCGTAAAACTCAACATGGGGAATCAAAAAGAGAAGACGCAAAAAAAAACAGCCCGAAGGCTGGTTTTTAAATTTAATTAGTGTTTCGTAGTTATCGCCGACTGTTGATTTTGAATTCTTTTGCAAAAGAAGAAGTATCGTGAAGAGTACGATCCAGTATGATGGGAAGAAAAGAGCATGATTTTTTGCCAAAGTTTTTCCTGTCCAGTGCCAATTCCAGATTGGACTCCGGATAGCCCTGCTCTGACATGGCAGCATTTGAGCCATCAATCCAGCCGCAATTATTGGTTGCGAAAAATACGGTGGAAAACATTTCCATATTCCACCGATAATTGACATACCAAGCGCTCCACTAAGTCGGTACTCTTTGTGCTACAGCTCCAACCAGTTACCGGCCAGAAATATCCGACGCCTCTAATGCGAAACATTACTGCGGCAACATAAGCATGTCCCAAGTGACAGTGCTAAATAAATAGATCCTAAAGTTGCTAAAAATGGTCCTGCTAAAAGACACCTGTTTGACCTAATGTAGATACTACTGCGGCCGGCGAAGAACCTTGCCGACGGGCCATCACTCCAGTAGTCAAGGCAAGAATCAAATGGACTTGCTACCGCTTGATCCCAGATTAAACCTACCCACTGCTGTGGACCCAAAACCTGAAATGCGGTCATGCCATTGCGCGATAAATAAGAAGTGATACTGGCTAATCATTGCCTTAAAGATTCTCAAAATCGAAGGGAAACCCTCTTATATTGGTTTATGGAATGTCTTTCCAAAGAATAGGACAGCATAGATGACGTTAGGACCATCATGATCCATAGATTTGAGGCTTTCCCAGCCCATATTAACGATCGGTGCATGAATTTGCGGATCAAACTTTAAAACCCAACACAATTTCCGCCTGGGACCACATATGGAAAGCGATTTAGCCATTTTATTACATTTTCCACTCCTGCTGTACATATCGGCAAAAATCTTCGGATTACATGCAGCCCTCGTGTACAGCCATTACCAAAACCAATAACCAAGGTTGAAGAATTAAAAGTGTGGTATACCATCAGCAAAAATGGTCACAAAATACCTTAGTGGATGAGCCACAATGCAACCTCGCATTAAGTATTCAGCGGGACCCATACTTTGTGATACAGCAAGCTCCAAGATACATTTGAGATGGAAATCCTAAAACCACATCGAATTGATGAGCAAGCTGCTGCGGGCCACTCAAGGCCAAAGGATTCCCCCCAATTCAGAAGTATACCTGCACGAATGGCAAAGGTAAAGGGCGTGGTAATGAGCGCAAAACAAACTGTTGCGTTGAGAGTGGCCGATCGGTTTGATGTTATCGGCATAGGTAGGGTTTGGGTTTGGGTTAATAAAAAAACTTGTATTGAAACGGACTCAAAATAGGAAAAAAAAACAATTGCACTGAGCTTTCCCGTAAATAAAAATTTATGAAAAACAGATGTTCAATAGATTACAAAAGGGAGCTGATAGCTTTTCCTCAACCCATAAGTTCGTATTTCTAAAGGATTAAACCACGCATAGCGTTTCGTTGGACATTATGACCTTGGTACCTTCCATCCCAATTCCAAATTGGCATTTCGAATTGAATTTTCTGTTTAATAGATCGAAGGTGAATCAATGGCTACTGTCGGTGATGATGTAAAACGTCGGACCATCAACGGCACCTCGGATACGAAGAAACTCTGAAAAGTCCCTTTCAGGAACCCGAGCACCTGGCATTGGGATATACTACTTCAAAATCACAACCATTCCATAGTTGTAGAAGCTCTTTCTCAAATACGCAATTCCAGTCAATAGTGGTTGCCTGAAAGTGTGTAGGTGCCTACTTCTTGATTGGTTTTGAAAAAAGTCGTTGGCTGTGAGGATTTAATGTTCTTCATCAATACCATTCATGACGCTTGGTATTCCTGCCGGGATTTAATGGGAGGCACGTGTATTCTTTTGTCGAACAAATGATGTTATCGACTGGAAGTTCGGGAAGGTTCAAGTAGCGTTGGAAGATTAGTGACTGCTATTTTAGATTTCTTCGATTTCGCGAGCATAGATAGACAACGCACCTCATCAAGTACCTTCTTCAACTGACCTCCGATATTTTTCCAAATGGCATCACTCAAATTGAAGTGAGATCTGATCGATTTATTCGAGAGGTCATTAAAAGATCCATTCTACAGGCGCGGACACTTTCCTCAGTTATTTGGTTTTTCAAAAACCACCTTTGGAAAAAAACCCCTGGCTTTCGGGACACAGATTGTGGTTTGCTTTCTAAATCCATCGGTTTACAGTTTTAAGACTTAGCTGCAATTGATTTTCAAAGGGACTTCACTGGGGGTTGGGACAGGCGCAAAAAACCCCCACTTTCCAGATGGTTGGGGGACCTTATTCATTTGGAAAAAAAAAATCCCGAGGGGTTGAGGGAGGAGGAAAGGAGTATGCCTTTGTCTTCCACGATTTAATTCCTCTTTCGTTAAGCCCACCGTGAAATGGGCTGGATCGGGGGGGTGGGTTCCTTCCGGGGTCAC
>Ga0163217_1068377_pt1 | contig 14020 bp, 8 predicted proteins | sample SynspAceP_FD_185933 | JGI IMG/M metagenome (GOLD analysis project Ga0163217, IMG submission 185933) | Saline lake microbial communities from Ace Lake in Antarctica - Synechococcus sp. Ace-P (PacBio error correction) | ecosystem: Environmental > Aquatic > Non-marine Saline and Alkaline > Saline ... | reverse complement strand
TTTATTTCTGGTGGCTTCCTTAATTATTAAAAAAAAGGACTCTACTGCATAGTAATTTTCAAACCAAGAAAGATTCACAAAGCCAGTATGACGTGTCAGCATCGGTCAATGAACACCTGTTCATACTTTCATCTTAGTCGGTCTGAAGCTAGTCGAATTGCTCTTTTGTTCCTTGTCCAGTTTGACATTTTGCTGATTTCGATCTGGGGCGTAGGGTTTTTGCTATCGAAAAGAAAAGTTAAAGTCACTGCGAAAATCACGATGAAGATCGGCATTTTTCAAAAAAGAGTAATCCCGCAGAACTAATTAAAGAATAAAAAATAGTAGTACGTAACCGTTCTTTTTGGTAGCGTTTGGTATAAGCCCTGGCTTTAGGATCAGCTTTCATTGGTCAGAAGCTAGATTTGATTCGCTTTGCGAAAAAAGCAGGAACTGAAACCAGCAAAGTCCATCCAAAATCCCATCCAAAATCGCTCGGGGACTCATACCCGGGATTTCTGAAGATTCCCATTGGAGATTTCCAGAATTATGATAGAGATAAATCATCCCAAAATCGGCAAAAAACTACCTGGCCATCAAAGACCAAAAATCAATTGTTCCCGTTCTCTTATATAATCGACGTAATTTCTAATCCTTCCAATATTCTTAAGTTTATTTTTCTATGGCCACTGCTTCGTTGGCTATCGAACATGCCCACCGAACCAAACCTTCGCAGTTTTAAAAAAACCTTAAAAGGTTAGCTACTGCCCAACTTCCCATGCGGACTACTCTATTTCTCACCTTGACATCACTACTCACCGGTCTAGGAACGCAGCAAACGCACCATATCCTGCCGCATTTCTTTTTCACTTGACCAGCATTCCTCATCATTTTCACTTCTCCACTAATCAGCTTTCCACGACAAGCCGTTGCAAAGCCCACTATTGGCAGCTATAAGGATATTCAGGTCTTGGGCGAGACCCGATTCAAGAATAGTTGTGTCTGAGCAACTGTGATTAAATGTTCTTCTCCCTTCTAGCTCAACGGTTAACCTCACGAGTCAATCCTCCCATATCACCACTTGCAGCAGCTTCATGTGCTTTATCAGCCGGCGAGCGAGTACGAAACTTTCCCGATGGATTTTATCTTTGGCGCCACGGCCCGGAATACCCAAACTCAAGTGTTGATTCCATAATTTCCGTTCCGACCACCAGGATGAATATATTCGTTTAACAAAATCCGGGTTTCATCGTGCGCCTTTTGTTACCAAAGGTAAATAGTTTCTTTGGCAATCTACCCCTTAATTCCAGGTCAAGAATCAGAGGCTGACTCAAATTGTGAAGCACGTGAAGTCTTTCAGGATTTGCGACACTTTCAGGCTTTTCTAATTCCTTTTTGAAAATAATTTTGCGCCTCATTTCTGCTACAATAGAGCAAAAAGTCACTTTTTGACTTCGGCTCATTGCCAAAGAGATTTCAAAAATCCCATTGATTGGGGTATCCCACTTTCCTCAGCTTACCAAGAAAAAATGACGTTGATTTTTAGAAATGAAAAATCAGCTGTAAATTCCCCCATTGGGGCCAACATATTGATGGTTTTACCTGGAAGATTTTTTCATTGAGAAAATTCAAAAATAGTCTTCCGTCGACCCGTTTCACTGAGATCCCAGGTAGGGAATCTTTACAAAAGGGAAGTAACAAAGACTATATGATCGACGTTGGTTCTTTTCCCCAAAGTCAAGAAATCACAGTTCAAAAACTGTCCTGGCTTGTATTCTAAAAAATGGGCTCCGGCTGCTCAAAATAACAGAGAGTCACTGTATCTGCTGTTTCTCTTGACTACCTCCCCCCCCATCACTTTCAGTGGTAAAATACGAATTGTTTTTAACCTCTCCTTCTTTTTCTTGAATAAATTAAACATTCGGAATCTGAGCTTTATCTTTTTTAATCTTTTACAAAATTAACGCCCAAAGTTGACATAATCGGTTTTGGGGACTTAATTATTTGATATGATTAACTACCGGAAGGTCCAAGGTGTTTCGGAATTTTTCGGTTAAAAATCCTGATTAGTGAATTTTTCACCCAAGTTTTGCCTTTCAAAAAAATTAACTTTGAAAATCCTGGATGAAACCAAAATAGAACCAATCAAATGGAATATAAATGCACTGACCGCGGTCACTTCTGTAGACGGTCGAATACGCTGGCAAAAAAACTTGCCACTTCGCGCTTATTTTTCTGATTTGCCTGATCAAATACCGAGTGCAAAGTGGAAGTGGAAGTACTTTGTTGCCCTTGTGCGAGCTTGCCATCGCTAGCTCAGAGCGTTTGATCATTTTCAGCTTTTTCCTACACTTCGATCGTGGGTAACTGATTTTTCTTTGGATGATGCTCAAAAATCAAAAGACCACTGAAAAGGGTTTAGCGAATCACCGTATGTAAAAGCCGTTGAGTATTTTCCGAAGAAAAATTTGAGTGTACTGGGTTTGGATGCTTTTAAAGAATTTCATCCATTTTGGTCTTACCTTCACAGGAATTCAATAAATACAGCTAACACCATTGATGCTGAAAAACAGGTCTTCATGAAGAGATTTTCCCGGTTCATCGAGGAAGTGATGGAGATCTTGCATGATCTTGCTGAGATTTGGAAAAGACATCCCAATGCTGCAAAAAACCCATGGACAGCCTGCATCCCCTTACTCGTCTAGGAAAGAAATTAATGTGTTCGTAGCTCGCCTAAAAAGGTCAGATGAATTACGAGCAAAGTTCCATTCGCTGCAAAGTTTGTGTTGGTGCCACCGGGAATGATGAACGGACCCATTCACGTAGCTTATCCAAGTATTGATTGGAATGGTTCGCGTTTCAATTTTGTGGACCATACTTGGTCTGGAGAGAAGCTACCCGACACTCGATTGAGCATTACGATAATATGGCAGCAATTTTTATGGGTTAAAACGAATCAATCAATTTTGCTAAGACCTTTCGAAAAGACGTTTGGCAGTATGTGTCGATTGAGTTATTTCAAACAAAAAAATCAAGGAAGTGTGAAAATCGGTTCTTCCGCCATGCCACATAAAGTAATTTTCCATCGACTTCGAAATTGCTGAAGGGAATTCTTGGATTGCAAAATGCTTTATTGGAGCATTTAGCAGCAAACTCCCAATCTCCAGACTTACAGCGCGGATTTGACAGATAGTTACAGTTCTCCGGATCATCGGAGTTCCACTAGCCCATATGTTGATTTCATTTGGGAATCGCTCTAAGAAGGCCTTTGTAAATTGGAACTCAACGAAGGCCTGCAATCCATGCGACCTAGAAGATAACTGGCGGTTGCAGAGAGGAAAGCAATTCAGACGATTTTGAGAAGAGAGAGGCATTTTCCAAAGCCTTATGAAGCACTGAAAATTCTCACCCGAACCAACACTAAAATACAGCAGAAATCGATCGCTACCTTTATTTTCAGGATTGCAGTTTCTGATTGCCATCAAAGAAGAGCTTCGCAAGAGTTACGCTTGGAATTATACGGGAATTTAAGTACGCCGAGGAAACGATATATTCTGCCCAACCCCACGCAAAACCGTTTCGTGTCTCCACGCAAACCGTCGTGTCTCCACGAACGGTTTTGTTAAAAAAATGAAATAGAACGTGAGTGGAGACACTTCACGTCTGGCATCGAAATCCAAAAATTATCCATACCTGTCTCATAAAATCGGTTTGTAAAATGAAATTAAACGTGAGTGGAGACACTCACGTCGGCATCGTCATCTACAATTGGGAATTCTGTCTCCATCGTCCCCGTCTCTCCGCCCCTCGTTTCGTGTTCCTCGTTTCGTGTCCTCGTCTATCCCGCGTCGTTTCGTGTCCCCACGAACGACTTATAAGGTGAAATAGACGTGAGTGGAGATATTCACGTCGCAATCAGCATGAACCACCCACCATCGAAACGTTGTGTTGGAGAACAACTCACGTCGGCGTCATTATTTACCATTTGGTATTTATCGCCATTTGTTCGTGTCTTCACGAACGATAAAATCGATAGCTTTAACCTTATCCGTTCGCCTATATGACTTAAAACATCCAAAATTATCCATACCTGTCTCATAGAAAATTTGTAAGAAGAAAAAGATAATCTAAGGGGTTCATTGGAAAGCATCCATTTTTTTCCTACGATGGGTTATTATGGATATAATCGAGTTTTTGATAAATTGATTTTAGGGTAAAAGTAACTCAACCCTAAGGAGTCCTTTTCCAGAATTCATAAGATTTTATTGGCCTTATCTACTTTTGAAAAATTTTCTAAAAAAATTCAGGACTTGATATTCCCTTAGACTTTTCAAGAAAACCATAGATGTTGAATTTTAAAAAACTAGGCATGGGGCAATTCTTTTACCATTTCATTTCTAACATTTCCCAAATAAAATGAATGTGTTAGGCATGATGACCAATCCTAAAACTTTAATCAAAGGCTTTATTTGGACAAAAAAGAATAGCTTTGAAAGAATTTAAGTTTAGAATGATTCTTCATATATTCCAAGAGAGGGAGGCCAATTGAATTGGATTGGTTGCAGTAAAAAAAGTATTTTGCCCGATTCCAGTTTACATTTTTTTAGCTAAAAATAATTAAACGTTAGTGAAGATACTTCACGTTGGCATTCTTCATCTTACCATTTGAATTCGTGTCTCCATCGTCCCCGGTCTCTCCGGCCGTCGTTCGGTCCCCACGAACGGGAATAGTACGCAGAAATTAAAAACGTGATTAACCACCGCAAAACCGTTCGTGTCTTCACGAAACGGCACTTAGACGATGAAATTTTAAAAGTCTAGTGGAGACACTCACGTTGGTTTCTACTTATTCTCCGGCCTCGTTCGTATCTCCACGAACGGTTGTAAAAATGAAATAAAACGTGAGGTGGAGGGACACTCACGTGGCATCAGGCGTTTGTATTCTAGGAATTCATTGCCTCTTGTTTAGGCTAAAAAAATCTCCGCCATCATACATCTCGCCGAGCCTCCACCAAAGCCCGAACCGTCGTGTTTCCACGAACGGCACTAGTACGATGAAATTAAAACGTGAGTGGAGACACTCCACGTTGCTTCTACTTATTCTCCGTCGTCGTTCGTATCTCACGAACGGTTTTGTAAATAAATAAAACGTGAGTGGAGACAACTCACGTTTTTGGCATCAGGCGCTTTGTATTCTAGGATCAATGCTTCTTTTTAGGTAAAAAAATCTCCGCCATTCATACATCTCGCCGAGCCTTCCACCAAGCTTTTCGATAGTTGGAATGTTAGGACTAGATGATCGTTCGTATATTTTTTCAATCAATTGAATCTGTCTACATTCAGCGAATCCAAAGCTGTTTGAGACATGACTGTAAATTTCTTCTCCATCGTTACTTGACCTCAAGCATTTTCCGGCAAAATTAAAATTCTGCTTTGTCATGATTTGGGACGATTGTTCTTGCCCGATCGGAAGAGCTTTCGCTGAACTTTCCAAGTTTTTTCACTTGCCTTGGAATACTGTCCAAACAATCACTGCAAGTCTGTCCCAACATGCATCATCACGTTGGTATGGTAGATAGGTGACACTTGTCCCATCGATCTCTGACAGCATTAAACCACTACCTCATAACCCAATAACTTTGCAACATAATCCAAAGGCAAGGATGCGGTGCGCTCAGGTAATAAACCTGCATAAATAATAGGTCTTTGACTTATGATCCCATCACCATGCCCCTGTTCCTTCCAGAAATTGGACCATCCTTCTCGAAAAAACTCAAAATCGGGGACAATCTCCCCAAACTCTAAAATTGAGGGCGCATCAACTCTTCAATCAGATCCTTTCTCCGCTCCAATCGACGATTGGGGCGAATACATAGCGGTATAAAATGAGTTTCCGTCAGCATGGTACGAACCAGTTATTGGGGAAAACGCATCAGTCTTCGCGCGTTCGTCAGTATCCTCAATGAAACAATAACATCACGCTCCTGATCTCTCAAAAGCGGCACAAATCCATCAAAATTCGGTTCTTGCCAAACTCCCGAATCACACTGGCGTTTCGCTCGTCTTTTTGTTGGTAAAAGTTTACTTCAGCAGTTTCAGGTTAAACCCAAAAATTAGCCGGTTCTGAACCATCAGGATATGTGGACTTTGTCTTGCATGTTAATTTCTTCTTTCATAGCGATAAAAGTGTAGGATGGATATCAAAAACGCTTTTCGGCGATGGTTATAATATTGCGCTTTCCATCCTGGCTGAAATCGATTGCTCACCTTGAGGCCGGGATTATAAAGAGCATTGTTGGTTCTTCGATCAATTGCTTGCACTAGATTCTTCCAGGCTTTTTTGTCAATAATAGACATATCAGATTAGCTTTTAATTCAGAATCATGACTAACCATCAGAATGGGAAGATGGTCCCCACCTACCGAACTTTGTAAAATTTCAGTTCAACCCACTTCTTTTCCCAAAAACTGCTTCTTTATCCCATAATTCGCAGCAGCGGGCAGGCAATAAATATTATTTTTCTTGTCCCGCTTCGAAAATAATCATAGATATCCTCCAGAGATTGACCACCATCAGCGTTTCTGCCGTCCCTTGCGTCCTTCCCGGGTAAGTCAATTGATTTTTTTCAGGTTTCACTTCAGATTTGGTTTTCAATTTTTCCCGTTCGGGAAATCTATAAATGATGATTCGCCATGAACTGCAGCATTATCACCCAATCTCACCAACGTATATATAGGATTTATTATTTGGCCTGGACCACCAGCGATTATCCTTCCCAGTCACGATTTCAGCTTTGTCAAGCTTGATCTTACCAAGCTCCTCACCTTTCGAATCAAACATATAAACCGCTGCCTCTCCTCCCCCTATCGGTGTGTCCATATAATACCCCCAGGATGAACCTTTTACTAAAGCTATTCCGCTAAGTTCTTGCAAATTTGTCTTTCTTGATCTCTTTTAACCGCAATTGAGGTCCACTATAGGAGGAACATATTGCTGGGGATAAAAGCAATATTTATAGAAAAAAGAAGTAGGAAAGTCGTTAACTAAAAGGCGCATTTGTTGGTTTTAGAGTTTGAAATTACAGGACAAAAACCACCAAATTCAGACTCCGAATTGGCGGATCATATCCTTGAATTTTTAAATTACAATATTTCGTATCACGATGGACGAGCGTTATTAAAGAAAAATGACTTGGAAAGAAGGATTTGAACATTCGGTTGGAATTTCCCCTCCTTGAGTTTAAACACAAGCTTTAAATCTTGGAAAGAGGGCTGGGTAATTGATTCGGAATAAAAAAGCCAGATTTCCTTCTTGGGTTGTCCAGTCATGGAAGATACTCCATATCGTATTTTAATCAGATGCTAGCTTTTTCCTTAGCCCTGATGAAACACTCTGGATTGCTTAATCCAAAAAAAACTAGCAGAAAAAATATACTGCCTTACAATCAATCGTGATTCCGGATTGGGGAGAATTGGGCAAACATGAGCTGAAGGGGTAGACAAATCGCCCTAGATGAGGAGTGCGTCAGCATTACGATTTCGCAAAAAAATCGAATTTATCAAGAGATACTCGAGTTTTCAGACAAAAAAACAGTAGCGGAAGCAGTCTCCAAAAGCCCTACTACCTACTATTTACTGTTTCCTACCTACTTCAACTATCTGCTACACCCTAAATGGCAATTCGTAATCGATTCCCTGGTTAATTTATAGGACAGCATTGGCCAAAGCACGGAATATAATGGCAGGCACGGGAGGGCTCTCACGCCTGTTGGTAATCGTACTTGGCATTAATTGCACATGATCTTTTTGGGAGATTCAGGCATTCGAATAATCTGATAAGTATCAAAATTTGATTCTGCTGTACTTTTTCCCTCTTCAAAAGTGGATGGCAGAAGTGTGGCCAAAGAATGGCAAATTGCGCTCCTCCTTCAAATTGGGACTTTGATTTCTATCTGGTATTTACCACCAACACCACCAATCCAGCGCATAATGAACTTCCGGGGATAACTTAACTTGCCTGAGGCGTCCTTTTCTTACCAAAACACGCAGGCCCACATACGTCAAGGAAAACTCTTATTTGAGCTGCAAAACCAATGGCTTTCCCGGCATCTTTGTGAGTTCCAATTAGATTTTTTGGGCCACTTCTTCGATGACTTTTTGCATTCTACCGGTTATTCCATGGAAAGTCCTCGATCTTTTCCCCATAGTTTTCAAAATTTCCTTCCAATTTCTCCTTCAAAATTTCAAATCTTGTCCTCGCCTAAAGTTGTAAGGGCATTTTTCGATAAGGAAATGTCCATTCCTCTAGCTTCTGCCGATCTCGTCCATTCATGGAATGGATTTCGCAAAAAGCATGGTGAATATTACTAACGACCGAAGCCAGGCCGATACGAGTGGTGCGGTTGGATTCATTGTTGAATTCGATTCGAATATTGCACATCAAAAGGGAAAATCCCGACAAACCCAATTCCATTTCTCCATATTAAGATGGATGCAAATTCCAGCCGCATTAGCCCGTCGCTCCAATTGCTGGAAAAATACGGTATTGATGATTTCCATCCAGTTCAATTGATTTTGAAACGCTATCTAAACGAGCTACGATCCGCTGTGCACTATGGGAATGGTAATAATCGTGGTGAATAATCATCTTCTCGAGTCCATTTGAACTCGAACGGAGTTTTTGCTGCCTTAGAAAGCAAAGCTGCTATCCACTACAAAATCAGGCTTGGATTTTTCTCCAAACCTCCGCCTAGCAGGGTTGACATTGACTTTCACTTTAGGTAATTTCTAATTCCAATGCGCCTGCAACTGGCTCCCCTAGCCACTGAGGATGTTGAGATGGAGCCCAAACTCCACCAACTACCGTGCCTCTTTAAATCCGCAATCACGGGCCAATAGGCTCCATAGGTCGATTTGGCATAATAAGGTGCGAGGTAGGTACGATCCAAAACTTTCTCCGCAGCCGATTTTTGCTGCCTTAAAATCCACCCGCTCTCTCCTAATTTTCCCATCCTTGAGGGTAGATTTGAGCCATTTCTTTTCAATTGTTGCTGCAGAACTATAGGTCTGATTTAGGCCTAAATCCCTTCGTTACCAATGATCACGACCCTTTTTTGCTGCCCGAAAAGATTGAAGCAATTACTGCTAAGCCTTCCAAGGTTTGTCAGGCCGGGGGGAATTCCCGCTCCTTGGCAATTTTTACAACTTGGCTTACACTGGCAACAGCCAGCCGTCCGCTTTATCGTCATAAGATATAATCTTACTCCAACGACAGGGCTTCTGGCAATCACCGCATCTTGCATATTCGGTAGATCTACATCAGGCCCAAATCTTGGCCTGACCGGTTACGGATTGCATGAGCATCACAGATCGGAAAAATCAGTTCCATAAGTTATACTCAGGAAAGCTCCTAAGTTTTGATACTTGCCGGATTGGGCAATTCCATTACTTTGAAGCGCCTCGATGAGCTCTCCAAAATCAACTTCTTCGAGTACCCTTCAGAAGCACCTGAGAATTTCAGTGATACTTCTGAAAGATCAACTTCCCACTTTTGAGCTGCTTGCATTAATGAGCATTCTGACGGGCGTTTGCTCCTGCCTTTCGCATAGGTTCGTAAAACTCCGGAACTGAAAAGAGCCGTCGGTATTTTGATTACCATATTTATCTTCATCGCCTTCTGCTTTGCACGATTTTGATTTTGCTCCAGTCAGCTGCCCAAGCTCCATCAGGCCATAATCATTTGGCAGGAAGTACGGATTACCGTTCCATTCAGAACGGTGTGCTACGAAGTATTACTTCATTTTCAGAGGGTAAGTGAGATATAGACATTGGCGCAAAAGTGATGATTTCCGTTTAGGGCCTGCGCATTGCGAAATTGACTCCCAAAAGGAAACCGCCTGCAGTCAAAGAGCTGAATTTAGAAAATCGCGTCGCGAAGGAACAAAAATCTTGGACTGAACTTTCGTAGTTTTATTTTTTAAAAAATGGAATGAAATTCTTCATGACTTTTTGGGTTTAAGGATTTGGAGGGTGGGGCGTGAGAATTGCTTCTTTGATTCGATGTAAGTACCAATCGCAAAAGATTGCCTAACCAGGTAAGCTGCTTCAATTTCCGCATCGATTTGGACTTGGGTTTGTGAAGCCAAACAACGCGGCGGCAGTCATGATTTGCCCTCCTTGGCCAGTAAGCCACACTGAGGCACAATATGCTCCATCCCAGCATCCTAAGCGGATGATTTCCCTTTTTCGAAGTTCCTTCTATCGTAGTTATTTTTCCTCACCGACTTGAGATATCGGCAAACTACAAGGACGAACAGTCTGACCATCCAAATGAACCGTACAAAGCTCCACCAAAGTGCCTGGCCGCATCCAACTTAGTTTCCTTTCATCGAGAGCAGATCTCTTAAGACCCAAAGGAGGGGCAATCTTTCAGAGGCCTGACATCTTGCTTTTACCGTTGACAGTAAGTTGTTATTTTTTCCATAATGCTGGCTAAAGTTTTTGCAAAGTACCAAAAATTAAGAATCAATATATTCCGATCAATTCCACTTATCCCGATAAGGTCTCCAAAGAAGTCCATTGGCTGCGTCCATCTTTTTTGAAAGCTCCTTTTTTGGAATTCCACTTCACCGGTTTTTGCAATTTGTAAGAAATTCATTGCCAAATGCATTCGGAAGTGTCATTTTGACGGGCATAATCCAGTTTAGATTCAGGTTGCTGACGGGACTTAACCGAATCGATGAAGTTTTGTTTGATGACCGGGTGATCGGGGGTATGGATTTTGGGAATTTCAGGAATAATCACTCAGTACTGGCCCATCTATCCGGATTTCCCTACTGCTGTAGTCGCAAACCCAAACGTGCCTTTTGTTCCTGGCGAAAAAGCTCCTATCCTTTCCTTCTGCCTCCTGGCACATTCCGGACTTGCGGAAGTCCGTGAAGGTTCTAGTTTCTTGAACTTAAAATCACATCGATCCACTTTGGGAGTATCTCCCACTCATTCCGATTTTTCTCCGTTGGCGCTGAGATTCAAACCCGCTTGGTGCAATTGACATCAGACCACATCTGCTATATTGGACACCAGAAGTCCTGAAAAACTCCCCCGGAATTACGCCATGAAATAGCGGTAGTTTGAAATGACATTTTTCAGGGAGCATTATTTCTGGAAAAGGGAGCCGTCCAGGCCACATTATCCCAATTAAGATTAGGGGGCGGTGCCTGATAGTGAGACTTTGATCAGAGGAGGTCGCAGTTTTCCAAAGCCGGACAGTTTTAATTATTACCCAATTCCCTGATTTGTATTGATTTCAGCACCCGGTGATTAATTATCGCCGGCATTGAATTTGCGCTTACCAATGAAAGATTTTATTGTGTTCGAATCTGAGAGGGGCCAGCATTCAAAATGACCTTTTCCCTTGCGAATAGGAAAGTGGTTTTTCACTGTAGAATCTTTTCCAGCCTGAAAAGCCAAAATAGTAATTTGGGCGTGCCATGATCGGGGGTAGCGATAGTCAACTGCGTCAACATCCTGAGATCCAACACATGCCTGGAATCGTTGTAGATTTTTGCCTTGTATCAGGAATGGATTTTTCTTGAGTTTGTTACCAAGCTTCTTCGCATATCCTCATTACAATCGCAGAGTCGGCGGACTATTTCAGCTCAGTAGATTTGCAAACCAGTTCAATGAGCTAGTCCATCCCTCCAACCCTATATGAGCCACCCGAACCCTGTCAGAAGGGGCGGCTTTGAGTCCGGGTAAAAAGGTAAAAAACTGCAGTCCCAGCGTAGTCAGTACTGAATAGCGCACAAAATCCCGTCTTTTGATAAATCTGTTCATGAGAAGATGCTTTTGATTGGATTCCAAAGGCTAGTTAAAAAAAAAATGGTGAGATTTTTTATCCTGTTTTGAGCTTTGGTTCCAGATAAATAGCTAGAAAATGAGGTGTTTTCTCAAAACTCAAATTTTCAAGGATTGGTTTAAACACTAATCTTAAAATTAATTATGAAAAGGTAAGTGTCTTGATTTTGAAGCATGGAAAGAAACAGAACTTTGGAGTCAAAAGAATTTTTATGGAATTGGTTTGGAAAAAAAAATTACCTGATGCACCTAATTTTGGCAACACGAATTCCAAAAGAGGAGTTTAAACAACAAATTCCTCCTTAGCTCAGTTGGTTAGAGCATCTGACTGTTATCAGAGGGTTCCTAGGCAAGTCCTAGAGGAGGAGCAAAAACCTGATTACGAAAGTGTCAGTTTTTTTGTTCAGCCCAAATTACTATAAAATTATCAAAAAATTCTCGTTCTGAAAATATTTTTTAAAACGCTTCATGTTTCTTCCTCATTTACTCCAAAAACCACATCTCTAATCTCACCTTTTCCTTTTTGCCTGAATCTTCCCACGGCTTCAAAAAATAAATTGAGGGTCATCTTTGAGCATGCTGTTAAGTTGTTTGGGCTGATGTTCACCTGGCCAGTCCAACTGCTTTCCATCCTGCTGGGCAGTATTTACAGTATCTCCCCAGATGATCGTATTGGATTTTTCAACCCCAACTATCCGGCTACTACAGGGCCTGTATGAATACCTACTCGCATCTCGAATGCTGGCAGGCCCTTCATTTCCGATCTACTTTGCGGACTCCCTATAAAAGTTTGCAATTTCCTAAGGCCGCCTTGACGGTAATTTACAAGCGAAGCATCAAATGGGCCTGGTTAAAACCCCACTGCAGCCATATAAGCACGCCTTATTAGTTGTTGATCTTCTCAATGCCATATTTTGGCGATGATAGAATCAAAAACTCAAAACAACTAATTAATCTCAAGCAACCAGATCGCTGAGCGTTCATTTGGAGGATATTTCGCGGTAAATCGTATAAAAATCAGTGAACAGATACTGACCATATCATAGTCCCTCGCTGTCAGCTTTCCCTTGTCTTTCAAACTCTTCCGCATTTCCGCAGGAAAGGATATTCAGGAGCAAACTTTCTGACCGTCACGCTCTCGATATTTGATATCTCTTGATTCTGATAATAATAATCGTTCTATTATACAGCCCCACCGGCTACAAGCAATTAATACACCCCGAAACCTATGGCGATATTTCTGTGGTTTATCCTTTCTTCCGGCAACTCCCTTTTCATAGGGCCCAACTCAATCACCAAAGCTTCTTCCGCTCTGGATAAAAACACTATCTTTGGAAATGCCAATTTCTCGTACGAATTAGGCATATTTCCTGACGAATTCAATCTCATCTGATTCTCCTTCGTTTTCGGGTTGCTATCAGTTAGCAAGATGAAAAAGTTCATTAATTTTCCAACGCCTTAGCTTAACTGTTCCTTTGGCTTTGTATGCCTTTGGGTAGGGTAATTCGCATGCGTTTCCAATACGGGTGGCGAATAGTACCGTTATTCTGTTCCGCATTTCTTATGGCCTTTCTAATTGGATTCGAATTCGCCATTGAAGTTCTGTGCCAAGCTCCAAAATAAACCCGTAACCAATTTCCACCATACTATTGGCGGCACTTTGATCATCTTTTTTCCCATTTCGAGTTGAAGAGAAAGTGCCTGATTATAGTTATTCCAGCTGCTTTTTGTCATATTTCTTTACGCCTTAAAAATCTATTAAGGGCCATAAAAAATTATACCATAAGTTGGGCTTTGCCCTGATTATCTTTCTGTGTTTTATAAAATTCTGCACATAAGTCCAAAAGAGGTATTGGCCCAAGGGCAGGTTCCTCCAATCCCTTATGTGGAATTCTGGACAATATTTAGATAAACCAGTCGGGCCTGGAACCTATTTCCGTAGTTCAGGTTTTCCTTATTTGGGATGGACTCCAATTGCTTTCTTTTCCAAATTACTTCAATAGCCTCCTTTTGGTGCAACCGAAGAATCTTGTATTCAACCCAATTTTTGCCAAATTGTTATTTTCAAATTGGAAGGGGGTTTGCCATTAAAACCCCCCTTTTTTTTTCCCGGGGTTTAGCCCCCAAAAATTTTTTTTTTTTTCCTCGTTTTTGGAGCCTTTTTGAGGCTACGCATGAATCTCTCT
>Ga0163217_1046998_pt1 | contig 14020 bp, 25 predicted proteins | sample SynspAceP_FD_185933 | JGI IMG/M metagenome (GOLD analysis project Ga0163217, IMG submission 185933) | Saline lake microbial communities from Ace Lake in Antarctica - Synechococcus sp. Ace-P (PacBio error correction) | ecosystem: Environmental > Aquatic > Non-marine Saline and Alkaline > Saline ... | reverse complement strand
TGATCTCTCTATCAGCAAGTGCCCGCGGGCGAGAAATACAGGCGGGTACGGGCCCAACTCTGACTGCGTGATGTTTGCCGAGCAGTACCTGGTTCTCACTGCCTCCATGCACGGTTGAGCACATCCTCATCGTTTCCCTCTTATAGTCCTTGGGTTGCCATTGCCTGGCCTGCGAGCCCATATGATTCAAGCTTGACGCCTTATGCAAGATGTTAGGTTCTCCTTCTCCCACACGAAAAGCGAAATGCAACGCTTGTTAACAGCTTGCAGTTTTTTACTCGACAGGACCTTTACGGCATGATTCAGTCATCACTTCACACGAAAAATCCTGCATGTCCTTTATCATTCCGTCTATCAAGCAGAGTTCTGCTCCTGGCTACCATTGGCACTGGCCCTGGCGGCTTGCTCGCCGCTGGCCCCATTGAATTTTGTCATCTTCGGACAAGCACTACGGTTACTCGCCGATCAGGCCCTAACGGCAGGAGGAGAACGAGCGCAGAAAGTGGCATGTGTATTTCCCGCTCGAGAACCTGGAGCAGGCACCAGTGGTGGTGTTTCTATTACGGCGCGTAGTTGGCGCGGCGGCGAGCGAGGCAAACACGCCTTTGTCGGAGAAGCGGCCTGGCAGCCCATGGCATGACGGGGTCCATCGCGGGACTACCGGGTTTATCCAGAAAATTACCTATCGGGACTTTATGCACGACAGCGCAGCTGCCGTCGCCTGGGGGAAGAAAGAGAGGGACAGCAATTGGCAGAAAGGAAAACCCCAAACCCGCTTGTTCGTCATGGGCCAAGCGCCGGTGCTTAACAATGCGGGCAATGTTGGCATTGGATGATCGTTGGCTGGGCGCTGAGGTTTGGCAGGGATATTCTCAAGGGTTGGATCGGCCTTTCTGGCCCTACGACTTTATCCCGATCATTCAATCCGCAGTAAAACCGCGTATTCCACCCATTCCTGATTACGCCTGAAGATTCTCAGCCGCATTACCACGCCAAAGCCAATAGCCCGCCAGCGCTGCTGTTGGCTGCCACGCCCGCATAAAACTGGGTCGATCCAGGACCGGCAATACCCGGCAGTTGGCCGCCAGCTCAAGGAACTTGGGCGTCAAGCCGTAGAAACGGGACACCTTTGAATCAACTTCAATCACTTCAGCATCCTGCTGGCGATGGCTCGGCCCTTTCAGAGCTGGGAAGCCAATCATCCAGCAGGTTGCAGCAGTTGTGTTCGATCGACGGGTTTCTACAGCAACCGCAGACTGATCCTCAACCGGCTCGGGGCGCATGGCTTTGAGCCGGTTGATCATGTAGGCGAACTATGGGCAGGTTGCAGCTCATAAAGCTCATGGGCGATAGCGACAGGCCGGCACGTCTACCCGGGTCCAGCTTCGTCCCTTCCAAGCTCATGCAGCCCCTGAATTTCCTCCCTATAGGCTTTTCCATGATCTGATTCTTGACGATCAGGCGGTTCGATGCACGCCAGTTGCTCATACCACTTGTAGACCCGTAGAGCGTACTCGCCAGATATAGATCGGGCCCATGCCTGCGGATCAGCGGGCATCATTGATGACGATTCAAACGGAATCACCAGGACTATATAGCGGTCGACAATCGAGGCTATTCCAGAATGGCCAGGTATGCGCTGCAGAAAAAGGTGTGCCGCTTTCATTGGTAATACTGCGCCTCGCTGCTTTCATATCCAGCTCCATCGCAGCGCCGCTGGATACTTGGCCTGGGGCGTCCAGCAAATTTGCCGTCACGCAGGCACTTTCCTTGGTCGCACTGAGTACCAGTGCCAGTCAACGCCCGGGTGGAAAAGTGTTGATTTACCCACCAGAAGTGGCCACGGGTGACAGCAAGGTGATGTTCCTTTGGTCAGGCACATTTCTGCGGATATCCAGCAAGGCCTTCCGGTGTATAGCCGATCTCCAGGTAAGGCAAACCGCGCAGCGAAGGCGCGTGCCCTGGCTCAGGTTGACCAGGGTTCGATTATCCGGGCGCGGCTGATCAGTATCGCGAATCAGGCTGTGTCGGCGGGTAATACGAAAGGAGGGCCGCATCCAAGTTCACCCGGCAAAGAGCGCGTCAGCCGCAGCACGGCCCGCCAAGCGATTCCACTGACCGTCGCCTTGAATCCAACTGGCGGTATGCACCCTGTACCTGGAACAAGCTGCGCACTACCGCCCAGGTACCACTTGCCCTCGCTTACCCATTGACACCCGGCCGGCCTACCAGATCGGTAAGCCCCTGCGGATTGCCGGTGTCGGTGGCGCTGAAACAGCCAGAGCGGTCGTGGTACAGCCGTGGCAAAGCCCTTCCAGGTCGATTCGCCGCTGGCGGCGCTCGACCAACTTGCTCTGTACCCACTTTGATTAATGCCCAGCTGAATGGCATCCGTACGTCGGTCAGGCGTTTCATATTGTCCACCGAACCTGCGGGCTGTTCTCAGCTGAAGGGCTCCAAGCCTTCCTCGCCAGGCCGCTCTTTCAAGGCCAGCCGAATGGTGGTTAACCGCCAGTTTCCAGGGCCGGTGGTCATCACCCAGGGTCGCGGGGCGCGGGATCAGAAGCGAAACGTACCAGACCAACATCAGGCGACCAGGGGGACTATCCATAAATTTGGCGGCGAACAAACAGCCCGGGCCTGTTTCAGAACATGCATGCGGATCCTCCGGACCGTTGTTATACTACTTTGAGTCTAACGGTGAAAGGAGTTCAGACCACATGTGCGAGTTGGCGGGGATTCAAAGCTGATGTTGGCTGGCGGGATGGGAGCTAAAATTGAACAATGGCCTTTGGGATTGCGGCACCGCTTTCGCGGCCAAGGCGGCCGCTTCCTACCTTGCAGGGAGGCACAGCGTTAGCTTGAACTTGGTAGGAGCGACCGCCTGGTACCGCGAAGGGGCGCCTCAGACGGGCTACATTAAACTCACAAGCTTACTCCGCTTTCGCGGCCAGGCGGCCGCTCCTACCTTGAGGGCAACAGCGTTAGCTGAACTTGGTAGGACACGCCTGGTCGCGAAGGGCGGCTCAGGGCTATTACATACCTGCTGCCATACTCAGCCCCACTTGGCAATCACCCGCGCCCCATTGACGCGGAGACGACCGGCCAGGAGCGTTGCTGCAGACCAGCACTCTGCCAGCAAACCAAGCAGATGCAGGCCGGCAGTCCACTGCAAAGCCCAGGGCATTAGGTCATGGCGCTGGCTTCCAACGGCATTTTCAGCACCGTGGGCAACACCATGTGAACAATGCGAACACCGGACACCAGCGCCGCGCTGACCGCAGCGGTAACTGCCGGGCCCAATGCAGAACAGACCCAGCACACCACCGGAGACCAATGATACCCGGCTCTACCCGCTGGCACTGACAGGCCAAGCATCGCCAGACTACCGCCGGCCAGCATCACGCCAACAAAGAGCACCGGTAACAACCAGCAGCGCCTTGGCCGGCCCAGCTGCGCACCCCAGAAACCCCACCGCCAGCATGGCCAAAGCAGATGATCCAGGCCGGAACAACGTGTGCCCCAGGCGCTCACCCAAACCCATATTCATGTTTTCTCTTGCCTGGGATGCGCCATGGGCCAGCCCGGGGGATGGCGAGCGACGCCCACAGCAAACATCAACCGGACTTGATAATCCGGTGCATGCTTCAAACTTGTCCTTTTTCTCGGACTTTAAGTGTGTTGTTCTCGGGCAGTGCTCAGAGCATGCCCTGACGAACGATGAAGGGCATTGATGTCGTCGACACCGGTGCCATTTTTAAGATTGGAAAAAAACAAAAGGCACCGCTTCACCGCCGCATTTTTGGGGCATCGCGATCCATGACATTCCGAATCTGCACCCACCAAGCGGGCCAGGTCGAATTCTTGTTGATGATTCAGCAGATCAGAGCGGGTAATTTGCCCGGCCCCACCCTTGCGCGGGGATCTTTCAACCAGCGGAAACGTCGGATCACATACAGGCGTCAGATCGGACGCTCCGGTGAAGGTCGCGGCCAGGTATCGCCGCCCACTTTCGACAAAGATCAGGTTCGACCGCGGAAAGCGCTCCTGCAATTCAGCAAATCGGCCGCCAGGTTCAATTGAGGCATCCTCACGGAAATCCGCCGGTGCGGGGGGCAACGCCCGGTCTCAACGCCCATGATCCGATCCGCCGGTCGAGTGCTTCATGGCCGCAGCAGGAAGTCGCGTCTTCGCGGGTATAGATATCGTTGGTATCCCACCGGGCCAGGATCTAGTGCGGATTACAGGCGCTCGCAGAGTATGCGGGACCAGGGCGGTTTGCCGGAGCGACCGGGCCGCCGATGCCTGACACGCAGGGCTGGTTTTGGAACTCATGGTGGTTACTCCTCGGATATTCATCAGATCAGGATTCGAAACAATCTTGTGTATTGCTGCGTTCATTGCCGGGCGCTTGGCAAAGGCCAGGACCTGGCAGCCCAGCACCCCAGTTGCTTCGTCGGCCAGGCCCGCGGGCCTGCTCGACATCGCAGTAAGGGCTGGCAACAGCCGGTCAGCAGGACGCTGCGCATCGACGTTGCTGGCCCAGCGGGTATTCAATTTGGTTGCCGCGCCAGTCTGATCTCCAGCCGCCTCCAGAGCACGCCAGGGCCAGCGGGTTGCACCGGTCGCAATGCTGGCCAGCCATGGCAAAAGGCGCTGATCCAGCGCCGCGGCTCGCCTGTTTCGCCAAGCCATGGCGGACGGCACCTCCATGACTTCATCAAACGCAGTAGCGCCCCGCCCTGCTGGCTGTCTTCCAGATACAGCTCGGCGGTTTCCCGGCTGGCCAGCAAGCCGAGTCGTTCCAGCCGGCGAAGCGAGTTCTCGTCCGTCTCTCCAGCGCCGCGTACTGGCGCAACAGCACCGGAATATCCAGGCGCCCCCAGGGGAGCGTTCAGCCAACCGCTGTAAAGCCAGGCTGCGGCTGAATTCAGATCAGTGGACCCAGTTCCTGTTTCAATCGCGTAACCTTTCAAGCCCCTGGGAATACGCATAGCCGCATATAGGGCAGGCGCAGGGCTGGCAGCTGCAGGACTCTGAAGCAGCGCAGCATCGGCAATGTTTCAGCCATGTTTATGGCTGTTCCATGCGCAGGTAAGGGTGGCGGCCGGAGTTGCCCCTGCGGCGTAGCTACGCTGTGCCCATGCTGTATAAAGCGCCGGGCTCGGTATTGAACGGTGCGAAGATCTTCTTTCACCTCCAGGCCAACCACGCAGCATTGTTGTCCAGCACATGATCACGCAGGAGCGCAGGTTGGCCTGTTGAATTTCCAGGGCACATGGCGATTGCCCATATGGTAGCCGCGCGTTGACAACAACAAGGGCATCGTCGCAGTACACCCGCGACAAGGTTTCTGACTCGGCATGGATGACCACTACGCATCGCCGTCATTTCCGAGCAATTGTCACCCTCGGGCCAGTACCCGCCCGCGCGCAGGAACCGCCCATTTGCCACAGACCATCAGCGGTTTGTGCACGCTAGCCGGACTGCTGGTTCGCTTCTTCATATGGGTCAAGCTCAAAGCACCGATGGGCTGGGCCGGGTTCGTCCAGCCATTGATGGCATCGATCATCGTTGTCTCCTTAAAACAGGTAATAACGCTGCGCCGAGCGGCAAGAGACTCGGCCGCGCTCGCAGAGCAGCTCTACCCCATCGGCCTTGACCACATAAGTTGCGAGTCGGACGGCTGAATCACCGGTGTAGTGTTGAGCTTCAGTTCTGCCTTGCTGATCGTACGCGTCTTGCGGCACTGGCCTCTAGCCGACGATTTCAGGCCCAAGGCTTGCCGGCGATATCCGCGCTCCAGGCGGCCTGCTGACGAAGGTGATACAAAGTGCTGTTCATCGGCGCTGCCAAAAAGCGCCGAACATGGCCGGTAATGCACTGGCTGGGGCGTGAATTGGACGCGTTGGATCGCCTGGGCGCTGCCGCAATGGGAAGCCACCCTGAGAAATAAGGCTCGGGCTTTGGTCGCAAAGGAACGCCGGTTCACAGCACCAGGTCAGCCAGCTTGCCGACCTCACCGAGCCCACCACATGGGAAAATTGCCCATGTGATCGCTGGATTGATGGTGTACTTGGCATGTAACCGCTTGGCGCCGGAAGTTATCCGACCGTCGTCCATCCTCCGGCAGGGGGCCGCGGCTTGCAACCTTCTCTTCGTGCGCGGTCTGCCAGGTACGCGTGACTTACCTCCCCCCGACCGGCCCATGGCCTTGCGCAGTCGGGAAGAGATCATTGCTGAAGGCGCCAGGTCATGCAGGGATGCTTCAGCGGCAAATGGGTCTCGCGGCGGATTGGCCGTGAATCGCAAAGGCCAACATCCTCGGCAATCGCCGGGTCCAGGTGGGGTGGCAGACCATCAGCATAATCCAGGTGCTCGTCCACCGTGTTTGATGGTGTAGGGCCGAGTGGGATTGGTTGACGATGGCAGCACGTTGGGCTCGCCGCAGGCCTTGATTTGATATCCGGCGCGTGGCCGCCGCCAGCCACCTTCGGTATGGTAGTATGAATCACCCGGCCCCTTTTGATCGCGGCAGTGGTATCCTCGACAAAGGCCGACTCGTTCAGGTGTGTCGGTAGTGAATGGCCACCTGAACGTCGTAGGCTTCGGCGACACTCAGGCAGCAGTCGGATGGGCCGCCTTGTTGTTGTGCCCCCAGTCTCATGCAGCTTGAGGCCCATTGCCACCCGCCTCAAGCTGCTTCTTCCAGCGCATCGGGGCAGGACTGCGTTACCTTTGCCGAGGAAAACCCAGGTTTCATCGGGAAGGCTTCCGCCGACTGCAGCATCTTGCCGATCTTATGCCAGGCGCCTGGTGACAGGTGGTCGCGTGTGTTGCCCGTAGCTGGGCCGGATGCCGCCACCAGCATGGTAGTCACCACCCGACGTCAGCGCCTCTTCGATCTGTTGCGCGGGCAGATAAAATGGATATGCGCGTCAAATGCCTTCCAGCCGGTGAGTATCATTGCCCCTCCCCGGCAATCACCTCGGTGCCCGGGGCCGACTGATGATGTCGACCCCAGGCTGAATATCCGGATTCCCGGGCCTTGCCGATGGCCGCGATCATGCCATCCTTTGATTGCCACGTCGGCCTTATCACGCCCCACCAGTCGAGATCAACGCATTGGTGATCAGGGTTATCGGGCCGTTTCCGCACGCACACGCTGCTCTGGCCCATGCCGTCGCGGATTGACCTTGCCACCGGCCGAATTTGACCTCCTCGCCCGTAACGCGTTCAGGGTCCTTCTTCGACACTGATCCACAGCTAAAGTATCACCCAGGCGTACCCGATCGCGGTGGTCGGGCCATACATTTCGGCATAGGCTGCTCTGGCTGATATTCCATCTAGGGCTCCTTGTTCACAATGTGACAGGCTCGGTTCGCAGCTCACAGGCTGCCCATCATCCAGCCCGCGAAAACCATTACACCTTGCGTTCACCTTGCCAGCGCACCCAGCTCGATCTCCCGGCTTTGGGCCGGGCTCGAATGCGCACGGCGGTACCGGCGGCAATATTCAGGGGCGAAAAAGCCATGTGCAGCCTCGCGGTCGAACTGCAACGCTGAATTGGTCTCGGCAAAGTGATAGTGCGAACCACCTGGGATAGGACGGTCGCCGCTATTGGCGGCGACGCTCAGGTTCAGCGTTTCGCGGGGGCCTCGTTGGCGTCAAAACTACCGGACGAGTCTGAATTTCACGGGAATCATGGTTTAGCTCCTATCAGGGAAGGTTATGTTGAACGGTGACCAGCTGGTACCGGTCCGGAAAAACGTCGCTTTCCCACTGACCTCGGCGGGACCATTTCCGGGCACCCGCTGGCAATTCCACCTGTATCACGGTCAACCAGGTGCGCCCGAAGCTCATCTCATCTCGCCACACTACGCCGTCCCGCGCGCCCTCCATGCACTCGCGGGCACTGATGATAGGCCACTGCTTCGCGGTTATTGAGATAAACCTGCGCGCCAGGGCGGCGGTTCGCGCTACCAATGCCGCGGTAAAGAGCAAGCAGTTGGTCTTTCTCACGGGGTGTCAGCTCATGAATTCACTCCCTTTCAGCGTTATCCATTCCATCTGCGTGGCAGGCAGGTCGCCCCCCGGCCATTGATCCCCAATTGCCGCGCAATTGCTGCCACAGCCGAATAAAACTGTTCGCGCGTGCTCGCGTGCTGCCCCAGATAACGCTGCCGATCAATAAACCGTGGCGGTGGGGTAAAGGCAAGTTTGGGGTAGTCGACGAATCGTCGCGAACTGGTCAACTTGGTCGCGGGCTCAGGGTCAGCGTGGCCAGCAGGCTGCCGCTCACCCCAGCGCCACCCAAGCCCAGCGTTCAGCAAGCAAGGCATCCCGCCCTCAAAACGGTTAGGCGCTTCGATGTAGATTGGCCGGCTGTTCGCGCCACACATCCAGATGTGATCGACCCGACCGCGCTCGAAGGCCTTTCCAACCGCCGCAGGGCGGCCGAGGCAGGGAGCAGGTCCCAGGGCACAAAATCTGTCGTCTGCGTCAAGATCGATACGGGTGATCATCCGTGATTGAACCTTTCAAAGGCGATGGTGTCTTGGGCAGGTATTCCAGGACTGGCGCCAGCGGCGACGCTTGAAGCGGTTGTTGTTGAACCTGAAGACGTGCCGTTATCCCGGGCGCGGTTAGAATTTTGCCGGATGAAGGCGTGGTTCAGCAGTTTACGCTACTGCCCTCCCGCGCTGACTGCAGGCGCAGCGAATGTCTCCGCTGACCATACCGCCGGCGGGGATGCGGGATGTACAGATGCGGGGGCGGCACGCCGCCCCTTCCGGTAGCACGGCCGCTGAATGCGCAGCGGGCCTCGGTGGGACTGACGTGTTCCGAGCATCGAAGCGTTCGCCACGGCGCACGATGCCCAGATTCGTCCTGCTTGCCAGTTGAGGGCGCTATCCTGTTGTTTCAAGAATTGCCCACGCGGCCGTCATTCTTTTTGCTCTATCCTTTGATTTATATTCCGTTAAATCCAGAAGCAAGGGAGTGCCAGCTTGGCAGATGCGCAAGTTCCCTGCCGAAGCACCGCTAATCGGGGCGCCCTGTTTTAAGGCACCGATCAGACGACAGTCATTATGCACCGTAATGGAGCAGAAAGAAAGCAGTCAGCGTGCTACCCATCGCATGAGCGCCCGCCTTCATTGCTCGTCGGCGATCAGTTCGGCCGGTCACTGCGATTGTGATGAGCTCCAATGCGGCGCGGTCGGTCCAGTCTTCATTCAGCCTCAGCCTTAACAAGAAAAACGCCTAAACTCCTTGAATCAGTAAATTCTGCTTGACCAGGTTACCCGCCGTTGACCAGTTGATTCGCGCGCTTTCTGATAGGCGTCTGTGGCTTTTTCCAGCTCTTCTCGATTTACCCGTCCATGCTCCAAAAAGGTGCGGCAGCTTGTCATAGACCTGCCCGCGCGCTCAGCAGTTTCAGCGGTTATGCTTGTTCTGATCCTCGAAGCGCCAGAGCTGTTCGGACGATATTTCAGGGCTGGTGTAACAGCGTGGTGGGCGGTGGGCACCAGCACATTCTGCTCAATGGCGTTTCTTTGAAACAGGCTTTTCATCGGCTTTCAAGGCCTCAACCAAGGCGATTCGATAGGGATGAAACATAAAGGACCATTTCCGGTGCATTGAGCCGGCAACTCGAAATAGTTGCGATCTGACAGTTCGCGGAATCCGCTGGCTGATAGCCTGAACATGCTCGGCCAGCGCCACCGCCGCTCGGTCTCATTCTTTCGCTGTTTGATATAAGCGCGTGTAGGCGTTCAACGAGACCTTGGCATCGGATGATTCAGGTGTTTTGTCCTGCGCAGAATAAACCAGTACATCCGGGCGCTGCCGCTGGCCGTTCCGCGTGGTCATGCTGGGGACTTTCCGCGTTTGAATCCTTGCCAGCGATCAAGCCGCGACCGCTCCAGCACATTCTCCAGAATCAGCTCGCCCCAGTTGCCCTGGGTTTTCTTCTGCCCGCGCAGCGCCGTGCTGAAGGTCATTGCGCCTCCTGAGTTGATCTGCCGATTCAGCTCCTTGAGATTTGATTCAGCTCACTGGCCAGGCTTTGGCCTTGCTGCTGGTGTCCTTGGTGTGAATATCCTCGACCTTGGCACGGAACTGGTCGATCTGTTCACGGAAGGGTTTTTGAGGGCAGGCTGTCCAGCGGGACTGCTGGCTCTGCTGTTGAGGAAAGCCTTTGCCCCCTTGGCCTCAAAGATCTTGCCTGCCAGTTGCTCGAACTCATCTTCAACCTGGTCGCAGGCTGGTCCTTGAGCAATTGCGCTTGTTCGGTAAAGTGCTGCTGGCGGTGCTCCAGGGTATTTTTCAGCCGTTTGCTGTGCTCAAGCCCAAGCTGTTCATGGGTTTGCCTTGCAGGGGACTCGACAGCCGCTCGTTGGGGCTTGCGCTCCTGACGTAGCTCGTCCAATCTGCGCGCCTGCTCCTGGCTCAGCGTCTGTGCGCGCTCTTGCCCTGAGCTGCCCAGTCATGGGCTCTGCTGTGTCAAGCTGGGAAAGCACCGCGCTGCGTTGATCCAACTGCTTGACGCAGGCTCTCCAGGGCTGTCCTAGTTGGTGCTCCAGGGCGTACCTCCACGCCGCGTGGCGTGCCTGCTGCTGGTTGCAGTTCCTGTTGCAGTGCTGAGCCTTGAAGCCGTTGAGGGCTCAATGCTGACGACTCGAGTTCCAGATCCTGTTGCAGGCGAGTACTGCGCCGCACCGCCAGCCAGGCGGTCAGCGCCCAGCCCAGTAACAACATCAGCGAGATGGCGAGCAGCAGCGTTTGAGGTCCGTAACAGGCATTGAGCTTTTCTGCCTTTGAGCAATGCGGCATTAATCGCCTTGTTGCCGTTGCTTTGTAACCGAACAAGAAAACGCCACAGCCCAGGAATGCGGGATTCAGGCAGGCAAACGGGTTCTACAATCCGCCAGATAATTACCGAAGCTTGGCCCCAACAAAAAATTTTCGGGATTATTGCAGGCAAAATGTCGTTATCGCTTGTGCTAGGCTTTGATACGTCACGCTTTTGGCCCCTTTTAACGGACAGAGATTCACAAGGACAGTTTAGAAATGGCGTGAAGGAGCTTGGTGATGCTCGGGAACGGCCAATACGCTCAAAAAGACTCCTGGTTAGTGCGGAACATTTGCCGAATTGGAGCAGCTTGCCTGAACAACCTCACTCAAAACGGCTGGCGGGTTGGAAATTTACCCACCTGAACCTGGCTGCCGGAAAGAAATGCGACGTTCGGCATGATTTACTTGCTTGACGAACAGTGCGTCAACAGGAGATGGTTGAAGGGGGTTATCGGCCAGAAGCGGTGGAGAATGGATTGCTGTCGGTCGATCCGCTGTGAAAGACCTCCCTGCCAAATGCGTTGCGTTTTATTCAGGAGTGGTTTTTCGATTTTTTTATACTATGCCCCTCGACTTTCAGCGCATGCAAGCCCGCCCTCCGGCCGTGCTTGCGGCATGTCAACGCCTTGCGCAACTCAATCAACCACTCGGCCTTGAAGGACGATCACGAAATTTCTTGGCGCCAGCAACCAGGCAAAAGCCTTACGCAAGCTGATGAACGGCTTCGCCAGTACCGATTCACCGGTGCTGGTCGGGGTGAAAGTTGGCACCGGCAAGGAGTTGGTAGCCTCGTGCACTGCACTGGAAGTCCCGGCGGCGCGAGCAAACCTTTGTGGCAGTGAACTGCGGCGCTTATTCCCGACCAGTGATTCCAGTCGAAGATGTTTGGCCATGAGGAAAGGCGCATTCACGTGGCTCCCATCAACGCAAGATAGGCCGGATTGAAGCCGCCAACGGTGGCACCCTGTTCCTTCGGACGAGATCGGGGAATCTGCCCCTGGAGCTTCAAGCTAATATGCTGCGCTTTTTCTTTCAGGAAATGGCAGATAGAACGCGTGGGCGGAAGCCAGCCAATCAGCGTTGACGTTCGCGTGATTCGCGGCAACCCATATCAACCTGGAGGCAGCCATTGTTGGAGGGTTGAGTTTCGCGAAGCCTACTACCTTCTGAATGTGCTGGAAGTACACGCGACGCCGATTACTGAGCGCACCGGAGACATAGCGCTGCTTGCTCAACATTTTGCGGATATCTATGCCGCGAAGTGGAGCAAATCTCGCCCCTTCAGCGATGCTGCCATTCAGAAGCAATGATCCAGGCATTGCGTGGCCTGGCAACCGGTGCTTGGTGAATTGGCCAACCGGGTGCGGGCGGGGGCATTGGGTATTGGCCGAGGGTCGCCTATAGAAGCGGCAGACCTGGGGGCTTGGCGGGCGAGTGACAGCGTGAGAATTGATTGATAGGACTGGAGAATTACATACTACGCGCCGGGAAAAGCAGGACGTTCAGGACTCGCTGCACTGCATCCTGACAATATGTGCCGGGTGGCCGAGACTCTGGCGGTATCTTCTCGCCCTACCCTGTACCGCCTTGCTGCACCGCCATCAGATCCTTGATCGCGGCCCAGCAGCCAAAACGTTGTTGAGACGATTAAAAGTTAGTAAGGAAACTTTCAGGCTGAAAGTGAAATCCGGCGCATCCCGGATCAGTCGATGGACAAGCTCAGGAACAACGGTCAGCCGGATTCCGTCGCGGCAAAGGTCATGCCCAGGTTGAAGAGTAATCGGAATTGGTTCACTGCCGTTGACTGTCTGCCAGGGGCTGCCATTCCGGCTCTTGATACGACTTGAGCGGTGCATTCAGCTTCAGAGAAAAACGACATCGAATGCTCATCCCGCTCGTTGAGCGCAAAAAAGCCATGCCCAGGCCAAACTGGAAGTAATTGCCCAGCTGCACCTTGCCTCGGCACCCTTTGACGCCGATCTGTGGGCTGATATCCGAAGAAGTCGCCCTCCAGATGCGTAGGTATAGGAAGGTTATCCGACAGCACCGCCGGATCAATTGTTCTTTGACCAAGCGAGATGCCGGCGTCACTGACACACCACCAAATTACCCGTAGCAGGTCGTCCGGCACGCTGAGATTGTCATTGCCGGTACCGAGTTCAACTTGATTGCCGTTTAAGGGGTCGTCCGGTGGCATCTTGATCCGCAGGCTGGCCGACCGCATCCGGCATGCCCGGTGATTCGTCCAGGAACTTGTAGGAGGATACCCGCCGCTTGATATCCCCCAGCCGCGGATCGCCAGTGACCTTCTCTCGCTGAATGGGCCACTGGAGCCGCCTGCAACCGGGCGGACTGGTAGGTGGTCTGCCGGTAAACCAGCGGCACGTTGGTATCAAAACTGCCAGGCGCTGGCGCAGTTATAACGGCCCCGTCGGTCGAAGGTAAAGGTGTTCGGCGTTTGATCTCGTCAATTCCCAAAATTTACCTGAGGAAAAATGGCATCCAGCGCCAAAAAACCGTTCAGGAAGAGTTGCCGAGTGTGTAATGGCTATAGGTGATGGCCAGTCTCAAGACTGAAAGTGCCGCCACCAAAAAAGCCGCTGGCTTCCTGTTAACAGCGCTTCTACGCTGGCGCGGCGGCTCGAGTTGTCTTTCAACGACTCCCCGTTAACCTGATTCCCGCACTCGCGGCACGTGGGCCTTCGGCCCCTGCACCCGCGGCTGGGATTGACCTGGGGCGAACGATCCTCCCGCCCTGCGGCCTTCTACCTCGCGAATTGCGCTGTTCCATATTCTCAATTTGCGTTCTGCTGGGCCTCATAACGGCTGCAGTGTAATTCCGCCAACTGGCGCGCGAAAGGTCAGGCCTCTTCCGGCTGTTGCCAAGGCCATCGAGCTGATACGATTTCAATCCCCATATCCAATAACCGTCCGGGCTTATACATGAATGGGCTTCTCCATTGTTGTGTTAAAACAGAGCAAATCGGTCAATAGGCCTATGGCTCAATTGCACGCAAGCTGCTCCCAGGTGCAGTGTTCAGCTCGACATTCAACGGCCGATCGCGCCAGGGCTACGTTCAATGCAGGGCAAAGGTTGCGCACGCTGTTCAAAAACTGCTGTTGATGTTGGCTTTGCTTGCAGCACCACTGCCAAGACGCCAATCTG
>Ga0163217_1041336_pt1 | contig 14020 bp, 15 predicted proteins | sample SynspAceP_FD_185933 | JGI IMG/M metagenome (GOLD analysis project Ga0163217, IMG submission 185933) | Saline lake microbial communities from Ace Lake in Antarctica - Synechococcus sp. Ace-P (PacBio error correction) | ecosystem: Environmental > Aquatic > Non-marine Saline and Alkaline > Saline ... | reverse complement strand
GCTGTTATATTCAGCCACCCTGCCCCAACTGCACAAAACAATTTCTGCATTCCGCCATGGCGGCGGTTTGGCCCGGCATGGGTGTCCGATTGGTTGTGAGAAATGACCGCACCTCATCGCGCCATGCTATCCGCGGCCATTCCGACACTGGTGGTTGAAGGCGCTGTTTCAGCGGCCCCTTAAACGGGTCCCGCCATCGTTTATTGCGCCGCATCTTTCGCGTGGTCCTCGTATTTGCTTTCGGTTGAGGCCAAAGTAGTAGCCTAGAGTTCGTCGCGGGTGACCGCAAAGCCACACGCGTCGCGGATTCCTTCGAACGCCAAAAACAAACAATAACTACATCGCCAAGCGGCAATCTCGCAGAAAGGCCGGTGGGCGAGTCTTCGACAAGGTTGCTCGCGGGAGCACGCGTGAAACAATGGTCGTCTCAATACGCAAAGGGAGAATAGTCCGCTATAACAAAGATTCGATCATCCATGGTGCGCGCGATGAGGGGTGGAATCCCTCCCTCCCCCTGCCTCCAGACAGGGCTCGGCACGCGTGAGTTCCCTTAACCCGATCGTACCCCATAGGTCCGCGTCCCTTCTCCTGTCCCGAGGTCGAGGTGTATGTTTCTAGCGACTTAAGAGTCAGCCCGTCCTTCTACCTCGTGCCCGCGCTCGGCCCTCCTGTCTCACGAAATAAACCGGACTGCTTATCGGATCAGCAAGCACCCCATCTGAAGTGTATTTTTTCGATTTTTGTCGCAGCTAGCATTGTCCCGGTGCCCTGATATTCCGCGCTCCTGGCAACAATCCACGAGGTGCTATGCACGGACTCGCTCACGGTTGAAAATCGAGCAACGCGGGCCGAATGGACGGTCTATTCAAATCCGACTCCTAGGCGACGACTCCAATCTATTCCCGACGGATTGAATCGATCGAAACCGCAAGAAGGAAATGGATCCAACTCGCCTCGATCGAGGGCAAAACCGTTTCTTTCACTCGCCGTCAGGGCATCATCCGACCGCATTTACCCCATTCGGGTGTCGCCGGGAGAGAATTACGATGCGTCCTTATCTCGACATCGAAGTTTGCCAGGCAAGATGTCCGCGCATCAGCGTGAAAAACCCGAGGCAAAACGATCGTGGCACGGTTCAGGCCCGAATTCATTGCGATTTACAACCGTTGGGGACGCGCCATCCCAACGAAGATGGCTGCAATTCGTCTGCAACTCTCGGATACGTTCGTCCTACGCCGCCTCGCGTCACCTACGGCCGACGCCATTGGTCGGCAGTGTCGTCGCCAATACGTTGACCGACTCGGATGCGAGAGAACACCGTCATCGTGCTATGGGGCGACCTCACGGTCTTGGCAGCCTCGGTGGCACGCGTTGTGGCGGTAAAACACACGCTGTTCAAGGAATCGTTGCGATCACCCTTTGAATCGTCACATATCCCGGTATGCCGACCCGGTATGAAAACGCAATTTCCAGGTCGAAACGACTTGATTTTGTTTTCCCACGTTATGTTGGACCTCACCGGATTTGGCCCGGCCAGAAAAAACCACGCACGGCGTTTTCCCTGAAACCGATCCTAAATTCGCCCACGCACCTCCGACATCGCCGGCCGTGTCGATACTCATCGCTCAAACGATCCGAGACAATCGCAATATCGTCTGATCGTACCATCGGCAAAGTGCCGACGTGGGACACTCCACGACTTTCACCCGCCGCCCGAACCGCATCAACGTCGGCCGAGGCAAAGAACCCGATTATCAGTTCGCTCCGGACTCCTGCAAACCGGTTTGTGCGGGAAAAAACGTTTGTCCCCTGAAGGTAGCCACCGTAGGCCGGTGTCAAGCCGTTTCGCGGGCCGCCGCATCCGGCACCCTGGATTGAGGTCATGCACTCAACCTCCGCCATCTTGACGTCGCACTCGTCAGGCACCAGATACGTGGCAACACGCGTTCAAGCGCGACAAGAAATATTCGTGGCGGTCCGTGTGTGTTCCGTCCTGCTGAAGAATACATTGCTCGTGTACGGCCCGTACAATTCATTTCTGGCAACCTTCTGCTGGGCGTGATTGCTGGATGCGTTGAGGGGCAGCAACGTAAATTGAGGCAGCATAATTTCGCGGCTCCGTGTGTCTTCACGTCCTGAGATCATTCTGCGTCAATCATTCATTGCCGTCTTCTGCGGGCGTGATCTGTTGATGCGTGAAGCAGAATAATTTGAGCAAGCGGAGTATTTCGCGGTCCGTGTGTGTTCCGTCCTCGAAGGCACATCATTCTGCCAGTCTACCTCATATCCTCGCCGACGTCTTCTTGGCGGGGCGCGTGATTGCCACTGATGCGTTGAGGCAAGAATTAATTGAGTTGCAGATAAATTTCGACGGCTCGTGTGTCTTTTCCGTTCCACCGTGTGTTGAATCATCTCTGCCCCGTCAATCATTCTGCAGTTCTCCGCAGCGGGCGTTTTTGATTGCTGTATGCCGTCTGTAGTGCCAGAATCAATTTGAGGGCAGGAATACTTTACGCTGGTGCTATTCGCGTGTGTCGTGGCCCGTCCTTGCTGAGAAACTCTCTAACTCGCCGGTCAATCAATTCTGCCAGTTCTGTTCCTTGCAGGGAGACCTCAAAGGCCTGAAGCTTGGACGTTTCTGGCTCGCTTAGTTGATTTCGCGTGAGCGCGAATAATCTTGAGATGGGCAGAATAATTCGCGGCTCCGTGTGTCTTCCGTCCTGAGTCATTTCTTGCCCGTCCAATCATTCTTGGCCAGTCTTTCTTGCGGGGTGATTGTTGATGCGTTGAGGCAGATAATTTGAGGGCAGAATTACATTCGCGGCTCCGTGTGTGCTTCCGTCTTGGAATATTTCTGCCCGTCAATTTTATTCTGCCAACCTTTCCTGCGCGTGATTTGCGCTTGATTGCGTTAAACTGTCAGAATAATTTGAGGGCAGAAATTAATTTTCGCGGCTCTGTGATCTTCCGCCTGAGAATCATTCTTCCGGCGTCTCGCAGTCATTTCTGCGCTCTTGCTATTCGGCGCGGTCGCTCTGTAGACTGACGAGATAGCAGAATAATTTGAAGGCAGAATAATTTTGCGGCTCCGTTGTGTCTTCCGTTCCTGAGAATCCATTCTGCCGATCAATCCTTCTGCCAGTCTTCTGCGGGCGTGATGTTTGACTGCGTTATTTAGGCACAATAATTTGAGCAGGGCCAGCTGAATAAATTTTATGCGGCTCCGTGTGATCATTCCGTCCTGTAGAATCATTCTGACCTCAATTTTGGTTTTTCCCCAATTCTTGTGGCTGGGGGGGGCCCCCCCCAGGTTATGTTTTCTGTTTATTTTTTTATTTATATTTTTCTTCTTGTGTTCTAGGACGAGTGCCCGCGAGGTGGCACACCGTGATTGCTGATGACGTTAAGGCAGAATACAATTTGTAGTGCAGTTAATAATTTTGCGTGCTCCGTGTGTCTTCCGTCCTGGAGGATATTCATTCTGCCCGTCAATCATTTCTGCCAGTTCTTCTGCGGCGTGCATTGGCCTGATAGCGGAGAGCCAGAATTGAATTTGAGAAGCAGCGAATATTTTGCGGGCGTTCGTGTGTCTTCGTCCTGAGAAATCATTCTGCCGTGTCATCAATTCTGCCAGTATCTTCTGACAGAGGCGTGAATTGCTGATAGCCAGAGATCTGAACGCAGAATGAATTTGAGGCAGAATAAATTTCACCAGCTCGATTCGTCGGTTAGGCTCCGCATCTTCACGCAGGATCTCATTCTGGCCGGCTAGTTCAATCATCTCTGGCGCAATCTGGGTACCCCACGGCGTTGCAGGCAGACTGATTTAAAGCTCTGAAGTTGGAAGCATACATCCTAGGGATAACTCGTGGAGGTCATTTCCATGCGCCAGTATCGATGTATTCTTGAAATTGCGTTCGTCCTTGCCTCAGAAACGAATTCCATTGCACAAGGCGAACCCAACGTGTTTTATCGGGATAGGTGTTGATAGTTCACAATTCAATTCGGTCGTGCTGCGAACGGAATTAGGACCTTACAAGAAGATCATTCAAGCTCGATGCGAGCGGTTTGCGCGGGCATGGCCTTCCCTGCAAGGCGTGAAGTTCCGACCGATTTGTGTCCGGCACGGGTCATGAGAAACAGGTACTACAATGGATCTCTGTTTTGTAAATAGGCTTCATGACGGAAGCCAAGACGGTGAGGAAAACCTAAACCACGTCTCCCGCAAGCCTCATCATCTCTTCATTATCTGCCTGACCACGCGAGAGTGCAGCACGGCGGTTTGCTGGTCACATCTCTGCGTTCGAAACGATGTTTGAACAAGGAAATTCATTTCCCACCCACTTCTCGACCTCTCCGAGACGCCGTCCAGTTCACGATCCCACTGTACTCGCTTTGTGAAAAACCGAATGAACGAAGTCAGGTTCAATCGACCTATTTCAGACGCTATTGCTTGACTCCTACCCTCCCACAACCTTGGCCAGGGAGATTCCTGAGGCCCAAGGCGTTTTCAACTTGCGACGTCGACCAACGTGCATGGCGACGCAACACCTTGTATTCCTGCCACCCTTTGAGGCCCCGCCGAATGTGATAGGGAAATACGACCAGCAGCATCACTCTACCGCAGAACCATTTCATTCACTATTTCGGAGGGCCCCGAAGGGTTGGACTTTGCGTCACTAGCTGATCCATGTGACCGACCGCAAAAAAACAACCGGTCGGTTACCCACTCTTTGTTTGTTCTACTTCGCCGACGAACCGCATCGCCTCACACCCGCACCTTCGCAATGACCAATCTGTAATGCAAGCACATCTGAGTCGGTTCCTCGCAAGTCCATACTTTAAGGCTGTTACGTTTGATTCACAGTGGGTGTGAACATGCACAACCACGTTTTATCTAATTTTCAAGATCTACGCCATCTTTCTAGAGAAAACAGAGCTAGGAACTTCTCAGAGGAAGCTAGACGAAAAATACGAGGAAAGATGCGGGCGAAGAGCCGCTCGTTTTTTCATCACGAAATTCAGGACGCGCATGAAAATGCGAAACAGCTGCCGCGTTCTCTCTCAGCCGCGCTCTCGTCTTCTGGCCCTAGCGTGGGGCCACTCGGGGGTGAGCCTCTCGCGGGGGCCTCCGGCGATCATCAGATCGATTCACATCGCGACGGTCTCCGGCACCAAGATCACGTCAAGTCGATCCACGCGCTCGCGCCTCAACGAAACACGTTTCCATGCCAAAAAAACCTCAGGGAAGAAAGGAGCCAAAGATAGCAAAAAATAAAATGACACTTGCCGACAGGCCGTTGTTTGTTTTCGGTGCTCCGACTTAGGTTGAGCCAAATGCACCCACTAGGCGAACCGTGTCGCTCGTGGCCATTGATTCGCGGAAACCGAAGGGTCGCAATGCGTCTCGCTTGGAAAGTGTGCCCGCTTCCTTTGCCGCCTTGATCCCGGGTTGCTTTCAAATGGCGCGCGATACAACCGTCACGAAGCATCGCCTTCGTACGTTAATGCTTCGATCATCAACGCGTCGAGATCATGCAGAATCCATTTCGCGCGGCGCAGTCCCGTTGTAAACGATGCCGAGATCCGCGTCATCAAACCCGACGCAGCGAGTTCTCACAAAAACGCGGTATCTTCGACGGTTACAAAAAGCACACCCCGTCGACGCTTTCGGTTCAAGATCGCGCGTGAGGGCGTGCGAACCGCTCGTCCCTCACGAGCACACCCGGGAAACGATCCAAGCGCTCTCACCGGAGCGAAAGTGATTTGATTTCTGACAAACACGCCCGGTCGCTTTTTTGCGAGTCACGACTCCGGGGCCGTCGGTCCCGCTCAAGGGTAACACCGGCAAATTGGGACGCCTGTTGAACAGATCCCACACCCCGAGAATATGTGCTACTGTGGTCCCGTGCCTGACTCGGGACGTGGCACGCCGGCTTTGGGCGCAGAATTTTCAAGGCCAACCGGCGGCATTAGGTCTGGGTCCTCCAAGGTGCTAAGTTATGTTAATCCGCCCCCACGACATCAACCATCCGCGCGATAGTGGTTTCATTGCCCGTGCATCCCGCCCTGAATTGTGTCCCGAATTCGCGTGCCTGCCGCCCTTCTTAGGATGAAATCTGCCGGCCGGCATCTTGCGCCTTGCGCTTGCCGACGGCCCTGCGGCATCAAGGTATTTCCGATGGGAACAACCCGTAACGTGTTAGACGGCCAGGTGATCGCGAATGCCCGTGTCACACTTGCAAAAAAACAGCTCCGCAGCAGATTTAACCCGCTGGCCTTCCCCGTTTGGCGCCAAACGGACGAGAACCATTTCTCACTCCCCATGCCCTGACCCGAAGAGTCAGCTCCTTGTGTTATAGCCCCCAGAGACTACTTCCCAGCGGGGACAAATCCGATTCCCGTGAGGTCTCTAGCGTGCGATCTTGCAGTTTCTTCCTCGCCCCGCAACACGACTTTCGTCCCCGAGGCCGACGGCGCAGAACGGTACTGCGAGGGCAAGCGCCCCCCAGATGGTGGGCGCGACGATTTCACATTACGTGCGGATGCGGTTCCCGCTCACGACCGGCGGGTCATTCGAATCGCATCTCGACTCAAAAACGCTCTTGCTTCGAACACAACGCGGTCTACACCTCGTCCCATTTCCAAAGGCGGCACGCCAATCGCCTTTTCGATCCAAAAAACGGCTCTTTTCCCGGGCTTTGGGCCGGGTCGGTTGTCCCAAATCGCCCAAACTGTTGTCCAAGCCCGTGGTAATCATCGGCAATCATCGCCACGTTGCGGGGTTGCTATCGCTATATCCACTCTCGATGTCCATCTCATCGCAGTGTTAGCTGGATGAGCCAAACCAGCCAACAAAGAATGTCTGTTCGAGCGAACCTCGATTGTCGTGCTTTACCGAGGCGGAATAATTGTTTCCCACTATACCTAACCTCGATTCCGTATGCTCGGTGAGAATGGCTTGCGAACTAGGACCTTCCGCGATGACCGTCGCGACGTCAAAAAGGCGTTCATTTGCTCGCTCCGAGTTCTGCTCTCGAATCCAAGAGATCATCACGCGCGACGACCGGACAGTCGGGGGTGGGTGTATAAAGACCCTGCGGGGTTGCACAGCCACCCGCATGTCGCTTCAACGAACGTTCACAAGGGACATTGCCGTCGAGCTTTGTCGGGCAAGTCTGCGGGCAATGTTCAAACTGATCAACCGTGCCGTCGGCTCGCCCCGACATCGCGGAACACTTCCCCAGCGAGGAACTCAGTGCTTCGTTTCGACGAAAAACAACGTTCAAAAACGACCAATTAATACTTCCTCGTCGACTCTAATACTGGCGTTGCTCCAGAGCGGTTTAGGACATCAATAAGCGACCTGATGGAAAGGAACGATTCATCTCAATAACTTTCAGTCGTTGCCAGGAACTGGTACGAGCGAGTTCTTTTTTAGGCGGCGTCTCTTTTTGAGCTGTCTCCGGCGCTCCGCCCATGCTCTCGAAGTAACACAGGATTATGGATTCGCCAATGGTTTCCCGTTCGCGCGCATTCATCCTCGGTACAATCCAAGCAGATGGGAGTGAGAATCTCGCTGACTGGACACTAAGGTAAGGCCCCGCAGATCGGTGGCTCTTGATGGGATGACGCTCGGACTGCGTCAATTTCCATGGTTCACTGCGAATGGGGCCGCGAGAATAGGAATAGGCTGCGTGTGATTTCATACGCTCTCGATTCATAATGAAATTCTCTTTGTTTCTGGTTTTGGCTCCTCTCGCTTATCGAGATGAACCGATCAGCCTTGTTCAAAATGCTATTCGACATGCGCGCAACCCTGGCCGACTCGAACCCCCACGCAAACGAAGTCCTCCAACCGCGTGTTTTTAAATCGCTCGAATCGGTTGTTCGTTGCGGCGGATCGCTGCGATTCCTGGTTGTTGCATCCTCAGGCGATGCGGCATCAAATCGCCGGGTTGACAGTTCGGTTTATCTTTCATCTGAGGACTGCCTAAACGCAGAGACGTTCCCGAAAGTTTCGCGGGACTCGTGCGTTTGCTGCCCCGCGGGTGTAAGGCAGCATTGGCGAGGATCGTGTGATTTCGCAGGCGTCGCTGACCGACGTCGTAGAGACGGATTGGACTTGGCCCCGGCTTGGGGCTAAAACGCGATCATGGTCTTGTATCGATCCCCGGTGCGGCATACTGCGTGCTGTCCCGGATGCGGATACTGAGTTTCATTCTTCGCTTTCGGGTCAGCAAACAACATGAGCAATCTCTCGTGCTGCAGCGTGTAGGGACTCGTGGGGCGTCCACTGAGTCTTGCAGGCTCGCATGGGGCGGAGCAGGCTGCTCTGGAAATTCGACGTGATCCGGGTTTCTTAATCCCGCCCGGAATTTCCATTTCGTGGTGGGCATGCGTTTGGAGGTAAATCGCTTGCTTCGATTCGCTTTACCAGCCGTTGCACCGGGGCCGCGATCATGAAAGGAACCCCGAACGCTGTGGTGGTGGCGTCACATGTCTACTGCTGCCGAGCAACCCGCCTCGCTCGCTCGCGGTACGGCGACGTCCCAGAGTGATCGGCTCGCGGTGAAGACGTCAGAAGGTAGTGTGCTCGGCTTGCGCCGTCTGCGTCCCGACCCGGCCCGCTCCGAGCGATTGGGATCCGGGCCCGCGGACCAGGCCCCCGGGTCCAGTGGATACGGTCCGCATGTAGCGTCAAAATCGCTAGTACTCTTTGCGTATGGACGCGGACGGGTCATACTTTCCGTGGCGCGCTCTGGTGAAGGGCGCGAGTTTTTTTTCGGTCTCACGTGAGTCCCTCTCTGCCGTCGCACGGATCATTCGGTCGGCGATAGGGGCTAGATCGCTGTGGTAGTTTTTGGGTATTGCGAATTATCAGTTGAGGCGTCGGGGCGTACTGGGCGACCGATACTCGGCGGGGCGATTGCGATAGAGAGATACAGTGGGTTTGCGTGAAGCGACGATTACATTGGAAGAACGGGTCGTCTGCTTGGACGCGTCTCAAGGGATACTCGATCCGAGTCGCGTTGGCGACGACTATCGCTCAGTGCGTGCCACCTCAGAAACGCCGAGTTTTCGCGTCCGAGGGCGACCAGGGTATCGGGCTTGACTTCGATCGGCTCTCTAGGCATAATTTGGTGTCTGGGCTTGGGCATTGGCGCGCCGGGTCGCTACGTTAGCGCGCGCTCGAACGATTTTTCAGCCATTCGCTCGGCAGTGCCATTTTGCTCGGCTCACTGTGATAGTCTCGGGTAGCCGGCGATCTTGCGTGTATCTCGCGCCCACCAACGTCCGCCCTCACGTTCGGCCCTCGGGACGCTTTTCGCATTAGATGTCGTTCCGCGTTCTCGCCGATTCTCGGTAGAACGCCCGAGTTTTCACTCGTTTCGCCTTGTAGGTGTGCGCCTACGCTGACCCGCGGATCGACCGTCTCCCAGATGCACTCTCATTGTTGTCAGGCCGTGGGCGGGTGAAGTGGTGCCGCGGCGGGCGAGTTTATGCTAGGTTTCGGTGTTTCCGCTGGTCGTTGCCGAGTTCGCGGGGATGCGTGTCGACACCTAGCCAACTGGTTGTGCGGGTGTTCTCGGCGAAGACTGTACATCGACTGTTTGGCACGCTTTCTTGGCGGACCGGTTTTTCGGCCTAGCAGGCTGAGAGTACGTGATGCCGACAGGACCAATCCGAACAGATATGAGCTTGCGGGCTGAGGCGAAGCGTGCCGGGGGGCAGCGGAGGGAAGCGCGGGGGAAGAATCAGGTGGCGTTCCTGAAAGTAACGGGCAGCGAGTGTGGGACACGGAGCGCGGCATTCTAACGTATATCACCGACGGTAAAGTTTATGTCGGTAAGAATGGAACGGAGTTCCCGCAGGGCAAACCATCGGGTGTGCTAGGAAACGTAAAAAGGGCTCGCTCTGGGAACCCGAACGAGCCTTTAGTGTCAGTGCGAATCAGGATTGATAACCATTCATTCGGTGGAACCTGTGTGCCAGACAGTCCTCGTCTGAGACCGCTTGGGCATTGGCGCAGTCTCAGAGATTAGACTTCGCCTACGTGAGGTATTCCACGAGTGTGCACCCATTTGGGTTTCACTCACACCGTGGCTAGCGCCCAAACTCGGCTAGTGTTTTTTGAAGCCGTGTCGCTTAGCGCACTCAAAGAACGGCTAGCTAGTTTTTTTTGAACAGACACGTGCGGTGCGTAGCCGCTAAACGGCTCGCTGGTTTGTTTTGAAACAAAGTCGTGGCTAGCGCCCAAAAACGGTTCATTATTCGTTGACATGTTCTTCCAGGGCGTCGCATACGCGCTCTCGGCTGCGCCGATGGCTTGCTTGCCAGAGCCTCGCAACCCCCCGGGTCTCTCTAATCAAATCGAGCACTGATCAGTGAGCAAAGTGTTTGCACACCGAATTGTATTTGCCAATTGGCGCTGCCTTCGAGGCCCACCTTTTCAAACAGTTGAAAACCATGGCAGCAGATCGATATATTCTATAAGCGGGTTAACCCGACTCGCTTTGCTCACGCGAGTTGTCGATGTTCACGCGAACGACGTTCGCAGACCGGGGCCCGCTGATAACGTGCTTGGAGACCCGCGAAGCGTTTTTCGTGTCTGCTTTGCCCACCGGTTCCCGCACAGGTTTTAGCCCAAGCCCCCAATAGTCACTGCGCACGGAAGCACACCCAGGTCGCTCTGCAACACGGAGTTGGGCTGTGCCCGGGACACGGTTGCTTTGCGCGAGCAATCGGGTCACGACTTCCAGTCGAACTTGCCTTGCCCGAATCGCATATGCAAGAAGGGCGTTCTGACGGCCCCGGCGCCGTTCCGCGAGTGTCGGGTACCGCAGAGACATCACGTGACCTACCTCTTGGGTGTTAGGAGTTCGAGTGGCATCGTCTTCTGTGTCTCGGCCTTCGCAATTTCTTGCTCAACGCGAGATTGCGCCAGTCTGTGGCGCCGTTGGGCGGCTCCCGGTGTTCGGTGTGGATTCGCGGGAGCAAGGCGGTGCACGGTCGGTGAACTCGGTGAGTTCCATTCAGCCACCATTCTTGGATTTTCCGAGGAAATCAGCGTCGGCGGCTTTTTCGCACTACGGCGGAGCAAAATGTACTCGCGGCGGTGTCCGATCAAGTTGTACTCGGTGTAGGCTTACGGAGGGGCTCTACTTTGCGCGGTGCGTGCCTGCAGCGGGGACCAACGTTTTGGCTGAGCGCGCGTCTTTTGCAGATACGTTGCTCGAGCACCATATCTACCAGGGATAAGGGCGAGAACTCAACTATTGGGGCGGCACGCGACGACTGACCGTGGTACGGAAACCACATTGGCGGGTCCAGGTGTCACCGGTGTCTTCGGCGAGTGGATGCCGCGTCGACGAGCAACTGCGACGCGACGTCCGGCCGTTTCTCGCGATTCAGGCGCCGCGGAGATCTCCGTCATCTCCGTCGCCTTGCGCTTATTGGCCATCGATCGCTTCGAGGTTGGGCCGACGAGTGTGTTGCGTATTGCGTGTGTGCCTCGGCACTGGATCCCTCGCGACAACCGCCTCGTCCGGGTCGTCGCCCCGCGGAGTGAAGAAATTCACCGCCACGCACTCTCGGGCGATCGGTTCGGCTTGGCTCTTGCAGAGAGAGCAGGATCATCGAGCAGTATTCCAGGTGTCGGCCTCGCTCTCTGCATCGCTCGTTCCGCCGCGCACGGGACCAGATTGGGCCGTGATCGGGTTGATCGCCGGTATAATTCAAACATGGCGTACTCGCCCGGTTGCTCATAGGCGACGACACTCCTTTATCGAACCCGGGTCGCGCCGGCCGGATCCGCACGCCGGGGGTTTTGGATTAGGTCCGTCGGAATTGAAGCGCAGCCTGGAGGAGTGTGCCGGCTGACGAGCGCTTTCTCGGAGGATTCGTCGCGACGCAATTAACGTGCGGAACTTTCTGGCCGCGCCCGAGGCCGCTATATAGCATCGCGACAGCGATTCACTATTTCACCGTGCGAATGCCCGCCCGGTGGCTTCTGCTCGCTCCTGCGGAGCTCTTTTGCCAGCCGCACGGCAAACCAGGGTCGCATCGGCCACTCGCTAAAAGCTAATGGATTTCAATTCCATTCTCGTGGGGTCTCTTCGGCTGAGATCGGTTTTCCACTCGTCGATTCGTGCCGTCTTCGTTTGGAATCGACTCGCCCTCCGCGGGTGCTCACCGCTGTAGGCCATCCAATAGGGGTATTGGTCGCCTTGCCGGTTAAGTTCGCATTCGACGGTCGCGGTTTTTATAGACTCGACTCCATATTGAAAAAGCTCACAGGGCAGACTTTTTGTTCACTTCGTTTGGGTATCGCATAAATCGCGTGTTCTTCAGCATCGAGCATCGGCTGCGAGGACGTAGCCATCCGACAAACCTTACGGCTCGATATTCGCTATGCTGCAGCGGGCGACTTGGTCTCGGGCAACCTCATTCGTAGACGACGCCGGTTTATGGACCGGTTGAGGCCCAGGGGCCGGCGTTGGCGAAGGCGGAGCGGCCGTGGGCACCGAGCGTGGAAAGTGAAATAAATGGCGATCGCGGCGAGCGTGACGACGCACGCAGAGGCATGGTGGGAGGGCAGGAGTCGAAGCCGCTGGGACAGCGAAAATGGTTCATGGTGCACGCTTCAAATCCTTCTGAGGGTGACCGATCAGGAGTGGGGCGAGGGAGACTTTCTGTTGAGCGCAGAAATTAAAAGAATCTCCGCCTCAATATCGAGACCTTGAGTGACTGAATCGGGGTGTTTCAAGCTCGGTGCGGGAAAAATGTCGATTCAGCGAGTTCCGGCCTCAGGACCCCGAAAGAAACTGTTATTCATGTCAGGGCATGAGGCCAGGGCGTGGGGCCGCGAGGGGGACGGAAATTGTGTGAGCTTTCGGACCAATGAGACCAAAGTGCCTTGACAACTCACGAAAACGTTCCTTAAACTCCGCCCCTCTGGTTGGGAAGAACGGAGAACGCCCGGGCGTATAGGCTTCATTGTTTAGAGCGCGTCGCTGATAACGACTGAGCGGGAGTGTCCCACGATTCGCGCTGTCTGTGTACGCCTCATTCTCCTGGAGTTTCGATTTTCCCGGGAAATGAAAGAAAGGTGGAGTTTGAAAGTTTGTACTGAGGTCACCGTGTCACCTTTCGCACGTGGGCACCACTTAGCGTGTACCACACGGGGGGGCTATTAGCTCAGTTGGCGAGGAGCGCTGGCGGGATGCTTTGCAAGCAGATGTTCGTCGGTTCCTTCAAGTCGATCTTACTCCCATCGAAAGCCACTTATCGCATTGCGACATAGTGGCTTATTTTTCGTGAACCTGCACTTATTTCAGCGTATATCGAATCGATGCTGGATTGGACAGGACGCGAGTTTGCAACGAAGACCTCAAAGTTGGGCAAGATCCGAACACGTGGCCACCGATCCTGAGCCGGATGATCTCGATCCTACCGGCTGGTCCGTCAAGTTTCAATTGGTTTGATTCGTAGCATGCGGAACTCGCGTCAAGAGTTTCGATCCCGGTTGTCCGCAAAAAGGTTTTCCAAGGATAAACCCGATCCCTGCGGGGGTTGGAAAGTCTCAGACGCCTCCCGCGGACAGCGTGGAACCCGAGTTCTTGATCTGGACGGGACCAGCACTCGAACGGTGTCGATCCTACCGTGGTGCTTGTGGGACGCAAAGGAGGCTTTCAGGTCGTGGGTGTTCAGGCGCGGACTTGCGCAGGGGAACGCCCGAGAGCCTCGCTGAAGAGGGTCGGATCCGTTGGCCGGACAGGGCTGGATTGTCTGCCCGGAGAGTCACCTCGACTGTTCGGGCCACGAAGCGACCTCCGTTGGTCATATCATTGCCGACACCAAAGTCAGGAGGAAGTGGCTGCGTTCACCGCTACGCAGCTGACCGTGACACGCTACCAAAAAAAATCAGAGCGGGTCCGCCGAAGGTGAGGCAGCAATGACGGCCTGAAATCGTAGAGAGGCGTTGCCATTCACGCAAAGAAATTGAAAGGCCAGCCCG
>Ga0163217_1118802_pt1 | contig 14021 bp, 6 predicted proteins | sample SynspAceP_FD_185933 | JGI IMG/M metagenome (GOLD analysis project Ga0163217, IMG submission 185933) | Saline lake microbial communities from Ace Lake in Antarctica - Synechococcus sp. Ace-P (PacBio error correction) | ecosystem: Environmental > Aquatic > Non-marine Saline and Alkaline > Saline ... | reverse complement strand
GTGGACATTACGAACCAGTTTTCACTGGTTAGTGCGTCTTTAGGTATGTGCAATTTCACTCTCATCTCTTGCGGGAATGAAACAAAGGTGGTTGGGTTCCTGTCAGGTAAAGGAGATCCGTGCGTGTCCCTATTAGGTTTTAGGGGAACATGAAATGTTAGCGAAATGATAAATATTTCTTCTTCAAATAAGCGTATTCTATTGCAGTAGAGGGCGTGTCGTCACACAATACTCACATAGTTTTACAGCTTTTGTTTAGGAAAAAGGCTAGATTCAATTTTTCATTGCGGGTATTGACCGATCGCCATCAATGATCAAGGTGGATCTCCTCTGCTAAAGTTCGATCGGGCATGGGGAATCGAATTCTATTTATTTTGGAGATGTTTGAAAAGATCCTTTAAACCTTCAGTAACCATTGACCGATTACCATTCCTTTAAAAAATCTTTAGCTACTGTGCCGTATGTACAGCATTGACGGGCGCGACCTCCTCGCAATAATTAATATGGTTTTTTTTTGGCCATTTTATCCCTTTTTAAAAACATACACGTATTTCGCGACCTTACCACCCAAGATTTATTGAATTGAATATTCCCTTTTTGTGTGTTTAAAGATTAGGGGTGGTAACTAAATGCTAACGCTAATATATCAACATTATTGCTTTACTGATTTCTATCTGCCATTAATTCCTAACCTTGTCCGCCCAATTTTGGATGGTTTCGGCTGTAAGGAAGGCGGCGTCTTTGAACCTGCGGAAGAACGAAATTACAAGGGCATTTTTCAGGTTGCCCTAATCGCCCACAAATTTGTTTTTCAGAAAGCGAACTTCAGGCTTGGATATTAATTTCGTTATGGAAAAAGTGTGTCCCCAATGTACGGACGAGACACTGCCCGCCAATTTTTTTTTAAAAAACCCTTTTTCTAATCCCATATATCAGGGCAAGGTCTTTTGCCAATGCCATTGTTATGGCATGACACAGCTTTGGATGTCATAAGATGCAGCCAGGTCCTCCAGATTCCAGTCGGAGCAATGGATGTATAGTTAATGGTATGTAGGTGATCTCCCTTTTTTAAGATAAGGTTATGGCGCTCTCTGAGCGAAAAAACACTGGATCCCCAAGATTTAATGCCATTAAGATCTGTTAAAATCGTTGTCATTCTTTCCAAACCTAGATCTTATCTCCACCAGTCACCTGGCTTTTGACATGAACTCGATTTTTCCATATTTTTTGCATTTATTAATGTTTGCTGTTTACTGGTATTCTTTATGTAAGTTCAATCCATATATTCGCGGTTGATGCCTTCCGCCGTAGGTCCCTTATCCTTTTATGCTGCTTAGATCACGATACGTTTAAACACGGTATATCGTCTTTACCATTCTTTTGGTACTTCGAGAAACCAATTCCAGCCGCGGGTAGTAGCTTGCCGGTTATTACTTGCTACTTTTTTCTGTTAGTTGTATCATGTTATTATTTTAATCTGTTAGTTTATTAATTTTTGATTTTAAGCGGTTCAATTTTTGCGCACATTTAATATCCAAACACTCGCCGAATTATGGTAAGTAAGCTAAATTTGCTATGCACCAATACAAATGCGGGATAAAAGTACCACCTGATGTAAAGCAAGGGATAAGGTGCATTAAACAATGCTTCCAGCTTGCAGCCATACCGAAACCAGAAAGGTGTACTACTGTTTTTCAGCAATAAATCACTGGGCAATGTAATGAACATTTCATGCTGTTGACCAAATAAATAACGGCATCAATATCAAGCTGTTTCAGCGTTTCCTCCGATTTGCATCGAGAGTAAGCGGTAAATGCATAATTGACACATACAGTGTTGTCTCTACAACTTTCGTGTTTTTGTTCACCGCTCCACTCTTAAATACGGTTTTTGGGGTAGTAGCCCTCCAACAAGACTCCAATTCTTGCTCCAACACTCAAGGACCCAAGCCTAAACCAATGATTTTAATTATATTAACTTCGTTAAGATAATTGGATATCCAAAATAACAAAACAACACAAATCGGGTGAGAGCGGCAGATGCAATGATAAGTCCCAACTTTCTTTATGCGTTTAGCATGCATTAGTAGGTGAGTAGGATTGTAACCTTCATCACATCTCCATCGCTAATGCTGAATGCTTATTTCTATCTGTCGAGTTAAGTTGTCAACGCGTTCTTATTCTGATTATCCAAGGGGGTGTGTTTTTTTTAGGTGGGGAATGTTACTAAAACTTCACCAGATTTGGATTAGACATAGAGGGGCCCGCGAGTTGACCTACCATATGAAAAGTTATTTGCCAGTGTGGTTGGAACATAGAAGCGATTTAACTTACCCGGGTTGCTTGGACGGAGCAGGCAATGACATACCACAGTTAGGCTGACCCTTGAAGTTGAATAATCCGTGCAAGCTGTTCTTGGTGGAACAATTATGCTTCCTTTATGATGCTCGCTGGCAGTTTCCAGCTTCTTGATATACCTAACAAGAGGCGGATGTAACATGACTTTACACTACCTTTGCAAAGCATCTCGCAATTGCGAGGTTGGCAGTGACAAAACATAGGGATATGTAAACCGATCCTTGTTTCAGATTGTCGCAAAATTCTTGTAGAGAATTTATAGTTGACAAAGGCATAAGAATATGAATATTGTAGAGATTATTGCATAATTCTTTTTCGTTCATCAAGCGGGTCTATATCTGGATTAATATCCTTCGCATCGACTAAGGCGATGTTCAGCCACTAGAACTGCTAGGGAGTCTGGCTCTCATGCTATATTAATTCGGTGTTCACTAACATAGTGGCTAATAGGACGATTGTAGCCTATAATTCACTTCTTTATCGCTTGAACTTCTATAGTATTTTGTTTAGGTTTTCCTATTAATTTTTGCTACCTGCTTGTGTACAGTCAATAAAGTAAGCAGTCGTACGCATGCTCGCTGCGCTTATGCGAAACTACCTGACTATAGCTAAAATTTTTAGGGGTATATTAAATGGGCATGGTTATTTTTAATACGACGTACTGTCTTATAATGTTCTAAGTATTATTTCTTCAGTTATGTGTCGGGAAGCCCCCGATAAAACTGTGCATTCTATCCTTTCTCTTTTTCGATTCTTTAAATGTTGTATCATATTTGGGATGTGAGTATACATTTTATATGGATTGTTCATTTTCTTTGGGCCAATTGGGGATCTGTTTCTTTGATGGCCTAATTAGATTTATCCTTGGTGTTTCTTTGTATCCTATGAAATGCGATATTTCCTATCGCAGATAATGATATGTTGGTAAAATTTCGTGAGCCATCCTGGGTGATGAGTTCAGCATAAATGTGTTGATTGTACCTTGTGCCACAAGAGGCTTTTCGCTCATGGGCTAGGTGGAACAACCAACTCTTCTGCGTAGCATTTCTCATTTCATACTTTACGGTATATGCCTCAAAGCCTCATCTTTCGTTTCATCTTCCTCTGGATTCTTTTCAGCACGCGCTGCCACCTTAGGTCTTTAGTTTCAAGGTATCGCTGTCTCTAACCAGGATTTAAAAATGGCTCCTTATTATCAGTATGTCGGGTATCCATACGGTTCATTTGCTGACAGGACAATATGGCAACGAGTTCCCGCTTGTGGCTTAGATTTTTATAGTCCGGTAGAAATTACATTGATTGAATGGTCTCCTTACATTTTTCTGCTACACTCTCCAACATTTTTTCGGCTAGCTTTGTTCTCTGAGGGCAATTGTCCAGTTTCCAACTCTCTTGTAATTATAATCACGAACCATTAATCTTGGATATAATCTACATTTTTGTATTTTTTCGTTTTTTCGTTTTTTGTTTGAGTATCTATTTTATGCTAATCGTGGGTATGGTTAAATTGTTGACCAAATTGGAATTTCAAATCTACATAAATAAATAACTGAATGAAATTTATAATAGTTACGATTCCAAAATATAAGTTTATATTATTTCAGTTTTAAAAAATTTACCAGGCCAGACCTAAAGGGAGTTAAAATTCAGTTTAAAAACATTAACTATAATTATTTGAATTCTCTATATTACTGGATTTTTTCATACCATCTTAATTGAGTAATAAATATCCATCACTCGCAGAATCTTCTGGCTTAGTATTGGGAAAACTACTAGGTATTTACTTATAATCGTTTTGTTCCAGTTGTCCACATCTACGGTACGGTTCTCACCAGAATCCAAAAACCATTATGTCCTTCAAGGGCCAACTCCCTCTTCTTTTGTTCAGGAATGCCTGTCTTAACATCAGGCATAAACACACTGTTTTATGCTTGTGACTTCCTGGTATCTTTAGGCATATTTATCAACTGCTCTAGTTCTTCCAATATAGGATCCAATAATGGAGAGTACAGTTTGTTTGAAAGGAGAACTATTTTGCGATTCAGTGCTTCTGCTCGCTTACATTAGAAAACTCGGCCGATAACCTCAGTTCTATAAAATTACCTGATCAGAGGGGCTCCAAGTATATTTGTATATAGCCATGTCTATTTCCGTATCTATAGTAAGCGCCTTTTAAATCTGTACCATCCACGAGCGCGCAGCACTACTGGCGTATCGCAAAAGCAGAATTAAGCTTGGATTAAAGGGCGGGATGGGCCGTAAGGCTTTGATGTCTGCCCGGCTATTACCATCGTACAAGTGCGGCTGTCCATATGCGTTTGGAACTGAAAGTTTGATAATTGAGGTAGCCAAAATGATTTTGAAATTTACGGTCGACCTAACACGGTTGGCAAAGTCGGCTTTCATAACTAACCATCTGCAGCGCAGCTAAGCACCACTTACAACGCATCATAAGTGTTGTTGAAGCTTCTGACAAAATTCCTCGGGATACATGGGGTATACATTTTCTCCTAGACGCTGAGCCGAATTTTTGAGGCAGCGCCACTGCCTATCCAAGCTTGCTTCCTTAAACGCTTATTGCGGCTGAACAGTCTGGATGATTAAGTGATGTTCTACGGCAGCCGGCTGTCTTTTTACAAGGGTCAAATTCGATGGGCTGGGTGAAGTGGAGATAAATTCAACGAGGTGACAAATTCACAAATAACCCGCGATTACACATTTTAAAGTAAAGGACTACATGCTCTCTTATATATATTCTTGGTTCCTCAGCTTCTTCCTAAGCTTCGAGCTGAATTTTTCATATATACCGAGTCTACTTGGCCTTCAAGTGGCCCTTGTACTAAAATTTCGCCAGCTGATAGTATATGGTCGAAAAATTTGGTCATCTACCAAAAGTTCTAATTCCTTACTAACATCTGCTTTGTATGGTCAAATGCCGTATGAATGAGGCTTTATAAATCTACAAGCCATGTGTGGGCTGCTCACGGCGATTCATCACTGCGGCGGTATCTAAAGCCACAACGTGTGGCGCGCTCTAGACACAGACAGGCCCTAGCCGCGTATGATTCAGTGAGTGCTGCTACTTCTAGATTGCGCGTGGTATCTCGAATATTTGCTTCGCGCTGAGCCTGTGCGGATCAAGAGGGTTTATAGAATGGTTTGGAAGCCGATTTGTCTCGAGTTAGTGTGATGCTACCCTGTGTCTGCAACAACCGAGGATTACTGCACTGGCTACCGCTATATAGCATCTATTTCATTTTTTCTCTTTTTCTTAGATTGAATTAACATTAAAGCCGAGATCGATATCTTACAGCGGGCTTCGCCACTGTGCTATGGCTATCGCGAGATAATTGTGAGCGAAGAGACAATAACCCAGTATTTCGATCTCCTAACCGTTCCGGGTTCAAATGGAGTTGACTTGTACTGCATCTATGTTAACAAATCGGAGGTGAGGCATAGGCAGACACCACGACTTTTTAGCCTCACTGATATCGCCTACTACCATTGGTTTACTCGTTATCATGATTCAAAGGGCATATCAGACCTAAAGCTATTCGGCTGTTGTCAGCGCAGGTAAGGGAGCATTTGATCCGGAGACATTGGGCATTTTCTGGTTCTCCTGTAAAAATTGCCATTGGCTGGCGTATGTACGGGATCATTAATTGCATCAAAAACTGGACTTTGTGCTCAAAACTACGGGGCTCATGTAGTATATGTTTGCTGATTCTCGCGGTTTTCAGTATAATGCGGCGCTTCATATATTATGGTACACAGTCCTCATGCTTCTGGTGATCCTTGCGAACACTGCGAACGAAAGAAAGATCGACATCGCTCTGAGATGTTTTGGGAGACTTTTGTATAAGTCTTTCCAATAGAACCGGTTGCGGATCCTATACTTTACTAATATCAGTCTCTAATGTACAATATTCGACGCGTCACGGATTTATGTACTACTCGAATTTAATATTCTCCAGCTGCCAATCCAGACGCCCTCCGTGGACTGATGGCTCCCGAAGGTTAGTGTATGTTTCACCTCACATGTTACTTATCCATCCCACATACTTCGCAACAATTTCAGCCTCACATGCATGGTCATTTCTAAATCCAGAGATACAGCCTCTGTCAGTCCGGATCCGTGAAATTTTTCCATGGGTCAATATTCTGGGTCACATGTGAAGCTAGATTCGTCATTTCTGAGTTTAGCAGCTTGAGTGAAAATAGTGAGACGCGTTTAACATTTCAAGAGGAACGTTCTCTCCTCTCATCGGCACTATATCTTTATGGTCTAAGTCTCATTCCACCGCGGAACTGGTCAATCGCGAATTACGTTTTCTAGTCAGCAGGATGTCAGAACTGCAGCAAAGCATTCTGTTTGATTGGCTTTAGGCTGCGATCGGTTGACTACCAATCAGGGCGCCCGCGCTATATTATTACACCTCGCAATTGCAACTCGCTGATTTATAATTTAACCCACCGTGTTAATCTCAACGTGGTTGTTCTTCTTCGTATGTGGTTCGTGCCTTATAGTTAAATTGGGGTTCTCTAGCGTGTAATTTCATACTCGAGCACTGTAGGAGAAGCCTGTTCCGCGAAGTGTACGCGGGTCTTGCCAGAGTATGCCGACCCGAGATCAACATATCATGAAGTTGGGAACGTAGTTGATGGGTTAGACTACATAAGGAACTTCAAGGGAAATTTGGTTATAAATACTCCCCGCTCCAGGGACAGGCTAAGTTACATAAACTTAAGTTTAAATAGGCTTAACACACCATTCAGCTCTCCAATAAATAGGTAATTCTTGAGGAACTCTCAGCTAAGGTGAATAGATGATGCGCGCGGGGGGGGTGGCATTAATGACGGTATTATTGATTGGCTCAAAGATAGTGTACATTTGCAATCTTCTATTTACTGAGATTGCGCTAGTTGGATAACGAATCATCCAAACGCACAAGCAATTCTTTCAATACACACCATTTCTTGAGTGGCGCGTTCATCTATCTTGTCTGGTCATCTCGACACCTACTGTTCTGGGTTGCTCCATATGAATTTATGAGATTTGGAACGTGGGCAGCGCACAGAAATGAACGTTTGATCCATTGTAGATAAAATTCCCGTGTAGTACATTATGGTATTCTCTAGTGTCAGGTCTCGAGCGACCGCCAGTATATCGTGTTATTCAGAAAGATTTTGTGCGATAATTATAAGAGGAGTAACGCTACTATGAACAACAGTAGATTCTTTCCTTTAGGGTCATGTGGGATGTGATGCCATAGTCTTTCGTTGGTTCAACCGTATGTTGAACCGAATCATAGAATAGAGTATCTCACAATGATCCATTGATAATAGGAAGCCATTGTGGGTATACTTGAGATGGGCTGTCACAAAAATGGTTTTTAAGTTTAAGTATTCTATGATCTTCTCTGATTGTACATGATAAGAAACTGACAGCCAGTTCCTAATATCGTCTTTTCTATCTTGTAGTGAATTATCCAATTACGCCGCTACGAACTGCATATTCGCGCTGTTCATCCAATAGTTACTATTTTAGTTATTTCTACCGAAATTGACCTTAATTCGTGAGCAAACATAAACAGGTTGCATTTCATAGAATAATTTGTAACGTATCTTAAGGATATACTCTATAGTCTTAGGTGTCATATGATTTCTACATGTTAATATTCCTGTACATCACGTAATCTGCTTAATGCCTGGTTCTTTTTTATGTACACGATCATATGCAATAGTTAGAAGCGATATATCTATTGAGGCTGCGCTTGGTATATAGGCTAATGCCTACTATCGATCTTTCAAGATACGTCTCAGTCTTCCCAAGAACAATATCTTGTTTCGCATAGATAACATTCTTTCAATCGGCTTTAATTTAGAACCCAGTTGAGTTTCTTACGTTCATACGTCCGTTATATCTTTCATCACCTTGCCCTGTTTACATAGACCTTCAGTGTTCCAAATAACAAGGAAGGCAAAAGTTTTATATTTCGGACCTCCGCTTACGCTGAAATCATGCTTAGTTGAACTCCATTTTTAAAAGCGATTCTTCTATATTGAGCTACATGGCGAATTAGTGAATGCATATAGTCTGTAAGGCAATGGAACACCTGCGAGGTTCGGTTTGAGAGATATATGCACTAGTCTGTAATTACTGGCCATTCGCCAGCAGGTCGTTAAGGCATTTCATGAATTCCCTTCACGATACTGTGCTTTGAGGTGCTTGTATTATGAATTTGTAGACTAAAAATTAACATTTTCCGACTCTCTTTTTTTGGTTGGTTTACCAATAACACATGTTGCACCCAAGAACCATAATAGCGGATGACAGCAGATCTTTTTTAATTTACCTCTAAACTTTTCTATAATTTCGTTGGGTTAACCGGTGAGCTTAACGTTTTTACTTGGAAAATCGAGATAACCAAGTTCCACAACAATCAGTAGGCACCTGCACTACGGAACGGGGCTCATCGTGGCATAAAACATGAGTGATGGGTGGCAAAGGGGAATGGGGCGGGGCAGCCGCCGTGTACAGGGCGCGGCCACTCAAGGCCCCAGATAACCCATAGCGCTAAAACAATTCCATACACCGCGCCGTTTGTTGTTGGGGCGGAGGGAAGGCTGCCCTTATGTTGATCTGGTTAATTCCGCACAAGGTTTCTCACTTTTGATTTTGTATCTTACCCGGTATAACTTTGGGTCCTGCTCTGTGGTCTATCATCGCCACGGGAGAGCCAGCAAGTCTGACAAGCAGCAAGCTTCATCACATCCTATGTTTGTACCGCAACGAGTAAGAATGTCGATTTCTTTATTAGTAACCATATACCAACTCAAACTCTCATAAGTTGCTTTTCTCCTAAGAGAGCCATGATTTGATGTTTCAAATTTGTTTTTTGAATTTGTGCCATATTGATAACGTGATTGAGGAAACCCAAAGCCACCAAGGAAACCACTCTAGTTACAAATACACCACCAGTTTTTTAAACCTCAATTTTTGGTATTTTATATGTCGTGTTGGCCGTTCATGTTAGTAAGTGGTTGGCAGTAATTTAACATTCATCCTGGCACTGGGAACGTTTGCGGCGTCCGTTACCGTTTCCAGAAGCACTAAAGCCTTCTTGGGCAACAGTTGCAAACATTAATGGCAATATAACCTCTTAAAATTAGTTTCATTTCTTAATTCATTGTGTGTTTGTATTAGTGATTAGAATTGGTCAATTTCGATTTTCTTGTTAAATCGAATAGAATTTTATGTGAAATGTGTTTGTGCTTCACAGTTTTTCCAAGACTGATTTACTAATAACGCAATATCTGTTAGATCAATTTATTCTTTTTATCTTGCAGCGGCGTGTCGTAATTTAATTGATTACATGTCATAGGTTATTCTTCCCTTCAGAATGATAGTGAACTTTTTAAAAAAGGAATGGGGTGTGCACCGCATACCTTTTTATTTGTTATTCAATTTTCATGGTCGATTTTCAGTATTTTCTTTTAACCAGCTTGGTTAGTATTAGTTTTTACTGGATAATAACTACCTAAAACTGCGTCACAGATTGATTTACCCGAAGTAATATAATGCTCTATTTATTTTAAAAAAAAGAAACAAATTAAAATTTACATTTGTAAGGTTAGAGAGTGAAATGAAATTGATTAAAATCATTCTTATTCATAACCTAGGCAATATTGGGCTATGAAACAGCACGCCAACCGTATATCTATATATGTTGCGCCTGGTTCTAAAGATGTTTAGGAAGAAAAGCCGGCAAGCCACTGTATTCTGCAAATTTCTTGCTTCAGCCCCTTCTCGGGTAGTGCCGGTTGATTACCTGTTAAGGTCTTTAGGCTTTCAGCTATTACCGGGCGTTGATTCCTATGGTCATCTAAGGTATATCCAGAAGGACAGTTTTTTTTTAAGATGTTTAATCTCAAAATAAGATACCTCTCCACCGCCTTAAGAAATCTTCTCTTACAGATAAAGTGTCAATTAGGTATCGGCTTCTTCCAAACAACGTGCACTATTGCAAAGATTAGGTTCATCATACACTACCATTCCTGCTTCTACAATTTTCTTTTCTCATTACATTTTCAAATTCAAGAATTACTGCAACACATAGGTAGTGCTGATGTGAATGTTGATGTGGCCGCACCTAATGGCTTCCTTCTCAACATTTCACGTTTCCATCTCATTGGTTATGTAACCTAAGAACTCTTTCTGAATTACTCCTCCTCAAGTTCTTCCCTCATTTCATCTTCTTTTGAGTATGATGTACTTTTCCTGATAAATGTTTCATTTTTTATGATTTAATATGTCTTTACTCTTTTTAAAGCGATCAACTGCTTTATATATGAAATCATTCGATTTAGTTTGGTTGAGGTGATCCCTGATCCTGATATTGTTTGCTTCCCATAAACCATACTTCCGAGTATAACAGCCATTTTCATATTGTTTGGCGATATCACCTCCAGGTGTGCAACGCCGCAAAAAACCATGTTGTTCAGGACTTTTTGCATTGGTTTGGTACTCATTAAAAGCGGCCTTGTTTGAAAAAGTTTACCTCTCCATATATAGCGGTGGCGCTTGTGTTCCATCTTGTCTATTGGCGCTGAATAGTGTTCACCTTTATTTCTGAGGGCTGGTCTGATATTTTTTACAATTCAGGAATCAGAATTTAGTTAAATGTTTTGGTTCTGATTATCGCACGTTTGCAAGGTGAGTGATACATGATCCTTTACGGTATTATCGTGTCTATAACCTCAGTAGCCTAATTCTTACCAATTCTATTCCATTCTGTTGGCTCAGCGGAGAAATAGTTCATTTTTACTTATTCCCAAAATTACAGACATATGCATTCCCAGACAGCGGTTGATAACTCCCACCTCTCCACAGCGTATCATCACTGCTGTATTGCATTTTCTAATTCCACAAAGACGGAAACCCTTAGTGTGGACAAGAAATTTCTTATTAAATATTTTTTTAGAGCTTCATTTTAGTCCTTCACCCACTATGAATTTTGCTCCCACTTACTGTTTGGTAAGAGGCTGCAACTCTGGCGTCGCCAGACTAGACAACTCCGATCAACCTACAAGGTTGGCCTGTAGTTCCCTCCTTCTTCAAGCTTTTCCATCCTCTTTTTTTTACGAGTAGATTAGGCTCCATGGTGCAAACCCTTGATTGGTATTATTGCTTCTGGTTATTTCTGAGGTGGACACCCAGAATTTAAAGGTAGTTTTATTCAATAATCTCCAACGCTCTTGTCCATTCCAATTACTCCCATGCCAAATCACTTAGCTCGTTAAGGTATTATGAAAAACACGCCCTATTAGGTTTTAGGTTTTTTTTCTTTTATCTCAACAGAACTAATAATAATCATAGTCTGGAATATAAATGTTTATTTGCGCCCGCGATAGTTTAATTAAAAAGGGGCTTGTATCTCTAGAGTTCTTATAGTGTTAAGAAGTTTTTTATATTCCACGTTCATAAGGCGTACTTTGTTTTATAGAAAAAATCTTTGGTTTTCGAACGCGAGTGATATCTTTTACCTCCGTTCGTCCCCGGGGGGTCGGGAGTGAGAATGGTTGTAGAGAGTAGCGGGCATGGAAGGGAAGAATGCGACCGGTGATTGTGGATAGAGACTGTTTCGTATATTAGCCATATTCGCTAATGGAAATATCCTGCATGGATATGCATCTTAACTAATTGTAATATTCGACTGATTTAAACAAACATCAGGCAGTTAATTGCCATCGGCATTTGTTTTTTGAAATATCACCGCCATGAGGTTTCGGCACCAAGAACACCAAACCTTATTTACCTTAGGTTATTTCCATTCGATATTGGTATGTACGTACCAATATTAAAAAAGAAGGCTCTCACCGGTATACGCTTACTTTTCGCTCGAGCACATCCTGACGATATAGAGACATAGTTTCTTGACTTGCGTGCTGGAATCTAGAACGTTTTTTTGCAAATTCAGCGAAATAGAATTTTTAGTAAAAGTGTATTGGTCTCATTGCCGTCACTAGTGAATGGTTAGATGATCCTGCATCTTAAGCTATCTTACTTCATAAAACTGACGCTTACTAGCAGCAATACCAATCTTCTGTTCTGGCGGATAAGTGTTTCTCGTTTACCAAACAACAGAAAAGTCATAGCCCCATATAGAGTGGAATAATACCATCTTTTTGACAGAATTTCATCACTCAGGTATTGATTTCATAATGCCAAAAGACGAGACTTTATATATTGCCGGAAAAATTTTTATAAAAAATTTAAGCGAGATTGGTTCTCGTGCCCATCGCACTGTGAATCTGGCAACACTATAATACGTCGAAGCAACGCGAGCATCGCGATAGTCGTCAATTCATTACTTAAGGTGGAACATTGATTTTAGCTAGTTCATTTGGTGACACTTCTTGATTGTTGCCGTTCTTGTTCTTGATTACTTGTTCGAAGAACAAATGGGTGTTTCCGCATTTGGCATTTAAATTACGACCTCAATCACTCATTATTCAATCAGTGCAGTGTAAAAAGATAATTTTTGTTCTCATAGTCAGTATGCCTGGCCTACAGGTAAGGACTCAATAGATTAAATTCCGCGAGATGTTGAGAGGAATGGTCGTATGATGTCGTTTGCATTAACGACTATCGCGACATCGTTCAGTTTCGTCAGTAGGTTTGTTTTTTGTTTTCAGCACAGCTAATGAAAATAAAAAATGACACTATATTATACAAAGCTTGATGGACAAAATTGACTTAATATTTTAGTTCATAGATATATATATGTATGGTTATGTTAATTCAAACAGTACGATGTCACTTTTTTACAATGATAAATTAATTCTCACCGAATCCAAATTACACCGTTGCTGAGGTTGTTAATTTACATTAGCGTACTAAGTAAAGAAAGCCACATATATACTCTGAGAAAGGCGAGTTAATTAAATTGGTGAACAGAATGGTTACCAAAAACATACGAGAAATTATGGGAGCACCAAATATTTAAATAAATAGATCTATTTAATTCTAATTAATAATTACACGCATGTGAAATATGGATATTCTCATGGGAATCTAAAAATTTTTCACAGGCGAATACTGGATTGAGGTACTTAAAAAGTTTATTTAGAAATTAAAGATCGTTCATTGCACACACCGTTGGCATTAGTGTCTAATTAAATTCAAAGTGCAGATATTTTGCTTTTTGAACGCTACGCTCTCAACCAAAAGCCGCAAGAAGCAACTGACCGCCCAAAGAAGGGTTGGAGATAGCATCAACCATCTGCAGCAATCTAATAACCTTAACAGGTAAACGGAAATTAGCGGTCTTGGGACAAAAACTGAAAACTTTTTATCGGTTGTTGTTCTGTATATCTATCTGATGATTCAATTTTTGTTTTTATTGTATTTCTCTTAAAAATTTCCCATTTCTTCGCCATTTTACGACACGACAAGTTAGTATCATAATTGCGAATCGGCGCTGTTCACCGAGTTTGATAAATATGTGGTGGGCAGGATATCTCTGATTTTGTCGTAGAAAAGCGTGTTCCATTCGAATATCACGATAGCTTCACCAGTAATTTATTATAGCATCCTGTATTGCTGCAATTTGCTTCAGCAGCTTTTTCCATGACGATTGCCTTGAAACGTGGGACAGGATT
>Ga0163217_1032261_pt1 | contig 14021 bp, 3 predicted proteins | sample SynspAceP_FD_185933 | JGI IMG/M metagenome (GOLD analysis project Ga0163217, IMG submission 185933) | Saline lake microbial communities from Ace Lake in Antarctica - Synechococcus sp. Ace-P (PacBio error correction) | ecosystem: Environmental > Aquatic > Non-marine Saline and Alkaline > Saline ... | reverse complement strand
AGGCTTGCTGCAAAAAGAGCAAATAAGACATTCTATCGACTTGCTGAATGAGGTGTTGGGAAGCAGCGGTGAGAAATATTAAAGACCTTGGACCAATGCCCGCAGATTGAGGATATTATTTTCAGAGAGAGAACTATCCCCTAGACAGTTTGATCGAAATAAAAGCCTCAGGTCAGTCCCTCTAATTGCTGGTGGCACAATTCGAATATACACATTGTGGTTAGAGTTTCCACTTTACGAAAAGATGAAATAAAAGGAAGTTCAGTATAATTTTTCATGTAGAGGGTTATCGATCAGAAACGAATCTCAAACAGCATCCGAGCTCCTCTTTTCATTTGGTTACCTAGGATTTGGATATTGCCACTTATGGAAAAATCGACATTATTAGATTTCAAGGGCGATTACCATTAACATCGTACTTTTTCTTTCGAGCAATATTTTCGCAAGAAAACCACTCTTTCAAATTAATCTGGGAAGCAATTCCTACTGAATGATTTTCAGTAATCCAGCATTTTTCAAATAATTCCTGCGGGAGATTTGCTGAGAGGTCAAGCTGTACGGTTCCTGTGCTGAGATTGAGATGGAAATGATAGACAAATGATTAACGTCTTATTGTTCAAGTTTAATATTGGTAAATTCAGCCGGCCAAGACGATCATAACTTTTTCTAATTAGTTGCTCCGCAAAACTCAGGAGTCATGGCGTTCTGCTCATCTTGAGTTGCTTTGCCCCAAACGGATGAAAGCAAAATGTTCTATAGTCGAACTCCAGGTCCATAAAACATGGATTTGAAGGTTTTCGTAATAGGAGAAGTATCCGAATCCGTGATGCTTTTTTCACAAAACGCTGTTGCGGCGGTTATGCAGGATCCGTTCAAGCGTAAAACCGCTCCAAACTCGTCGTAATCGCAAAATCCATCCGAGGCATAATAGTAATGAGCTCCATCTTCTAGAGCCTGCCGCAAATAAACGCCTTACGTTAAGAAATCATCCACTTGCCAAGGGTTTCTAACTCTGGCTTGAAGTAACTTTTTATTAAAACTTTGCGGAGGCGAGAGGTGCGGAATTCCGGGAAGAAATATTGATTGTTGGGAAAAGCACCCCTGGATTGACGAGGAATTTTCTAATTTGTCAGGGAACGCCATCTTCATCAGAGCCTCTTCTTTGAAATTATATGGAATTTTTCCTGTATTTGATCAAATAGAAGGTCTGAATTAACCTCCTCCATTTTTAATTCCTTCAGAATAAATGCATTTCCTCTTCGTCTCTCAAGTACATTGAGAAAGATATTATAAGAATCATTACAAGAAATCTACGTCAAACCCTGATTGAGGAACCCATAGTGAATTGGGATGACGCCAGAAAATTTAAATGGATGAATTTGAGGTTAAATCAAGTTTTTGGAGCATCTTATATTCTTGACTTATTATCTCGATTACGATCCAATAATCCAATCTCGTTACGCTGTATTTTTCCAACACAGACATATCGAGTCTGATATTGTAAATACCTGCAAATGCTTTAACCCCGTCAAAAATCATAGATTTCTGGTTTTTTAGCCTTTTGAAAAAATGCGCTGAAAAATCTGGTAGATTTGTCATTAAAATAAGGAGTAAAGTCTTCTTTTTAAGCTTGGATATTGGTTTGTTTGCACCATCTATATCCTTACTATTAAAATTTGAAGGTGCCGAAGAAATCGAACCTCCTCTTTCTGATTTTTCGCTTACATCACCGCTGAAGTTCGAAGGCTGAGGAGTTCAATGCCTTTTTTCTAGTGTTCTTTCCATTCACCAGCCTTTTTCGATCTATATTTTTCGATTCGGTAGAGCAGTCTTGCCGTATTTTCATACAAAATGAATAGGTTAAAAAATGGTAGAGCTCGGGATTTGAGGCAATAAACGCCGCTGTCGGCTTTACCGCAACTTAATTTAATTCGTTGGCGGCTAAGACTGAGGTGATTTGACTAGGGCTTTGTTGGTTCAAAATTGAGCCTGAGTCAGGGGAAGATTTGATAAATGCCTGTGCCGTGGCGTAGGAAGCATAGGAGAAGTTTTTTCTTAATCCAGCATTTTAAAGCGAATCAAACTCTTCATATCCAACTCTGTTTTAAGAACGGATCTTCTATTTTGCGTGATTTTATTTGATGAATAACTTATCAATGCTTTCGTCTTGAAAATTAATAGTTCATTGGAACATCATAGCTTTTCAAACCGCTTTAAGCTTTTCTTTATTAGTTTTTGGACCCAAGCTTTTCAATTGTAACAATATCTGGAAAATTCAGGTCTAGTTTTTCATCGAGCAAATAGGGTTACTTTCTATTGGATCGGTATATGGATGATAATCTAATCTCGCTCTCGTGATTATATTCAGAGACAAAGGAGCGATTTGGTCCGAAAATCATAAGTTGTTTAAGACTGGTATTTCCTTATTACGAAGGGAAGTGGTAAACTCACAGCTCATAAAAGAACCAGCGAAATAGGCTAGAGGAGTCTATTGTTCAAAGCGATTTTGTGTTTTTAGCTTTCAAGAAATATCGCTTTGAAATCTGGATAAATAATTCCTCGATTAAGTAGGGAGTGAAGAGACTTTTCAGGGTAAGAGTTCTCGGTGGAAGAGTGAATGTTGATTTTGTGAATAATTGATGAGCTCAAAGAATGGAAATTCCTGATTCCAAGTGATTTTGACTTAGCCACATTGAAATGATTAATCGGGGCCTTTTCGAGTGCATTTTTTCCATTCAATAAGTTCTTTTCGATCAGCGACTTTTTTGAGTTCGAAAGAGAAATTTCGCTTTGGTGAATAAAGAAGTGACCAGGTAAAAATTAATTAAAGTTCAGCAATTATCACTAGAATAGTGCTGTCTGAGATTGATTCCAATTCTTGATTTTCAAATGGGAGATTTTCCCGATTCGATCTCACTTAAGCTTCAAAAATATTACTTTTGTTAGCGTCAAATTGATGTAAGCCTGGCCAAGTGATGGAGTCATTTTTGGACCGAGGCGGCATTTCTTTGGGTATTACCTTACCCAGAAGAAAAAAAAATATTTGGAAAGAAATAATAATCAGGTTAATCGGAATTTCATTGGGGACCTTGGATTTTTAATTGATAAAAAATAAAGAAAAAGCTTATCTGAATTTTTAAACTTAATATATGACTTTTATCAATTTGTCTATTTCTGAAATCATTAGATTGGGCAATGAACTAGTTTTATTCCTTCAAAATACCTCTATTTAGTCAAACCTGATTCTCTAAAATAATTTCATCAGTAGAATCTGAAAACAGCATAAAATACCAGTGAGGTATTATCGAATGATTTAATCAATCCTGCATTTATCAAATGATCATTAACAGAGAGTTTTTCCACTTAAGGTCTAATTCTACTGGTCATCACTATATTCATTTGATGAAATGATAGATAAAATAATTGATAGGGTTTATTGGGCAAGAGTTATATTTTTTTTTCAAAACCTACAGGAGCGAATTGTAGCTTATTTTTCAAGATTTGTCCAGCAAAACCTTTTGCAGGTCATCACCTCATTGCTTATCTAGCGGGATTTAGATGCAATTGGATGAAATGCAAACATTCTGCTATTCGATTCTATTATGAAAAACAATGATTTGATAGATTTCATTAATATTGAAAACTTCCCATCTTCACCAAATTCGTAAACCTTTTTATCGGCTGGAACTTTGGATCCATCTAGCGTTGGAATTTTTCCTAACTTTGTTGTCAACGCCAAAGCCATCCATATTCATATAGTTAGATGAAAGCTGATCCTTTATAGCCTTGTTTTTATCAAAACTAGATCGGAAGAATAGAGATCCACTGACTTAAGTGTTGTAATTCTGATTTAAAGGTTAGATTTAATGAAATTTGCTGATCCAAGCGGCGCCGGATGGGGAAAAAAAAATAAAAACTTCCTCTTAGGTGCGCCTCCCCCATTAAATTATAAAGAATCTTTAGGATTTCTCAGATTCAGGTTTTCGGGATAGTTGCTCATTAACTGCCTGGAGCAGTAATTCACAACAGCTGGGTTGAATTGTTTCTTAAATAAAATATCCTCCTCCAAACTCGAGACGTTCCATAAAAATTCATCATAGCTCCTATAGAGAATTTTCAGTACTGAAAATTACGCGGACTTCTTGTTCTCTTAGTGGAAAAGTATTTTAACTGCATTGTATCTGGAAAATCAATTCCAAATCTATTATTCAGCAGTATAATAAGTAGAAATAGAATATGAAAAAAAGTAATTTTCGAGTTCTAATGATTCTAAGTATAGCCATGGCTTAATGGCATATCATATAGATTAGCGAAAATAGCTTAGGGAATCAAAATTCGAATTATTTGATCTTTGGGCCTTATAGAAAATTCGCGTGAAAATCAGAATAGATATCTTTCATTAAATACAGAATTAAATTGGTTCTTTCAAGACATAGATCCCATTTCTTTAGTTTTTGAATTGATTTCCGAATCAAAGCCTGATCATTTTCATAAAACCATTTTCTTCTCTCTTAAAAGAATTCGGTATCATCAATATTTGCAAAACGTTATAAGATTTGAAATGGCTTGGTTCAAAAATACTTTTATATTCTCTGAGGACATTTTTCGATTTAATTCCCTTCTTAGTCTGAAACAAAACTTTGTTTGGTTGTGAAAAAAACCAGCGCATTTAGGTGAAATGGCTATAGTTCACTATTTTTGGGAAATGTGCTGTCTGCGATTTTGCCTATTTCATCTTATTCAAAAGCTAGAATTTTTGAAACCCGGTTCATTACTTAGCGTATCAAATTAGGGTTTGAGTTCAAATAAAGGTTCATGTAGGCCTGACCAAGGTGATCGTGTCAATTTTTGGGGAGCTGACTAAGATGTTCCTGACCAGATCACTTGCCAAGGAAAGCCATCACTGCGAAAACAACAAAAATGATTCTTGAAAAAACATTTGACTTAAGATTGTTAAATGGAGGGACTAATTTTTGTTAAAATAAAAAATGGGGATTGACAATATATATTAAAAACCAATAAGTTAAATTATTTTAATTTCGGTTCGAATTATCGGGAATTCCCTATTAATCAATTTATGTTTTAAATATGGATTTTATCAAAATGGTTAAGTTACAAAGCGACATGGGATTGATGAATTGTCGAGAGAACCAGTCAAGCAAATTACTTAGGTCCGAAGTTCTATTATTAAAGTAGTTTGATAATCTGATTGGCTAGAATGCTTAATTAGGTTTGGATTTAAATCCCCTCTTTTAAAGGGGTTAAGGGATTATTTTTTTTACCGCAGAACGAAGCGTGGACGGAAGTTTCACAGAAAATGTTTTCTCACCACATAAAAAAAACATCGTTATATAATTTAATCACCTATAAATAGCATCTGCTAAATGTTAGATAAAGCGCTCGACGGCAAGAGATTATATCAACCATGGCCATAAGCCAATGAAATGATAATCATAAATATCCGGGTTTTGCCCGAATTTGATTTTCAATCGGGAATTGGTCAACACGCCAAAGGGTTAAGTGCGTGTTTTTTTACCATAGCAGCCGAGGAGGAAAAGATAATTAAGGCTAATTTCTCAAGATTTGAATAAAGCGTTTTTTAATCCGAACGCTAACTGATGACGCTTAGATGAGGGTGACATTCCACTATTGATTTGAGCCTTACTTTTTCTTTTCTGTCACTTTTGGGCGGCCAAAAGTTAACCAAAAGCCTTTGCCTAAATCAGCTTTCCAAATCGTTTTCAAATTCTCAATTGAATTTAAGCCCTCTTTTCGATTTGATTTCTTGGGGCGCTTAATCCTGTTCCTAAAAATTTGCTGGATCTCCTTCTCATCGAAGGGAGCTAAAGCAAATTTCTTTTACCGGCCCGGATTTCACCCAGAAACCAGCTTATTAAGGGCGATCTAAACCATGATTCGACTCTTACCTGAATCGACCTTGCTACCAATTCCTTGACATGATACAACTTCTAGGGATTGGGAATTTTAAAACACCAGAGGTCGACACCTTTGCTAGAAAAAAAGGTCGGTCCAGTTTTTTGTTTTGGCCGTAGGAAATGCAATCGGCAAATGGTCAACCGCCCCAAAACGGAGTTAAAGTGTGTTTTTTACCATAAGCCGAGGAGGCACGGGAGGTTTCACAGCGAATTATTTTTTTAACAACATAAACAACTAGTTACCTAGTTTTTCCAAATTTTCAAATAAAGCACCAAGAGGTTGCGGACACCTTGTAGAAAAAAAGGGTCGTCCGGGTATATGGTTTGGCGTAGGAAAATGGTAACGGGGATTGGTCAACGCCAAAAAGGGTTAAGGGCATTTTTTTACCATAGAGGCGAGGAGACACGGGAGGTTTCACAAGCGAATATTTTTAACACATTAACACAAGGTTACCTAGTTTTTCAAATTTTCAATTAAGGCACCAGAGGTGGCGACACCTTTGTAGAAAAAAAAGGTTCGTCCGCGGTATATGAGTTTTTGGCGTAGGAAATGCGTAATCGGGGATTTGGTCAACCGCCAAAAACGGCGTTAAGTGTGTTTTTTTACCAATAGAGCCGAGGGAGAGCATTGAAAGCGTTTCACGGCGAATATTTTTTACCCACATAGAAAACAAAACTGCCTAGTTTCAAAAATTTTCAAATAAAGCACCAAGAGGTGCGACACCTTTGTAGAAAAAAAGGTCGTCCGGTATATGAGTTTTGGCGTAGGAAATGGCAATCGGGGAATTGGTTCTGTCGCCAAAACAATTGATTTAAATTGATTGATTCGAAGAAAATTTCAAGTCTGGTAGGACACAAGCCCTCAAAGGACGCAAGCGGATCATTGATCAGTACCCTTATTTGCCCAATGAGCAATCAATCTTGAAGCCAAAAAACCTTCACAGTAACTAGCAATTGGCCGAAATGTCGCTGTGTATGGCTCGGCAGCATGGAATACTTAATCAGGCAACTGTAGAAGCAATTGAGCTCTTCCAACTCTCGAAATGAATCTTTCAGCGTGCTTGGATCAATCATAGAAGAAAAATTTAAAAAAAATTCAGCGATCTGGACAGTCCAAATATTCCACTGAGAATTTCTGTGCTCAACTTCACTATTAATCGTCCTTTCCTTTTCCAAAATAGTCAAACTGGAGCAGACTCAAACTTTCCGCTTTGGCATAAGTAGGCCATTACGATCCAGTACACCGACAATATGCTGGAGATTGGGAAAGCTGGCTAGCCAATCCTGCAGGTCTTTCCCAAAGTAAATCAGAAGGAAAAGGCTCACAATGATGGACTTCTTCCTGAGCCTGCAAAAGCGCAATTGAAACTACAGGCTGTAATTCAGGCGATAGCTATTAATCGGTCCTCTCAGCCAGGACTTTCGGGTTGATTCTTTCATGGAGGTTTGAATTTACGCATGGATTGAATTAAAGGAAAATGATTTTGCTCGGTGGAAATTGAAGAACACCAGTCTTGCCATCAGGTAGGGATAGCAGTATAGACAAAGGAAATGCTTTAGTGAAATTAATAATTTTTTTGTGTCTTCTGTGTGTAGTTAAATCTTATAATCTTATTTAATCGAACCATTGTATTAAATTAGAACAAATGGATAAAATTCTAAATGAATTTGAAGATTGAGAAAAAACACCAGCAAACCTCCGTTCTGAAAAAAAAAAACCAAGATAGAAGCCGATATATCAACCTAGCGAGGTGTTCGGGCTTCTGGAAAAAGAAATTTACCTGAAAATGTGGACGAATGTAAACAGTAACTTGGAGCTAGGTCCGCCGCCGCTGGAAGAAGAATTTTCAAGCCCTCGGGAGATAAATTCTTTAACACTGACAAATTAATATCAAGGCTTTGCAGGAAAAAAGATAACCACCCCTGCAATAGGGACAGCATTATTTTAAGAGATTAAATTAGATAGCATTGGTTTCGGCTCGGATGCTATTTTAGTTTTTGGTATAATCTAATCTTGATGCTGCTTTGCAGATCCCATTAGTTCGGCAGTTACTTCTAAAAGCCCCGATGCGGTTTTTCATTGTTTAATAAAACATAAATCGACTCGTCATTCATTTTAAAATTTATTTTGGTTAAGCTATTTGAGAAAAGGGACAAATATTCTTAATTAAAAAAAGCCTTCGATTTTGCAACGAAGGGCTTTAAAATTAAGATCAAAAGTGGAATTTTCCAAACTAGTTCAAAAAACAGTTACATAGATTAATTAACTCCTACTGCTTTAGCAGCATTTTAACAAAAACCGTTTCCATAAATCATCTTGTCCAGGTTTTGGCCCAAGATTCAGTGGGCCGATTGGCTCATCTTAGCCTTCACCTGAGCAGGATTCATTGGCCGCCATTAGCTTGTATGATCAATGCCGCTACCCCCTGCTGCAGTGGTGCAGCATTTGGAAGTTCCTTGGAGCCCATTTGGATAACTAACTCCTTGATGCGGCCTGAAGCCTCTGCGAAGAACTTAAAAACCTGGTCAAAAACTGCAACAAGTAGGTGCTAATAGACCTATTTGTACCTATCCAAGGTGCCATGGCGTCAAAATTACCTATCTACCACAGCCAAAGGCCTACTGCATCCACCCGGAGCGCCAAAATCAACTAGAGATTACCATGATACGTGTAATATGCTGGTTGAGAAAAGTTAGTATTTCCTAATACAAACCGTTAGGAACCAGTAGAGCTGATTGATAATACATGGCTGATTTTGTGCCGGTAGTTGAAACCAATTCCTTAGCATCATCATAATTATTTCCACCATTTACCAGGCTGACGCAATTACCGTCACCCCATTTTATACCGCATATTTCGGTAGCTCTGTCATAGATTTTCTGTAAGTCTCTAAATGCATTCTCTGAAATCCTTATCTCCCAGTTATTCTGTAATCAATAGTTGCACCTAAGTCATATTGATGATTTTGGCACCAGCTCTCCTTGCGATTGAGGGAGTAGGGCCAGCATTAAGTAGGGATTCCATCTAAGATCCATTCAAATGCCCTGATCTCATTATGAAGCGACTTGGACGCCAATAATGGTAGCTTCTGGGGGCAATACCAACAATACCATTTCCTTGCAGCAGCAACAATACCTGCCACATGGGTTCCATTGCCAAAATTGTACCTACATCTTGATTGAAGGCCAAAACGGGAAACTGTTGATCTAGAGCTGGCTATATCCATATAGGCGCTAAATCTTGATGGACTTGAATGAATCCACCATTCAATGGACAGCGAAACTCTGACACCCTCTCCGGTGTATATTCCTGCATCCCCATGCTGCAGGAGCATCGATAGAAAGCAGGAGGGCCCATTGAAACCCATCAAAAAATGCTGTCTGATAGTAAACGGGGGTACCTATCGCAGTAGCCTCAATAGGGAAACTCTCACTTTCGCATGGGCCTCAGGCTCTTCGGTGTATTGTAAAAATCATATCCGCGCGTATGGATTCAATTTCCTGATAAGCTGTGCTTGCCAATAAAAATTCACTTGATCATGGAAACTGCCACTGCCACACCGATTTCTGGATAGGTTTTAACTATTTCGCACCTGCTTTTTAATGTTACTAGCTAGGTTATTTCGTAGATTTGCCTTTACTAATAATCAAAAATTCTACCTGTGCTAATCTCTCCCTGCCTTAAATTGGAGAAATCGGTTATTTTCTTTTAACTCACTTAAGATTGAAAATTACTCGAATTGGCCTTTGCTCTTTCAGAGCTTGCGGCGTTTCGATGGGATCATCAACTGCATTTCATACTTGACGTCACATTTCCAGCAACATAAGATTTGTTCCCACAACTAGATGTGATAATCTGGTTTTTTTAATGTTCATCATTATTGGTTTTTAGTGAAAAAATTTGAAAAATTTAAATTCAATGAGATATTAAACTCTGTTGGTTTACTGCAACTGATAAATAAGTAATCTCCTATTGGTAAGTGAAATCAACATTCTGATTATGTTAAATAATTTAACATTTTTTTTTTTAAAAAAAAATTTCAGTACTTGAATGACAGATTAATAGGGTTGAAATGGATTTTATAGATTTCACAAACAAGGAAAATCATTGTTAAAGGAATGGGTAGAGTTTAAAGCCCATAAAGCTATAAAAAATCAATTAAGTCTTGAAACACAACTCTTTTTCGCTGCCACCCAAAATTCCCCATCTGGAAAACAAACGAATTTGCCACGAAGAGGAAAATATTTTTTTTCCGCAGGAAAGAAAAATTCTAAGATCAGAGAAAATTACTGTCAAATATTTACCCATATTCTTCATGTTCTTTTGGATTTAGCCCAACAGGAGGGCCCTACGTGAGGCAATTCCCTTTAGACATTTATATATAGCAAGGGCCAAGCATAAATGTCAAAGAAGTGGCAATCTTCCTCCGCACATGCCAAAGGCCACCCCCGCTACCAAATTAACCCTCAAGCGCCTGTCAAAATTAATCTACTGCTTTTTGAGAATCAGTCGGCTTTAGCGTACTTTGAATTTGCTTAGATCAACCTCTTCGCCGCGGCGAAGGGCAAGGGGCGATTCTTTTTATTGCAGCTGTGCTCATTTATAGGACTCCGGGTGTTAATTTCTGGTTTTGTTCTGGCCTGAAGGATTCCAATTGATAATTAGTGTGTCTCTAACACTATTTCATTTATCAACGATTTTAAATTTGAGATGTATGTTGAAAATGCGCAGCCACAAAATCAAACAAGTTTAGATCTGGAGATTATGGTTCACAGTTTTTAGGAAAGTCAGTCATTCAAATTCTATGTAGCCAATAATTTTTGCTATCTTATATGCGTAGTTAAAAATCTTTATAATCTAAAAAAAAACTGAACCATGGATAAATTAGAAAAGTTGAATTAATGGATAAAAATTCTAAATGAATTTGAAGATTTGAAGAAACAGCCAAACCTCTGTCTTGAAAAAATATCCAAGATAGAGCCGATTAATATAATCTAGGTGTGGGGCTTCTGAGAAAAAACTACCTGAAAATGTGGCAGAATGTAGATTAGCAATCTGAATTTAGTTCTGCATTGGAAAGAAGAATTTTCAGGCTTTCGAGATAAAAATACTATGACGATAATAAATCAAAGCTTTACAAAGACGCCGAATAATTGAAGTAAGGTGGTGCACTGATCTTCGTTTACCTTAGATCCCGTTTTTCCTTTTTTAAAACCCGTTTGACGTAGCCCCCCGGATTTATAATCTAAGTTATGAGCTAGCGAATCATTGTACATAGCAGGAGCAAAGGTCTTGGCAAGAGGAAAGGAGAGAAACCAGACTAAGTCCTTTTTCAAATCATGAAATTGTGAACCTTGATTGTTGTAAGTTCAAGTCGCATAACCTATTGACATTTATATTCCTACACCCAAAGCTCAGCCAGAAAACCTATTCAATCCCTATTCTAAAACCCGCTTTATTGCTCAGCTGCCTTTTCTTTGGCGCCCCAGCTATCGCCACAGACGTGGACCATTTATCCCTCGAAAAAACCCAATGAGCCAAAAGCAATCTTACTCGGAACAGGGCGGGGTAGAAGATTCAACCCGCCCCAGAGACCTGGTTTCGGACAGTGGGTGAATCCGATGGCCAGAACATTCTCTCGCAACACTTAACTCCTTTCCTTCCCAGAAACCTGGCAAAGGGATGGAACAGCCGTTCATCGTAGCAACCGGGAGGCGGGTTTTCAGTTGGCTTGTCTATGGGAATGAAAGGCTGGGGAGTAGCGGAGGCACTGGCAAAGCAGGGAATTTACTGCTTTTTGTACTGAAATACAGACTTACCCGAACGCCTGAGACACTCGATGATTTTTCTGCTTGGATGAATCGCCCCAGGACCTGCTCCAGCTCTGCCAGCGACGGACAAGCCCGCTTACAGCTGCACCTTCTCCCTTACAACGAGACCTTTCCAACCAACTGAGGACGCCGAGGCTGCTTATGCGATGATGTCAATCGGGCAGCGAATGGGGCGTGGATCCTTCCAAGATAGGCATTGATTGGGTTTTTTCGGCAGGTGCCGGACTGACCATGCATGCTACACTTCCATTCCAAAAACAATGAAGCTGGCCTTTATCGGTCCGATCTATGTGAGGCATGGGATCGGTGATAAGTTTCCCAAAAATGCCTCCGCCCATGTTAATGTTTAATCGCTACGGGATGTTTTTCTTTTTCCGTGGCCAGTTGGGGTGATCGATTCTTGGTAAAGCTGGAATTCCGTCGAGTTTCACCTATACCAAAACGGGGGACACGGATGGATTGTGGCAACCCTAACAGAAACCAGCAATAGTTGGTTTGATTGGCATTCATCCACTGGGCTGGATGTCAATAAGTTTATTGCCTTGCTAAGTAAGCTCAGGGAAAAGTTCATTTTGCTGCCAAATTGAGTTAGGCTGGAGCGGGAGTTAATTCCAGACGCTTATCCGTTACTAAACCTGACAACTATAAACAATCAAAAAAGCAAGACATGAATTTGTCTTGGCTTTTTTGATGCTTAAATTTTCGATCCAAAAAATGGTGGGAATTAACAATGCTTTGATAAAGGGAATAGCACGTAATGGTTAAGTGCTAATAGCTTCTTTCAATTTCCTCGGACAAAAGTCCATACATATCTCCTTCAAAATTCAGAGATGCAAAACCTTGGCCTAGTAGCTCGCCCACATTGGCGACATGCGCTAAAAACAAGCCTTAGAAGTCAGATAGGTTTTCTAAAAGTGGCAAACAGTTCCCTCTGAATTAAAATTTACCATTCGTATCCTCTGCACCAGTTCAAATTGGCTTTTACCCGAGAAATAACATTGGGGAACCAGTCTTTAAATGCTGTTCTTTTCCTTGATGAATTTTAAATGTGGCGGATAACTGTATTTTTTTCGATGATTTTTTTTGGGTTTGGTATTTCTATAACTATGAAAATTAAAGGGAAAATCCAACAAAATAACCTGAGGTCTCTTCCAGAGAATTCCTTCATTGCAAGCGCAGCGAAGCATCTCAAACAAGCCGGTTTCGTCATCGCCAGCCTAGCGAAGCAATCTCATCCCTAAGGCTTGTTTAAAAATGCCGTGAAAATTGTGGAGCGTGAGGATGAAGAATGAGAAATTACCAATGTTTTACTTTGATTTTTTTTATCTACAAATCAAACCCAACAGACAGCTTTCGCCGAGCCGGATAGAGAAACAGGAGGAATTGGCTCATTCAAACTCCAAGTGACATTCATTGGCCTTCGAACCAAAAATGATCCATGAAGGTTTCCTTCCCTTAAAAACATATAGCCCATGGGGTTTTTAAGAGCTTGTTTTTTGTTTTTTCTCTCTTGCAAAGAAAAAGTAGGCCCTAGGGATTTTTTGATTTCAGCACGTAATTAGGATATCTAGTTTCATTTTTAGGGATTTGAAATAAATACTGGTTTGTGTTATCTTAGTAATGGCTATTTTTTTAACTGGGGTTTCTACACGTTATAAATTCATTGGATATGATTGAACATGCAAACACTTTCCATCTTTTATTCATTACGGCTCGCCGATTGAGAAAATCAAAATATGAACTTATTCAGGAACTCTTCAAGTTTCAATCTATCAAGCGAAATTTCAAAAATAATAGGAGATTTTACAAGGACAAGTCCGGGAAGCTGAATTGTCGGTCTTTCGGGGATTGGGCGGTCCCAAGGGCAGATTCTGATTTTTTTGTATTATTGAGCAAGGCATAATTTTTTTGAAAAAGCCCTTGGAGAATTAAGCAAGCCAATCCTTCAAAAAATCGAGGTTAAAATTCTAAAAAAAAAAAAACTCCCGGCTGCATATGGACCTGATGGGTTACGCTTGATTAAAAAAATCCAAGGGCAATAAGGGGAAAGGAAGGTTTTATTCCCCTAATCTTTAAAATTGATTTGATATTTTTTTTGCCCCATGGCAAAAAAAGGGGGGAAATTTCTAGTTTTTTTTGGGCGGGGCCATTTTTTTTTTTTAAAATTTTCTGGGGCCTCTTAGGGGCCCCAAAAGGCCTTTCTATCAACCTCGCTACTATTGCTGAGGCCTTGGAAGAAAAATTTATCTCTCT
>Ga0163217_1094753_pt1 | contig 14023 bp, 10 predicted proteins | sample SynspAceP_FD_185933 | JGI IMG/M metagenome (GOLD analysis project Ga0163217, IMG submission 185933) | Saline lake microbial communities from Ace Lake in Antarctica - Synechococcus sp. Ace-P (PacBio error correction) | ecosystem: Environmental > Aquatic > Non-marine Saline and Alkaline > Saline ... | reverse complement strand
TTACGGTGGCGGAGGAATTGAAGGTAAAATAGGGTATGTTAAAATGCTAAAGTGGAAACTCATAACCCAAAAAGCCAAGCATCAGGCAGTCATTGAAACGCCCAACTGAAAGCTGAAAGATTTGGGAGCCCCTATTTTTTCAAACCGAAACACGGTAATCCGGAAGCGCAAAAAACCAACCATGCGCCAATAGGCTCGCTCCACAAAGTCTGGAATGGAAAAATGGTCAATCCGCTTTCAAAATTTAGGACCGAAAGCCTTTGTCACAGCATAGGTAATTCGGAAATGTAATGGCCGGCATAATGGACTGACTCGATAGAGCGGATCTCCAAAAAGCGATCCAGAAAATAACGTACAAATAGCCTATTCCAAGGATCAAACCTTGAGCTCAAAAAAACCGCCCCATAAAAATCTCCAATTAAAGCTGGTATTGACGTGTAGTCGAAAGTAGGCAAGCTAGGATAGGGAATGCGTGCCTAAAAAAAGATAATGTCTCTTTGGTCAGAAAGCCTGCGAATAAGCCGATAAACGAGGAAATAGTCCTTGCCAGAAATTCCATGCTGATTTTCGAATAGATCGCTGCAAATGGAACAAGGCAAACCCAAAATATCAGACAAGAATCGGATTAAACTTTAGTCAAGAATGAGGGAAATACACCTCGTGCACAAAACCAGAGACTGCAGGCACAATCAAGGCATTTGTTCCTTTGGTAAATCCGAAGAAGTAGGAGATATTGCCAAATAACTGATTAAGGATATTGGCTGAAACAGTATGAGGATCATTTTCCAAAAAATAAAACCGGATTTAATCCAAGCAAGCGGATATAAGCCCCCAGCGGGTTCTGCAAAATGAATAATCCGAGAAATACCCATGCGTTCCCTGCCAGAAGCTGTCCCCTGGCAACCAAAGTAAAAACTTTCATCGCTAAAATGTGATTCATCAAAAACCAACCAGCCAATAAAGTCATCAAGAAAAATACTGCATAAGAAGGAGATCTGATTTCGACAAGTACTAGTTCCCGGACTTCGTTGCGTTTTATGCATTTCTCAAAAATAGCATTAATGATTATTAGCAACGCTGCATGATGATCAATTTCTGAAAAAAATTTAAGCCTAGACAAGATTTTGAGTACAAATTAAAAGCTACCAGTATTTCAAGTGCTGGATTTTGCGTATGGGGATTTGTAAATAGTCCTAAAATGCCTGGCTTGATGTGGCGGGGGTGAGCTTTAATAGCCGAAGATGCACCCGAGGTTATTATAGAAAACAAAGTCAATTTAAATCATAGCATTGCATTCAGGTATAAAAATTCAAAGCAAATTGCGGCGGTTCGAAAAGGAATTTGCAGTTTGTGAGAATTAAAAAAACGAAAAATCAGATATCCTGTTTTTGTCAGACACTTTACAGAACAAGAGACGACAAAAACAAGGAATGGTCATTAGGTCTCCGGTCATCGGTCTTCCTACCTAGTATTCAAAACTAAAGATCGGATAGCTCAAAAGCACCTCTAAAATTATTGATTCTGCAAGAGGATTATTAAATAATGACAATAAAAGCGCAATACTTTTCCATCATCAATTCAATTCTGTAATTGGAAACCTCAAATCGGAATCACTATGGCACAAGCTTCCAAAAATCCGCAACAGCAGAAAATACTCGGGTATTCAAAATGATTAATCTTCTTGCAAAGTTTTACGATCGCGGAAACCTGTTCATCTGCTTGCCGAAAACTACTGGAAACCAGACGAAGCGGACGACTAACAGGTATTTCAATTTACTGGAAGGCTTGCGGTTTTGAGGTTATCAAAGAGTTAGCAAGTATAAGAATCCAGCAGAAAGCCAGGAAATGGATGCAAACCGCTGAATTAACGGGACTTTCTGCTGAAGAAAGCAATTGGTTGCGAAGTATGATCGAGAGTTCAAGCAAGCAAAATTCTTTTGCATGCATTCGATCTGTGTGAAAAAAGCTGGCAGTACGATCTTGAGTGTGAAGAAAGTAACTGAGGAATATTCAAGGCTAATTTGGCAGGATTGGTGATGAAAACGGCAAAGGATCAACAAGAGAAAGTTCAGGTCTGGCTAAAGGACTATTATTCATTGGAGTTCGGACACAACAGTGCATCGATTATGGAGCCCGTTGCCTTCTCTTTATAATTATGAATCGATTCACGCTTTTGACTTCGAAAGTATGGAAGTATGAAAGTCTTTAAAGATCGAGCGATTGGCGAGGTCAATTAAGTCAAAAAGGAATTGGCATCGGAATCAAAAGCATGTAATTCCGGAAGAACAACTATTTGGATTTACCCGGGAAAAAAATAAATTTCTGGTAAAGCTTAAAATTGAGCAAAAAACCTAATTCAATTAATGATGGAAGAGCATCCAAAATGCAAGGCCATTTATTTCATCAAAAAACAGCGAATCAATACTTGTTTCAACGGGGAAAATCCACCAGCTTCCAGGATTGCAGCTTTATTTTAGGACCCTACACTGGCGGAAGAAAGTGACAGTCGAAGAGGGGTGGAAATTAAAAGGACTATTAAAATGAGCAAGCTTTGCGTTCGAATTTTTAGAATCGAATCCCCCTAACCCCCTTTGGGAAAGGGGATCTTCAACATTCCTATGGAAAACTTCAAATCAACATCACTAATTTCAAGAACTCTTAAGAATTGTGAAATTTGATTTTTTAAATTCAATAATAGATACTATGCAGGATCAAAATTCCCCCTTGACAAGAGGGTTAGGGGGATTAATAGATTATTTCTAATATTGAAGGAATGTACTTCATCCCACTACAATAAATCACTTTAAAGAATTCTCGAAGGGAGCTACGGAATCATTAGCCACCATTTCAGAAGTTTGGCTTTGCAGAAGTTCACGCGCGAGTTCAATTTAGAGGATATGGATTTAATCGTCAAAAAAGCCTTAGATTCAATACATCGTAGATTTTTATTTGTAAAAAATTAAAACCTCGTCATAGAAATTGATTGGAGAGTCACATTGACAACGCAGTTAGTTTCAATAAAGGACCAAGAAAGGCAAATAATACTTCAAGGCTTTTTGGACTTTCTTTTTTTTGAGATTTCTTGATCTTGATGTTAAAGAGAAAAATGGGTTCAGTAATGGGAAATATAAATAGTTTATACCGCATAATTTGAAGAAAAAAATAGCTTTGAAAAAACTTATTTTAATGTGGTAAAAAATAATCCCCCTAACCCCCTTGGGAAAGGGGGCATTCACATCCTATGAACTTCAATCATTACATCACTAATTCAAGAACTCTTTAAGATTGAAATTTGATTTTTTAATCAATAAAATTAGAATACTAGGCAGGAGTCAAATTCCCCCTTGACAAGGGGGTAGGGATTTACAAAAAGAAGGCGAAAAAAAATTTTCGCCCTTTACTTTTGAAAATCCTGATTTCAGACACAGATTTTTACTTGTAGCCTCATCGTCTTCGTCAACTTATCCACCCTTTTTTTGCTTAGATTCAAGAATCGCATTGGCAAAACGGGTATTCCCATTTCTTCAAGGCGCGTCTGTGGATTTGATTTCTACTTCATATTGAATCCCGGCAGAATCCAGACGCATAGCAAGAATGGATCGGTACTTACATAAAGCGAGCGATAACCAGCTTCCATAATACATCCCTTTGGATCTATCCAGCTTTTCTCCAAAGCCAATAAACCTGTTATTGATTTCTTGATTTTTGCCCTTGCTTAGTTTATTCGCTTAAAAAGGGCAGTATTTCTTGCTTTTCAAAAGAGCAGAACCTTTACTTCCAAATTTTTAATTGCAGTATCCCACTTGATTCAAATGTGCTAAAGTTCAGGAGGCTATGGTTTCACGTTTTTCACCGCGTTATCGAAATGGCCCGCGAAGAATTCCTGCGCATAGCGAGGCACATCATAAGAATCACTTCAGGTTGCCAATCTTAGCGGTCAAGATCGATCACTTGAGCAAAACTGTTCCGCCCATCTTAAAGCTTGGTCACGAAATTTGCTGTGAATAGTTGAAGTTGTCATTAATTAGAATGGTAAGCTGCTGCCCAACCAACTCCACCACGTGGGGCAAACTTCGTACGCCCACATGCATGTAGAATGCCAATAGATCCGATCCACCACCGAGAATTACCGATTTTAGTTCGTCATTTTTTTACCTGCCCAAACTTGAAATACGGTCTTAGCTGAAATCTGGATAGGCAACTCCTTGATGCTTCGATAATCAAAATTCTCAAGGAGGAGCAAGAGCAACGCCGAAGTTTTCTTCCAGATACGCCACCGGTCAAAATTCATAAGCGTTACTGCTTTTGCTCCCAATTCTCTTTGATATTGCGCTCTACCCATTCGCGTAGAACGATCAACGCCTTGCTCTTCAGCATCCCAATGACCAATCATAATCGATTCGAGCAGGAAGCTTTCCCCATTTTTCACTAATTCACCGACTGCCTCAAGCAAGGGTCAGCATCATGCCGCTACCTGAATTTGGGTCCGTAGCCCCCAAAGCTCCATGCATTCATAATGGGACTCCCCCAAGATATGGATCCACTCGTCCAGGATATTTACTGCCCACGAATGTTCCGATTACATTATTAGCTCTGATAAATCTGATTTCTGATCGACCATCACGCGACTTTTCAAGTCAGATCCTCGCAGGATTTCTGTAGTCAAATGGACAAAGCCCACCTTGCCAAGCCTCAGGTACTGCGTTTGCACCTTCATTCTGCCTCAAAATTTCTTTTGCAGCACCATAATTCCAATCGGGGAAAACTGAATAGTATGAAAAATCTAACCTCCGATGGGTCCAAACGCTTCGCTTGAACTTTACCATCTCTGGAGCGCTGGCTTCAAAAGGAGTCAAACGGAATCACCTGTGTTAATCCCAAGGTCAGCAAAGAAACCACGCTGAATGGTGGTCTTCATTGAAAAAAGGGCCATCCGGATTACACTTCACCTTTACCAGACCAGAGTCTTTCCGGAATCGGTGGTAGATGATTACATGCTGCGGCTCCTGCTGCTTCAGCAAATTTGCACTTTAAAAGCCCTGAAGTTTCCTCCATTAACGACGAATCACCAACTTTGCCTTTCAAATCCACGCCCATTTCGCCAACTTCTCAAAAAGTCCGGCCTTCGTGCCAAATTCGCATAGGATCACTCTGCAAGTTACGTCTCCGGAACCGGAAAAGCATTAAAAACCTTTGTGTAATCGTGGGATCTGTAAAAAAGGATCCGCCTTCTACGGGCTTCCTGCTGCGAAATGAGGTCATTAGTCACAGGACGGTGATTGATCTGAAGAATAGATTTCACCTGGATCATTTTGGAAAGGTAAAACATCGTAAGGATGAATTTTTCACATTCATTCCGCCTCGCGCATCACTTTGGACATTGTATTCGCAAAAACAGCTTCATTTTCGTGGGGTTCCAGCGATATGAGGTGTTTGGTGAGTTCTTTCAGGTGAACTTGGGGAATCGGTCAAATTGAACCGCTTTCAGATAATTCGCTTCGATGGATTTCTCCTCGGCTTGACTTTTTTGGAAAAAGCCATCTAATTGTTGTGCAATCTGCATTAAATCCAAATGCTTGCCAATAGGCCTAATGAAAGCAGTGATTTACTTAGTTTCATTGGTTTAATTTTTAGTTAAAAGTTAGCTACCGAAAGTATATTTTCTGAGGCCACATTACGATTCGTTTGTTACGGAGTAGCGATTAATTTTCGTATTTCATTCATTAATTTGGCGTTTTCAGGATCAAAGCTGGAGAATTCTCACTAAGCCTTCTGGAATGGTAAAAAACTCTCCATGCCGATCCACATGCCATACGTGGACTACGCGTTCTTTCTTTTCTTCAGTGGTCTTTTTCACCAAAGAAAAGAAAAGATCACCGACCTGAAGTTTTTTCCCAGTTTTTGTTCCACATCAATTCAATTTCCCCTTCATTAATTTCTGCTGCGAAAGCTATCACGGAATAATCTGTCCATTTGAGGGTAAAAAAATGTTTTAGTAAAAAACCGCTGCAATCCATTGCCTTTTGATGGAAGTTCCTCCCCATAAATAGGGCGTACCAATCATTAGCTTTGCAGTGTTAATCAAAGTTTCAGGATTTGTATTGCGAGTAGCGAATTTCCAGTTTTCCACAAAGTTGGGATTGACTCTTGGAGACCCAGCCTTTTCTTTTGTCAGTGCAGGGGAAATGAAATATGTGTTTGAAACATGCTTTTCATTCTCCATATAGTCAGCAAATCTTCCTGCAACAAGATCTGAAACCATTTTTTTTCCTTTCCGCAGTTTTCCAGACATAGCCCCACCAAGTTCAAGTGAAGACCAATTTTTTGGTGCTCGATACCAAGATTCCAATTCATCTCTGTCATAATTGGATTCCGCACAATCTACCCAGCTAAATATTGATCTGGGGTTTGAAACCAAAAACCAGCCATCAATCTTCTGTCAATACATTAAGGTCATTGCCCATCAAAGCTTTGTGTAGCTAATTCGGCTGAATGCTAAATGGTTGTTACTTTCCGGATATTAACCACGGAAGATCGTAACAAGCGCTTTAGTCTTGCTCGCCCAGTGCTGAATCTGGCAATTTCTTACAGCATCGATAAAAATTTGATTTCTCGCTTCTCCAATTCTGCCATCAATCCTGATAATGCGTTCTGAAGATTAGTTTCCCCTTTCAAGAATCATTTCGAAGTTCCAGACTCCAAGTTGCTACGCGTTTATCTGGAGCATAGTTAGCCTTCAAACTCTTCAATCAAAACTATCACTTCTTCATTCCTCTTTGGGGATTTGCAGGAAAAAGCTATTAAGAGAACAAAAAGACAAAGAAAATAGGGTTGATTTTTTCATAGACTTGTAAATAAGAAAAACCCACAAGAAGACCTTCAAAAGAAAAGCTAATTCTTGTGGTTATAATCCTTAGGGAAAATTACTAGATCCCAATCCTTGGAGATCGCTCTAAGAATTCCGATATAGTTTCGGATATGTCTGTTCGAAAGCGAATTCGATAAGCCATCGATAAAACACGTGCATTAATTTGCGCGCGAGTCTCAAATTGGATCACCAGTAGCCACCCGATAAGATTGGGGCTACTTTTCCCTTTTCTACTGAAACCATTACTATCCAGCAACACCGAATATCTTCGCAGGCATTGAGTCGTTTCACCGCTTTCCAGGCTTCTTCTTTTCCTAAACCAAAGCTGCAGCATAGGCAGCATGAAAAGGTAGATTTCGGACATTTTCGATCTCTGAAGTAACGGGATTGCAACTTTCACTCAGCTTTTGCCATTTACCAGCATTCGGCATAAGGGGTATCCGTAAACGATCGATTCCGAGTAGGGAGCGCTTGGACACGGCCCTTGTTGATCACAGGAAATCCAGCTTTTGGCTATTTCCATCATGCGACTCTCCAGCCTTCAGCTACACCACTCAGGGATTACCGTTTACATCTTTTCCTTCTAAGCCATTTCCAAGGCATTTTGGATATCAGAAGCCGCGTCCACTTGTACTAAAAGAGGAAGTTCCTTACTAATTACTTTTAGCCAAATTTGGTCCATTTCCGATAAAATTTCCAAAGTAGCGCCCAGCCTTTTTTCATACTGTTATAGGGAAATGGCCATTTATCCCACATTTCATTGGCCTCTTTTAGGGCTTTTCATTGGCCTTCTGATATCATTCATCAGTCGGCGATTCAAATCTTCCTCTTCTGCCCAGAGCTTAGGGAAAAGTTCATCACTACGTGCTTTGAAAACCCGGCAAACATCTGATCAGGTGTGTAAGCCATTCAAAGTAAATGATGTGCAGCAGTTACCTGGAAAATAAACCTCCTGAAGGAAAACCGGTCCAACACCGTAGTCACACCAGAAAAACTCGATGACAGGAATTAGCTTCAGAGTTTAGGATTCACCAGCAGTTTAATGCTTGCATATTCGGAGTAAATTTCCAAACCTTCAGAGGAAGTCGACGTGTCCGGCAACGGAACTCACTTGCAGCAAGTCCAATCGCGTACCGCTATCAATCATTTCCTGATAAATAAATAAACCAGTAAGTCGATTCTTCTGCGCCATTTGCGGCGAATAGAAGCCTCCGATCTCCAATGATCTTGCCATTCAGCGACCAAGTACAGAAGTATTTGTTAATACACTCTTTCGGTGATGGTCACCACTGTTGCATTTTTTAATAAGAATTTGCCTTTCGGGTTTGATTAAACTCCCCGTCGATCTGTGCCCATAGCCATCATCGGCACTAGCGCCGATCAAGAAGCGCGAAAAAGGTTTTTTGTTAGTCTTTTCATGTCTTTCGTTTTTCGGGGTGATTAATTTGATTGAATAAAGTGCCGGCCATCTCAAATAGATGCTCCGTATCCTGCATGCACCGCTCAGTTTTGCTGTCGGCAGGTAAACATCTCTGCATTGGCTGTAGGACTTATTTCAAAGCGCTGCATTCATTCTTATCTTCTTTGATATCAAAGTATTTCACGCCATCACACGGAAAGTCATTTGAGGGAACGTATAAAACAGAAAGGGGATTGTGTATTCAAAAATCACCAAATCACCTTGCTTCCTTCTCAATTGATCCTACCCAATTCAGAGATTTCCAAGTTACGCGGCTGGGTTAATCGTGATCATCGCAAAGACTCATCATCAGTCATTCCCCCATAGCGCTGCGTTTTAAGCAGCTTCATGATACAGGTGAGAATTCAAACTCAGCAGAATAGAATTAGATAGAAGTGATTGCACCATTTGCATCAAGATGTCTGCATTGAAAAGCGGACATATAGAATAATACACTCCGAATTTGTAAGCCCACCAGTCTGCGAAGACCGATGCACCCATGTATTTATTTTGCCGATTTTGGACAGCTACTTTGAAGCCTTCATGGTATGCTTGAAATACGAGTTTGGTGATGTTGGAAATCCCGAGCCACACTTGATCAAACATAAAATTTCATTCTGCCACGATAGGAAGTGACAGTGAATGATGATGTTTTTCCATCCAAAATATCCGCAAGGTTTGAAGACGCTCATTGTATTTTGGTGAAGTTGCATTATTCCCTTTTTGAGCAGATGCAGAATTGTAATCTGCCCAAGCTTTTTGAATTGGATTGCTTCGTTAAATCCATTTTCGAATTTACAAGCTTCTACGCCCATTCTGCTACTTGCTGAATTGCCATTCCCTCGTCCGTGAACACGGGTTGGGTTTTCACCAATGGCAAATTTGATCGTTCGAGGAGCATCCATCATTGATGATATCATTTTGGCGAATTCTTGGTACCCCAGCATGTTTCAAAGGTGCATTCTGTCCTCCAATTACATTGGCAAGAAACCAATTGCATTGGCATGTGAAACCGGTTAACTCCACCAGCTAAAAGCGCGGGGTAGATTCCAATTTTCAGTTCGGGTTGACCACATCTTTCATTCTTGAACTTTCTTGACGTGATCGCGAGGTAAGCCTCATTTGACCACATCAAAGTCCGACGTGAGAGTGTGCATCAATAATCCCCGCCATCAAATATTTTGCCTGTAGCATCTATAGTCTCCACTCCAGATGGTTCGGATAGGTTTTGATTCCTAACTTTTTTAATAATTCCATTTGAACCAATAACATCTGTATTCTGAAGGGGTTCCTTTAGTCACAGTAAGTACTGTTGTTGCGTTTCTTAAAATTAATACACTGCCTTTTTGTGTTTGGCTTGAGGCAAATGAAAAACTCAGTCCCAACGTGCCGCAGAAAATAATTTAATCTTTTTCCATGTCTTTACAGTTTTGCAGTTAGAGTTGGTAGTGTAGCTTCGAAAGGAAAAAACCAAATTGTCCGATGGACATTCGTCCATCCATGGGAATTTCCATCTATAGTTCCGGATGATTTCGACTACGATAGCCATTCCTTGAGCGTTTTACATCAAATGAAAGCGAAAGTGAATTATCGTCCAAACTTCACATCTTTAATTGGGGAGTTAGGCTTAACCCTTGATCCTCCTGATCATCATAAGAAATTTGTTCCAAGTAGTCTTTTCCCCTTCTTTTTTGATCGTCAAGACTTCCGCCACCGCTACCGGCAGGGCTTTCATTGATAAATTCCCAATTCCTGCCAATTTTAACTCCCAGCAGTGCATTCTCCACCTTCGCGTTGCTTTTTTCTTAGAACTGGTTTCATTAGTCGGAAAATGTAAACCCATCAGCTATGACGTGCTTGACTGGAATCTTCTTTGAAAAGCGTGTCTGTGGTCAAGACCAAATTGGCCTTTTAACCCTTATCGATGCGTTACCTAATTCTCTAGCTCAATTTCCCATCATAAGCTGCAGGATGGTAGTGAGAGCGGGCTAAAGCTGCCGGTTTCAGATGAGTCCATTATCAATTCATTGTCTTCAACGATTTACCAATATCACCCCTGCCTTTACACCAGCAGTAGTGAATGCAAATGGGATACTGCGGCTTCTAACTTACCCAGCGTTGGCGATCGCTTTATCCAAAAGATTCTTTAACGCGTAGTATTTGAGCTTTTACACTTCCGATTGCATTCTCCTTTTGAGCTTTTTCGCTTTGTCATCTGTGAACTCAGGCTTTTTGATTAAAAACTTTCACACCAGAAGCCTTTCATTTCATGGGATCCACTTCCTTCATAGTTTTTCTAAGTCAGTCAGGATAAGATTGAAAACCTAGTTCTTTTTGAAGCTTTCAATGCTCTTCTTATTTCTAATTCTGAGCGATGCTGAGAAAAAAAACAATTTTTTTTTTCCAAAACCAAAAAGGAAAAAAAAAAGTTTTTTTTTGGGGGGGGAATTTTAGGGGGAAATCACCATCCTTCATTTTCCAAAAAGGTATCATCGATATCAGGTCTTTTGACTCCAGGGGATGGAAGCCATATTATCCGAATTGTTTTGGTCAGTTCTGGCCATTTTGTTAGGACATCTTCGAAAACTTTGCCATTACGCCGGCAGCGGTAACCTGGATTACATTCCGCGACTACCTCTTAGAAAACTGGCGGCCAACGCAGTATTTTCCTTTTGATTAAAATTGGGAAAAGTCTCGTTGCCCTAAAACCACAATTGCAGCTTTTTACCAGGCTATTCATTCCGCCTTCACAGGGGAATAATGTGGAGTTACAGTGAATGCAAGTGAACCACTTTTACGGATTATCTTCTACTTGCTATCCATAGCAAATTGTCCGCCGCTGATCTCCATGGAGTAATCCCAAGCGATTTCATCAGGTGGATTAGAAGAAACAAAGTTTTCAGGTTCTTTCAGGATGCTTTAAGGCTTGGTGATCCCGCAGTACTAGGCTCCGTCAATTAAAATCCCAGGATTTATATAAAACAAGGAGTCCTTCCGGCAATAAGCTTGCCTCTTTAGGAATACTGAGATTTTTACCTATTCCGGCGATGACTCCACTTGGATTCAGAATTGGTTGATTTCTTACACCCAGCTTTTTCCAGCGTCCTGCGAAGGACTGTAGGCGTTGGTAATTGCATAAGAGCTGGTGATTCTTTTCTTTACCGCGTGGGATCACTTTGGGCAAAGCCTTACCGAGGGAAATCCATCCAGCCACCAAGCATCATGCAAATCACACTTGCTTTGAGTAATGGCGTTTTCTTTTCATAAGTAATGATTAGGTTAATGATAATTTAATAAAATAAGACTATTGAAAGTGATTAGTTGAACTCTTTCGATTGGAAATATTTTATGATTTGCATTAGTTTTTTTATAGGTAAGCAAGCTAATACATGAAAATTCGAATCCTTTATGATTTATTGTTGTTTTGTGCACAATTTTTTTGATCAATGCATCTTGATTAGACAAACAACACTTTGATTAATAGAAAGGCCTAAGGGGCCATTTTCCAAATATTTTGGCTGTAAAATTAGTGTTTGCATTTGTCCTAGGAATACTATCTTTAGTGATACGATTAGCTATCCATGAAAAAAAAATATTACTCATTGGAGAATTGATTTGCTTACTCAAAGTTTGGGCGGAATTTGCGGTTGAATAAAGAAAGGTTATGAAAACTATTTTGGCGTCAAAGATTGGTAATGAAGCTAATCATGCGATTCAATACCTACAAACCTTGACCTTAATATACCGATGTAATGATTGCCATTTAAAAATGGGATTGCAGGGTAATTCATTTCAGCCCGCAAAGAAAAAAAACCAATAAACTCCCATTATCGTTATTGAGTTCACTGGGTTGGGAGGAAGGCCGTCGTACTTGAGGCATTCAACCTTGGAGTTTCTGATTTTATTTCCCACTAAACCATTTAATCCGAATGAGCCTCGCTATCGCGGTCAAACAATACTCCAATAAATAAAATGGACACTGCTAAGCAAAAAACTGCTTGGATTGCTGGTCGTTCTAATGTTGGGTTCCCACAGATGGCTTTTTCTCAGGAAGAAAACCTATTTTTCTGCACTCTGTCGCCTTTTTTTTTGATTTCCTCATCAATCAGGAGCCAAGTTCCCGTCTTAAAGTTTTTCGATTTACACTTCCCGCAGATTTTTAAATTTTTAGAAAGAAGATACACTCCTTTGGAAAACAAGAGAAAACAGGAGTTTGGTTTGGGAACTCCATGGATTCTGTTGCCTTCAAAATCAATCGATTTCCAAAACACTTTTAGATTCTTTACTAGCACAGGCAAAGGCTTCATTCGAATATTTAATCTATGAATGAACCGGCAGATTTTGATGCCGCAGCTTCAGATTTGTCTCAGCTTTATTGAGGAGTTAATTGAATTTTTCCCTTGGAGAAAAGAAGGAGTAGCGCGGAAGATTTAGTGCCTTTTAGCCACAAAATTCCCCCATTTCGGAAACCTGGAATTTTGATGTTGGATTGGCTATTTCTCAAGATTTCAAAATGATCATTGAATCACCCACGATCATCTCGTTTTTATTTGTTAACTGCTGGAGGCATGATTTTTTTCATGATAATTTTCAAATCAAAGCGGGAATAAAAAGGGAATTTACTTAAGGAAAAGTTTGCAAAATCAATCACAACTCCTTTATCTCAAATCTTATTCGAAAAGACCCTTACAAGAAATCAAAGTCAATGTCAGATGAAGAACTGAAAGCTATTTTCCCAAGTGCCTTCGGGTAAAAAAACTCTATTAATTGAGGTGTTAATTGAGAGCAATCATTTCACTTAAAACAAAAAGATGAAGGGTGAATTCAAGGGAAACAAATTAAAAAGCGGCTGTATAAGACGATTAGAAACTAGATAAAATCTCAGAATCGTGAAAATTAAAAAGAAAAAAATGGGATTCAAATTGTAAACTGGTAATTGGTGGAAAATCAATGAAAATGGATTTTTAGAAGAATATTTACCTCTGGTCAGGAAAAACAGCTATTACTCTCCGAATTTTTCATGTTAAGAAAGCAATGCCAACCGCTACCTTTTCTTAAATCTATCAAGAGAAGTAGGACCCTGACATTTCTTAAAAAATCTAAGCATATCCGCTTTCGAATTTGGCAAAAACAGGATGAAATTATCTGAGGATTTCATTCCAAATTTCCTCTTTACCCCAAACTCGAAACCTTTTGATGGCAGGACTATTGGACATCTAAGAACCCTTACCGTTCGGCTTTTTGGATATAAGGCTCGTCAGGGATTGGTTGGTAGAAGGGTCGATTTTGTAGGAAAATTTTTTAGGGGAAAGCATTGCCGAAAAAAGCTTCTTGAGGAGGAAAAAAATTGAAAAATCCCTAAAAAAAACTATTTTGAGGCAAATCGGAGTAATGGGGTTATAACCAGGCCTTTAATCAAAATTCTTTCGATGGAAAATTCTAACTAATGGCCAAACTTAGCGATCGCGCTATAAAAAGTAAGCTGGGGGGTAAAAGTTTCTTGGTGATTAAAAAAAGTTCAGAAAGCGGCCAATTATTTTTCTTTGGAACTTACTTCCAACGCCAATCCAGAATTTTTCAAAAATGGGAAAAAATGGGCCCCCAACTTCTGGAAAAAGAATTTAAAAAAAAAAAAAATAATTTTGGCATTTTACTTAAATTTTTCATTTTAAATCCCTCCTTTTTTCTCTTTTGTT
>Ga0163217_1010425_pt1 | contig 14024 bp, 18 predicted proteins | sample SynspAceP_FD_185933 | JGI IMG/M metagenome (GOLD analysis project Ga0163217, IMG submission 185933) | Saline lake microbial communities from Ace Lake in Antarctica - Synechococcus sp. Ace-P (PacBio error correction) | ecosystem: Environmental > Aquatic > Non-marine Saline and Alkaline > Saline ... | reverse complement strand
ATGCCGCACGTGGCCCGACAAGTGATCAGGGGAGGTCAAACTTGAAACTTGGCGATGGTGGCAAGGACGGGATGCGGCCTTTGCGATATCGGAAGTTCCTGGGCCATGCGACGAGAAGCCTATCTCGATGCCGAATTCAGAGCCAACCGGACGCCCCGCTATGGCGGTGTGGAAGGTGGATGCCTGGCGGAAATCCACCCAGGCCCTGGACTTCCGACGCTAGTAGAAAGATCATACGGGATCTGCTGCTAGATTCCAGATCCGTTCCTGGCGCCGCGCTATCGCTGCAGCGAGATCGGCTCCTATTGCCCTAGCCCCAGAAACTGCTGCGCCAGGGTCACAGCTTATCCGATGGCAACGGCGATTGGGGAAGCCTTGCGAAAGTTGCGCCCTGAGATGACGTTGGCCGGCACTTTTACGGCAAACCCTCTTTCCATCTTGCTATGTTGTTCCTTCTTGCTCTACATCGATGGCCCCGTGTGGATCTGATCTGCTCGCCAAAGTCAAAGAACTTGGAGGATGGCTCCAATCTGATTCTGGTGCGAAGCTGCCGGTTACGGTGAGCACCAAGAAAGATGCAGTGAGCGGCTGAACTTCACGCCTTCTACGAGCCCTGCTGGAGCCAAACGCGCTCAGCTTGGTGATGGCACTAGCAAAGCACGCGGCGTGGTGGCGCTTGCGTTTGAGCTAACCGCCCAAATTTCCAGTTCAAACGGAAATTTGCTGGGGGCAAGGCCTACACAGCCCTTACTTGAACCTCAAGCCTGGCGATGAATTTCGAGATCCAGCTGGTAAGAAGCAGATCCGGCTGATTCCTGCTGGTGCGGTCGCGACGAAGAATGAGGCGAGCGTGCAGCTCTGTTACGGCTGACTTCAAGGCCTCCAATGCGGTTGGTGCGACCGAACAACTTTCCCGGAGCGTGATTGCCACGGCAGGGTCACGGTTGCAGGAAAACCAGCTCGTCATGAAACTGCCTGCGACGCACAGTGGCGCTTTGTTGTTCGTGGACCGAGTGGAGCGAGGGCTCAGCGAGTCTGTCAATGCCAGATCGTCGACGTCGTTTCGCTGAAAGTGGTGACCCGGTTTTCACCTGTGATCCCACGCGGTTTGTGCTGGAGCGATCCCTCGGGTGGCGCTGGCCGGACTGTCGGCGTGGTTCAAAGCCTGCCAGCTGGCGCGTAACGACGCCAGACCAAAGCGTGGTGTGCTTGCAACGCAAACACAAGCCTGGGGCTGTTTTGTGCAGGCGGCGGACTGATCTGCTGCACGGCAGGACTGCTGGAGACACGCGATCACCAACACCGGGTCCCGCATCTCCCGGTGACGGCCGAAGCGGTGTGCTGAGCTCGTCCTTTCAACTGCAGTGGAGGACAAGTCTGCGAGAAGGCAAGCCAAACGGCTGTCTGCTCTGCCATGCTGCAGTGGCTGCCTTCGGCATTCTGCGGCTGTTCTGTTGACTCCCTGGCGCTGCTTGCCTGTGCTGCGTGCCGCTGACATTTCCTTGGAGTGCTGCAGAAACAGGACCGCAAGTGGAAGCTGCCTGCTTGAGCGGCTGCCAGCACCCAGCTGTCAAATCGCTGATCTGACACCCGAGGCCCAAGGCAGCGGGCGCCGTGGCTCAGCTTGCCGCTGAGGCCCGGCCCCTCACGCGGCGCTGCCGCAAAGCGCTCCCATTGCGCTGTTTACCTGCGGACTCTGCTGGATTGCGAGCTGAGAACTTGCCTCGATCACCGCAGGCCACCTGCGCAGGAAGGGTGCGTTCAGGGCTTGAAAAGGGAGCTCCATGGGCCCTTGTGGCCTCGCCGCTAGATGGAATGGCGAGGATGGCCTCGCGGCAGTCTGAGCAGGAGCAGCACGGATCGGTTGCCGCTGTTGATGGACGGGGCATGGCAAGCAGACGCCAGTTGGGCGCGCAGGCCGGAGCCCCTAGCCCCCGCACCGCATGGCAAGGGTCGGCCGTCAGCCGACTTGCACCCGTCCTGTGCCGCGGGGCGAGACGATGGGAAAGACCCGCCTCCAGCCGGCCTCTTAATCGCTCTTGTGATTCCACCGGCCCGGATTCCCAAGCGCTGGCAATCACGGTACCGATTCACTCCGCTCCCCTTTGTCGAGGGCATCGCCTACCCCACCATTCGTGTGGACCGTATGAAGTCCTGAGGCGCTCCGGCTTGGCCCGTTCCCCATAAACTCGGAGCCTGTCGCGCATGTATCACGGCGAGCTCTCCACAGACGCCCACGAATCTGCCCAGATCCCAGTAGGCAGCAATGGATCTGCCCACGCTCGCAGAAGCCAAAGTCTTCCGCCCTGGTAGCCGGAGCAGAACGACCCTTGCTGCCGCCACAACCCCTCCTCTCGTTATCACCAGGTGGATTTTCCTGCTGGATTGTGGTGAGCTGGATCTGCTTCCTCCATCCTGATCCGACTAGGCCAAGGATCCACCGGTGAAAGGGTTTGATCCCGCGCATTGATGACCATCGCTCTGCTTTCTACGCACTTGTGCGTGTGGCATTCGTCTCCTCCCGCAGAGATCAGAGCGCGCCTGCTACGAGGATCTGCCTTTTCGGTGTTACGGGAACCAGCAGCCGGACCACACACGGATCAGTTGAGTTCACGTCGCCGCAAACCTCATTCCCTCAGGGGATCTATTTGTTCAGATCCTAGGCGCGCCAGGAAAGGCGGGCGTTTTTGAGCCTGGGGCATGTGGCGTTGCCTCCAGCACAAAGCCAGAGCACGAGCGCATGCTTCGGGCGGAGAAAGCAGCTGAGAGAAAGAGATCAATGCACTTGATGGCAAGCCTAGTCCCTGATGCCCAGGAGTATCGCCGCGTTACGCAAGGGTACTGGCAGTGAGCTCCTCGATGAACTTGAGAGCCGGCGTCAGCGACCGTCCTGGCCAGGGATCCGCCAGGGCCCGCAGGAGAGGAAGCGCGAGACCGCCGCCGAGCAGCAGCACGTCAGCGGCTAACGAGGAAGCAGAAGAGCCAAGCGCCCAAAAGCCACTGCGCCGGGAAATCGGAGCACCGCAGCCGAGAAGGCCGATCTTGACAAGAAACCCGAGCAGCAGCAGCCAAGCCGGGCGGCCCGGGTGAGAAGCATCGAGGTGCCGAGATCGCGATTGTGGAACCGCCGGATCTGGAGCCCTTGGCGCCTGAGGCGAGCCACCCGTTGCTCTGGGGCGACGAAAGGGGCGATGCACACCGCTGAACAAAATCAACCAGCGGAACTTCAACGACCGACATCCATTCATGAATGTCAGAATAAGCCACTAACATCCAGTCTACAAACTGCCAGTTGGCGGCCTGGACCAGCGTACTCCAGTGTGATGGCGGGGACGTCGGAGGAGCAACCAGCCGCCGGAATGCTCGAGCATCGTGACCCATTGCTGCGTACGCATCGCCCACAGCGCGGTGCCCTGCCCACGTGATGACACAGATGCGGCGCTAACTGGAGCGATAACAACGCCAACGCATGCCTGATAGGTGCATTGATGCCTACATCGCCCACCGCCGGCTGCCCACACGGCCAGGCCGCCCCCGCCGAAATGCGGACCGCTGCCAGGAACGCCGATGCCAAAGCCCGCAATGGCCCCGCAAGGATCAGAAGCAAGAAGGCGCCCAAAGAATCTACGCCCAGCGCAAGGCGATCGTGAGCCCGTTGAACGGGCAGATCAGAAAGCCCGCGGTCTACCCGCTTTCTGTGGAAGGCACTTGAGAAAGTGAGGCGGCGAATGCACCTGATTCGCCGCCCACCCAACACCTGTTGAAGTTGTTCAGGTTTCAGGCCGATCACAGCAAACAGCGCCTGGTGCGCAACGGGGAGCGTATGAGGGGCATGGCCAAACCTGCGATGCACTCAGGATTGCGCACAAACACAATCGAAAAGACCCTAGAAAGAAAGAAGGGGCCTTCATCGATTCGACTCAGGGCGAGTTTGCCGTGACCGCGGGCCCCTGCTTATTCAACAAACTGCCTAGGCGGAGATACAGGAATGTGCAAATATATTCACTCACTAATCGGAAAAGTCCCGCTGCCTCTCGCCCATTTCAGTGAGCAGAAGCGAATAGTCTTCAACCTTGAATACGCAGTGTACGAAGCAGGCAGGCTACTCAGAAGGCACACAACGCCAATCAAGCCCTCACCAGTAGCCGCACAGCTCGCCAGGAAGTATTGGAGCAAATTCATTCCCTTCTGCTCCAGCATGAGCGTCGTCATTTTACGTGTGGGAGATTGGGAGTTTGGTGTCAGTACGGCACGATTCTAATCTAGTCAAGACGTTGCGATTTACCCTCACAAGAGAAGATCTTCTACCTCGGGGGAGATCGGCTGTACCTAGAGTGTTGCCCAATTACTGCATGCGCACTGGTTGCCCTTAGCACTACGATTATGCTGAGTGAAAACCCTAGGTTTGGCGGGCGGCTCTCTCGGGTGGGTTCATTCGAGTTCAGGGCCACCCACGCTCATTCAGGTCCAACCCAAGAAAGTGGACACCTGTCACCAGCTACCCCTGACCGATGCCTCTCACCACCTCTTGATATCTCCATCCAGCTCTTATGGATCAAGCGCACGGTCGCCTTCAAGAGATCGAGGCCCGCTTACGCCGGGGTTCTTCACGGCCGGTGCAACCCTGACGTAGAGCCTGCAGGCGGAACAGGTGCTGGAACTGTTGCTGCGGTGCCGGCTGTCCATTCACCAGTGGGGTGATCTGAAACTACCACTGTGCTCCACCCTTCTCCAGCCCGCCATTCAGTAACTTCTGACCACTGCTCGACCGCCCACTTCCGGAGACCTCTTCGCCGCTCAGCAGGGCTGGCTGACCGGCGAATCGGCTCCCCTCTATCGAAATAAACACGTAGCCTTGACGAGCAGCAGCAGGGATACACGGTGGAACGCGGAGGACATTGCGCCATTGGGCTCTGGAGCCACCGTCCATGCAAGAGAGAATAGTACGCTTATTCATCGCCGATCGAGCCCGATGCTGCAAGCGTGGTGGGAGCTGGCGCCATGTGCGCAAGTGAAAACACACCTTGGAGCAGAAGGTGAAGAAGACAGCACTTCATCCGTCCCTCCACCTGCCTCTATGCCCGATCAGAAACAGCGGACGAGGTCCTTTTTTCGCTGTCGTCCTGACAGTCATATACTGTTGTTTCACCTCATCATCAGTTGAAAGTCGTTCTCACCTCTCCCTCCATCACCGTCTATGGCAGGTGGCATCATCATCCCTCACCACAATTGCCCACCTAGGCCATGCACCGCCAACCTTACGCCACCGTCGAGCCCCGGTTATGAGCGCCCGCTTCCGGCGGAGCTCAATGCCCCTTCTGCACTGATATGGATGCGCTTCTCCTTGGTCCTACCGGTTTTATCCTGAGGCATTAACTTACTACCATTCTACATCTACTACGTGTCATCTGCTGATCTCCTTAAGCGTGTTTTATCTCTCTCTACTTACATACGCTGTCCAGCTTAGCGTCACGACGATCTATCCAATATACCTACTACTAATACATGCGTATTAATCACGGATCTCGACTCGACTCCGTGTGTTGCTCCATCTATATCACTCCTAGACAATATCTAAGCTCACGCACGTCTACTGTCATATCCCGAGATGTCGCTAGCAACTCACGTGCAAGCAACCACGCCATCCGCTCAGCTAGTATCTAATGTGCGCACTCTAGTAGATCGTCTCAACGGAGCATCACCGCGCCGAGGTGAAACCTGGCGCTGCCCAACGCAGCCAGTTCGTTGGGATCGCAGCCATTTCTAGATGTGTAAGTCCCACCACGTGTTCAGACTAACAAGGGAGGTGGAGGCGCCAGGGTCGGAGTGTCACCACCGTCCCAATGGACCCAACACACCATGCATAGCCACCCTCTGGCCCGACTGACACCCATCAGTCGGGAACAGGCTCATCCAGCCGGCATTCCGAATGAAGGCGTGCGTGCCACTCAAAGCCCTTGCAGCACAAGCCGGATCAGGCCTGGCCGACGGCCTACCAAGTGGCTCTCCAGTTTCGAGCAAGCGGCGTAGCGGCACTGCGGATGACGGAGTGTTCCCGCACCCACGGCGACCTCGAATCCGCAGGCAACTCCAGCAGGCTGTAAGACCGCGCACCAGCGCTGCCACGCTCCGCCGCATTCGCCAGGCTCTCTGTGCGCCCCCTCCACCGCTTTCGGCTTCACATCGAAGGCCTAGGGTCTGGGACGGACTGAAAGAACCTTGACCCCAAACGTCTTGCTTCCGTGCTACCAGTGGAGCGCCCCGGGACCAATGAATCCATGTCACATCAAAACAGACCTGGGCCAGGTTTGAGCGCGCCACCCGCATCAACCGGGCTGACCGTCGTCAAGGCTCCTCCCGAGTGCCGCTACGAAGGTGCAACGTCGCGGATCGACGACGCCACCCTCGCTGCCTTACGTCGAAGTGCTGGCTGTTAATGAGCAAGAAGGAGACGACCGTTGGATTCCTGGCCCGTGCGCGTCGGCTGGTTTCTCTGCAGCAGCGGATCACCTGTCGGCGGAATTCCTCTCAACAAACGGCCCCTCCTACGCTTGCGAGACTGGCAAAAGCCTGTCGGCCTGGATCTTCAAGCCCATCCGCTACCAAGCCCTACACGCCGCAGACAACAGGAAGCGGAACGTCATTTCAAAACCATCCTGGCGGAAGGCTTACGGGATCGCCTACCAAAACATCATATGATTAACGCAACGTGGCATACCCGCATATCTCTGGTGATCTATAATCGGCAGCAGTCGCCACCATGCTCTCGGTGCTCACTCCTCATAGCAATGCCTCCAGCGCTGACTGATCGCTGATGACCTGGTGATAAAGCACATTAGAAGCCTGGTTCGATACCTGAGTCCACGGACCACGTAGGTGATGTCCCTTTGACAATGCATGCCCAGTGAATTTCCGAAACTGCCCGTCGCCGCCCCGATGTCGGGTTCAATTGCCCCCGCCCTGAGGACTGATCCGGGACCCAAGGAGAGCTACCTACCCATCTCAGCCACAGGTATTCCAGAACGGTACGCTGGGTATCAGCTCAGACATAACCCACCCTCGCACTGAATGCAGTCCACCTCCCGAGGGGACATTCCTGAAGTTTATGCGGGTGGTACGAGGTTGATGAAGAAAACTGCACGATGCCATTTGACGTGGTGAACAGAAGTCATGTACACACCCACCTCTATCCCCCTCTGTGGTACCTTGAACTCTGAGATCGCACTCACACACATCTCTAGTGTGACGAGCGCGTAAGCGTAAACCACGAGCACTGATTGCTCTTCCTACCGCCCCGACAGTGCATCCCAGGAACCTGTCACTCTCGCTGACTCCGCGCACAACGGTGGGAATCACATGTGAGCAGGAGTCACAGTGCAGACGGAACCGCATCGCGATCTGGCCCGTCCTATAACGCATCCAGTAATCAACACATGTGTGCCAACGCGTGTACCTTAGCAACATACGTCGTTGACGCCTCACTGCCACTGCTAGCCGATCGAGCCTTCAATCGATACCTGATGTATACACAGTGCCTCCATCGTGCTACTGCTCACCCTTGTCTCTCTACGTGCGACAACGGTGGGAGTGCCACCAGCTACCAGACTAAGTCTTCCATCTATCATCGGCCTCCTCGCTACATCTGATAACCTACATATATGTCATTCCTCTCTCTCCTATACCGCTAGCAAGTGAACGTGATCTAAGTGTGCCTTGTACTACGCTGTAACGTACTGTAATACCGACTAGCTCTATCATCAGATGTACGGCGGACACTCGCACCATCTAAGTAACCCGATATAATGGGTAAAAAGATTCCAGGGCGGAAGTGCAGGTTGGTAGTAGTACGTATGCCGGTCCGCGCACAATTCCTCTAAGTAGTCGTCCCATCGGATCCACCGATCTCGGTGCCAGTTGAAAAGCCCGACATCGATTGTTAGCTTAAGTTTGGGTATTGTTGTTTGTGCCGTCATCCACGTTGAGTGCTGTTCGGAGCCTTACGCCGATTCACTGTTGAGGGTTGGAGGCCGCTTACATAGTTGCCTAAAGCCGCCCTGGCCCAGTTAAAGCCGCCACCGGCCGCAAGTATTGAGAGGCAGCCCCGGGAGTGAAGGTGAAGACGCATGTTGATCAAAGAGCTGAATGGATTCCCTGTGAATCGTAGAAACTGGCATCACCGAATATTCCCAGTTGTACCAGCAGGTATTGAGACTAGCGAGCCAAAAAAAATTCGGAAAAGACGCCCCAGTAACCCCCAAGTTGGGGAGACATTGAAGCGAATCGAAAAACTACTGGTCGCCGTTTATCGGCCTGGATTGTGCTGATAACACCGGTGGTGTAGCCCATGCTGGCTTCCACCCTTCCGGAAGTTACCGCAGGGAATGGAGAGGACGACGACCTATAGCCTCCCAGTACCACACGTCCATATCCGCCGAAGCCCAATGCCACTATTGCAGAAAGGTGAAGTCATGAGATCGGCCATTGCTGCTAAAACCAGTTTGGACAGCCGGTGAGGTCACTTGATGGTGTTAGGCTGTAAGGGGTGTGTGCCACTGAGTACCATGACCTGACTGATTAGTTGAGCCTTTCAGCCTGGGTCGATCCAGGAGGAAAACTCAAGATGTTAAAGTGTAGCAGCATGGGCTTGAGATACCTCCCGCCAGCAAGCCACCAGTTGATTCCAATCAGTGTATTAATACTGTAGGGATAACCTGGCTCCTGGTCTATGACTTGATTTGATTGCAGGAACAAACAATTTTATCACTATCGGAAACGATGTATAGCCAAAGTAGACAGTCACAGTGAGTTAAAGAAGCTTGATAATAGGCAATAGCAATACTTAGAACACTATTGCAAGCTGAACTACCTGCGGAAGTAAGGCACGAGTTAAAGCAATAACCCAATTTTGTAGGGATCCGTTCGACCGCATGGGACTTAGATGCCAACGAGACTAAGTTGTCTGGGTTTCTCGACAAGCCCCATCGTTAACCTTTGAGCGGGGCACCGCCCCTGAAAGGGCTCCTACCGTTGGCGAACGAAGCCTCTCCGAAAGGAGTTGAGCAAAGCCGTACCACATCCCTGAGTTCGGCCAGGTTCCGCCATGGAGCGATCAGTGGCCGCAAACGCTCCAGGATGATTGCCGCTGATCATCGCGCATCCACCCAATCCAGTGACGCCAGTGGAAGAAAGCAGAATGTCTGAGAGGCGCCAGCGAGCTGTTAGGCCCGAGGCAAGAGCTAGCAACGCCAAGGAGGATGTACAGGCCAAGGAGGGCGGAGCTGTTCGCAGCAGAATCGTACGTTCCAGATGGAGCTGGAGTGGCTTAAAAAAAAGTCTCAGCTGCTGTGATGCCGTGACTGCGCAAGTGGTCGACCACGATCACCCTTGGAGCATCAGCATCACCCCGCAGTGTGAGCTGCATGGGCGCCCACCGATCCACGCTCTACTACCGGCCCACCCGATGCGTGGATCGACGCTGCGGATCATGGCCAGGAATCGTGCCTCTCTATCTGAGGATCCCTGCAGCCGCAGCCGCCGGATGGTTGGGGGACTACCCTGGCCAGAGAAGGATCACGATCCAGCCGGGCGCGTGCGACACCTCATGCGCGCATGGTCTACGTGCCATCTCCAGAAATCACGCACCACAGTGGCAGGTGATCCATCGGAGCGCTATTCCCTGACCTGTGGACTGCAAGGAGGATCAAGGAAGTGCATCAGGTTGGGCATCACGTATATTCACCTATACGCGCGCGAAAGCTTCCTTTCTACTCGTGGCTGTTGGTGAGATTGTTTTCCGCATGTACTCAGTTGTAAAACTCACGGGCAAGCCTTGACACGGAACTTCTGCCTGGAGGCCTTGGAATGGCTCTTTGGTGGGAGAAAGCCACAATCTTCCACTCGATCAGGGGTGATCAAGCTCGAGTTCAAGTGGTCGTTCGCAACACTCACTTCACGAGGATTTTGGGATGACGAGCAAAAGCAATCACGGCAGATGGCGTGTTCGCTCGAATGAGGGGAAAATCCCCTCCCCTGCCCGTCCCTCGACAAGTCTAGCACAAGCATCGAGTTCCTTTTCTGGATGCGATCGTCAGGGGTTATCGAGCGAGAATGCCGGCATCCGAGGCGGCGCATCCACTCAACGATGGAACGCGTGTTCCGCAAATGCTGGCGGGGATGCCTCGATCGATTCTGAAACCCGCCTTCTGGGGCCGAGTTCCTTGTCGCTTTTCTTGAGCGGGAGAGATAGCCATCCTCTGGCGACGGAATCTGGGAGTCGCCGGCCCACTTGCGTGAAGCTGGGTCGCTCCGCCCGACCATCATGCGAAGAGTTGCCGCGTAATTACCTCAACACGCAGCAATGCGTTGCGCCTATTCGGGCCACAAGCGCACGAGTTGGCATCTGAACGTCAGCGCCAGAGCGTCCCAAAGTTTGCCAGCTCGCCGGGAACGGCCACCTGCGCTAAGGATGTCCAGGAACGGCTTTCTGGCAGAATCACCCGCCCGAACGAGTGATGTCTTCCTGGTCCTGTTACCAAGCTGGATCGGCCGCAAGCATAGGTCGTCGTCAGGACCGGCTTTGGGCGACCTCCTGGAGCCCGGGCAGATCTCGCAACCGCTCGTATCGATTTCCTGATGATGCGTCGATGCGGGATCTCTCATGAGGCGCATCTATCAGGCTCCTTCTATGTTCAGGGCCGTGAGCGTTGAAAACGGCGAACTTGTCGCGTTGCCTGACGCACTGGGTCTGTGCCCTAGTGTTCCTCGCGCAAGCGCCAGCAAGCCGGCAAGAAACTTCCTCACCCCGAAGTCATGATTTCCCAGCGGGCCGCGCCGAGCCGTTGACGATCGCGCCATTCCGGGCATTGGGAAGGGACCTCAATCGTGACGGGCTCCAAGAGTTCAGCGATTGGAAACGCTCGTGGGAGCCACCCACCCGATTCACCCTGCTGCTAGCACCTTGCCCGCATTGGCAGGGCCATGGAGAACAGCCACGGATCAAAACGCCCCCCACTGACCGACATGGTCTGCAGAGGGCGGTTCCGCGATTGCGATCGCATGCAACGATCGACACCGCTTCCTGCTCATGCTGCGCAGATCCCTACCCTGGACAGGCGAGCTGAGATGCACAACACGCTTCAAACTTCCGCATCGCGAACACAGCCGCAGGATCTGCGTTGCGACCCGCACTAGCCCCTGCAACGGCGTAGTCGAATGAAAACACGCAACGGCTGCTGCCAGTACTTCCCCAAAAAGTATACTGATTCTGTCCCGACACTCCTTCGTAACGAGCTTTGATATCCGTCGCCCTGAGCCACCATACACGCCCACCGCAAAACCCTCGGATGGGACCCCTTGCTAGCCCTTGACAATCATTCTGAGGGCTTTGTGAAATCCCACTTTCAATTCGCGACGGTGTTCTCGCGGCATCGCTCAGTCGGACCACTAAGACAGATCTGGCATTTTTCTCCCTGAAAACCACTGTGCATACTTGGCTATTGGCTCCATAGGCACCGTCTGTTGAAACGATACATCAAGTGAGCCGGTGATCATTTTTGCCCTCTGAACAAAACCGCCTTATGGCGCATACGGGGGCCGTCACGCCGCCCGATTGCCGACGAGTGGAAACCGCCGCCAATCGGCGGGGCCCAGCCCTGCTGCTCGTTACTAACTATCGGAAAAGAAATTAAAAAGAGCAACTGAGAGACAAAACCCGTATCTTACAAAGCCCTTATTCGCTCCTTTTCCAAACCCGTGTTGCGACGACCGTGGAATCCACCCAGTTACACCCTCCGGTGACTTCGTGGCAAGCTCAAGGCAGAGATCAAAGGTCCAGTGTCGGACGAGCTCGCAGTGACGACAACATCCTGGTGGAGAGGCCATGGAGAAACCAGTCAAATATGAGGAGTGTATCTTCCGTGCCTACAGCGATAGGCTGGAAGCGGAAATCAGCTTGGCCCGATTCCTCTTGGAGGTACTGCATGTAAGACCCACATAGCTCATTGCGGCAAAACCCCAATGAGCTCTTACAGTCAGATTCAACCCTTTCTTCCCGCCCGATGTTTACGATGTCAGGGCGGATCATGTCCAATAAAGCACCCACCTCAGATCCCAAAGGGGCTGATGTGGCCAGTCCTGTTCATGTGTGCCAACGGCAGCGATCAATCCAGGAAAAAGGTCGGCAGGAAAGTTCGCACACGTATGCATAGCTCAATAATCGAATCGCCCCAACAATCAGGTAAATCCTGCGCGGTATCCTGGTTCGCCTCGATGAATCGAGCAGTTCTGACTGGGTTTGGCCGCTCAGCCGACGAGGCGCTGAATCCAGTTTTGTACGGACACGGCTGGACCAAGAACCCTGCAGCCCAAGGAACCAGGAATCACGTGGGCTATGAGGCCAAGAGATTCAGAATGGGACGATGCGCGAGGATCGCATGGAATAGCGATCGAACGAATAAATGCAATGCATTGCGATTCGGCAAAAACCAGGGGCTCACAAAGGGTCCGAAGCATCAGATCCAGTTGTACTCAAAGACATCAATAAGGCGATCGGAGAGACAAGATAAGACTCATACAAATGTCGGCTTAAGCTCGCGCTCAGAAAGAATCGCATTCCATCCCACTCACAGATCCAACACTACCCAGCGAGTGATTCGCTGTGGCAGCTGTGAGACGAGGCCCGCCGACTGCGAACCGCGGGCAGAGATTTTACTCCGGCTTCCAATTCACTCCGACGCCGCACGCCATTGATCCTACAGATCACCGGCAATCCTGCAATAAACTGCTTCAATGAGAACTCGGTCCAGCGGCTCCAGATTAGACGGTGGTAGGAAAACAACACACAACGATCCTAGGCAAGGAAGTCCCAGATCTCGGCACTCCGAGCGTGCAGGGGAATACGCTATAGACATCGTGTATGCGAGCGCCTGTACCAACATCTGGTCAAAACTAATGCGGCTCACAGCTGGAGGAAATGGATTGTGCCGCAGCGCGGAACAAAACCATGTAGCGACGGGATGACAAATTTAGTCTCTTGATTCAGGCTCAATTAACAAAACGCACGAGATCTGAGAAAGTTCTGTCTTCCAGAGATTGCGCCTAGATAACCAAGAAACAAGTCCGACGTTCAGTGTATCGAGAGCGCTTAGACAAAATCCGCTTCCACGCTCCGGACAAGCCCACACAGCAAAGTGCGATGAGAAAGAAAGTGAAAGGAAATCATTGCCTCTGAGCCCTGGAAAGATTGCTTCAAATACGCCCCGAGGCTGAAGCGCTGAGGCCACCAAGAGCAGTGTCGTCTAACCGAAGACAAAAGGATGCAAAAGAAACTCTTGAAATAGATAAGCCGCCTCCAGAGAGCAGTCATGCACATCCCGACGATCGATAGAAAGTCGTAAGGTGTCTCGGAAGATAGAACTAATAATGCGCATGAGACCTACATTGCTCACTACACAGTCGGCCATTGCCAACATTTCGGACTGCGTAAGAGTTCATTCAGGAAAGCAGCCGATTAAAATCATGGAAGTGCACGGTCTTAAAGCAAGCCCTGACCGACTGGCTTCAACAGCCAAGTCAATTTCTCGGGCAAAAAACATTACCGCCATCACGCTCGGCGCAAACGCTGGATCGGTCCTGTAGTCATGAAAGGGGATAAACTCGAAATGTTTTTCAGATCAGGCCTCCATCAAAAAAAAAGGCTCTCAAGTTTTGCTGAGCCGCAAGAGCAAAGGATGGTGCCGGCAGTCCTCCAGTCGAACATGACGCAGCTTTTTCACCTTGGCTTGATTTCACTGGACCAAAAAACAGGCGAGAAAAGCAGGTTTACGACCTCGGTCCCCAGGCATCCACATGCCCTCCAGAAACAGGAAGAAGGAAAAGAGGGCCAATTCGACAAACTCCTTTCCGCTAATTTCCCCCCCAATTAACAATTTTCAAAGCGAGGGCCAAAGGAATCAACCCACCAGCGGCACCCCCGGAATTTAAAAGGGGTCCAGGGGAAAATCTCTCCTGAGCAATTTATAAAAAAA
>Ga0163217_1043968_pt1 | contig 14027 bp, 14 predicted proteins | sample SynspAceP_FD_185933 | JGI IMG/M metagenome (GOLD analysis project Ga0163217, IMG submission 185933) | Saline lake microbial communities from Ace Lake in Antarctica - Synechococcus sp. Ace-P (PacBio error correction) | ecosystem: Environmental > Aquatic > Non-marine Saline and Alkaline > Saline ... | reverse complement strand
CCAGCAACATAATCTGCAGCTTACCACGAGGTCTGAGGTAATGCTGCACAGTGCGGCCATGCCAACAGCCTGGGCGGGATCGCTATGGCGTATTCCGTGTGCAGAGCGCTGCTGCGGTGGGATGACCAGATTGGAGCAGGCGCGTGCCGCGTTTGCGTTTCGGTCGACATCACGAACGGCATGGTGACGACTGTCAGCGCGTGTCACGAGCGCATTTTCTGGTCAGAGGGAAATGTGCGGACGCATCGACGTTGCCTGTCCTTACAGGCGGCACGCATCGGAAAGATGCTGCGCTCGACGCGGCTATAAGGATTGGTGGGCCGGTGACTGGGGTGGTGTATGGGCTTCATTTCTCAGTCAGATGTTGACAAATTGCAGTGACCAACGCTAATGCAAAGGTAACCTGGGTGCCACAAGATGTGTGGTCTGGCGGATTCGACCTTTCCGTGCAAGCCGAGCTCATCCGTAGGGTTGGAAGTGACATTCAGGCCCCCAAACTTGCTTGGCGCTGCGCGCCGCCATTCGGCTACGGCGAATATAAATTCGTTTCTCACGCGTGCGCCAGGGTGCAATGAGTATAATCTATGCTGTTTCGAGAGAGATTCGCCATTGGTTAGCGTTGGAGGAGTCAAATTGCAGGCACGGCTTACGAGACAATTTTCCTTGTTTCGACGCTCAAGAAATCCTCCAAGATCATAAACCGCTTAACGCTGTGTCTCATAAATACCCTAAAAACGCTTGTCGAGAGAATCGTAATCGTGCGACGCACCAATGGAGGGCCAGGCGATCAAGTACATACGGCCCCGCAGACGTATTATTGCGGACAGACATCCCCTATCGGACCGGCGACGGCCATTGCCCTCGGTGTGGTGCAAGCTGCGCGGCTGCCCGGTAATCAGCATGCGCAAAAGGCCAGACACAACGACTTTGATCCGATGCCAACGTTATTGCCAAGCGCAACGTTCAGCCGTGTTCACGTTGGTTATCCGCTGGCGCTTAGTTCCTGTTCATATGTCGAGTCCAGCAGGAGCACGCAACCGATGAGCGCGACAACAGTGCGGCCGCCCGAATCCCAAGGTTCTCGCGCGAGACTTGCAATATCGCCAAAGAAGCTTAGCGTCCAATCCGCGCCGATATCAACGACACTGCGACAAGTCGAAGCAGTGCGGAATGCGCAAGCCCCCAGCAGGGTCCATCGCATAGCCGACCAGACAGACGCTGAACCACCAGCGCCATAGCACCGCACTTCATTGTTTCCTAGAAAATTGACTCGAGAACGCCAGCGAGGGCAAACCAGAATGGCGAATGTGGCCGTGCCTTCCCCAATAAGTAGGCCTACGTCGCCACACCACAAAAACCAAAAGTGCTGGCGGCAAAGGCCGCCATACGGCCAAGGGCATACAATTTGAGCTCTTATTCATGGTCGTTGTTATATCTTTACCATGGTCATTGCATGGTGTGATCTGTCGTAAAGTCCAGTGCACCCCGCCGTTCTGTCGAACAATGCCCGGGTATTCTGGCGCAGATGCGCCCACCGCGGTGTCCTTCACAGCAGACTGACCAGTTGAGGCAGATGAACGGTCAGATGCGTATCACGACGGTGTCATGGCTGATCAAGGACGCGAGCCCGTTCTGTCGGGACCGTTTCATCTGTTGGTAAACGACGCTGACGCTTGTTAGCCTGCTGCTCGTCCAGCAGCAAGCAATCAGTTTCCAATCAATGCTGGGGTATAAGACTTGGAAATTGAACACAATAGCTTGTGAAAGCGCGCTTTCGCCAGTCCGTAGCTCTTTGCCTAGCGTTGATTGATTTTCAGCTGTAACGCCCCGGATTAAGAACCTTAAATGTGATTGGCAAGTGCTCATTTCATATGCCTTTTGCGGACATATCCATTTCACTTCGTTCGTTGTATGACACGTCGTTGGGGCTTAGCACCGAAATATGCGCGCAACAGCTTTACTGAACCCTTTGGCGACAATTGTTATATCTCACCGTGTTGCGACGTGCACAGATACGCCCGCAGACGTTCCGTGGATAGGAACACTTAGGTCTTCAAACTTGGATAAGGCTCATGCGTCCGTTGCCTGCCGGGAGACACCTGCTCGCACTCGCTACCCGGCGTCACCGAAGGGGTGGCGCGCGCGCACCGTGCCCAACGCACCCGCCGGGAGGACTGGGCCCCGCCGATCAATCGCAGATTCATGAATGCGGGTATGGGAGTGTTGTGACGCAGGCAATGAGCATTTCAGCCGTCGATCTTATGGCAACATTCGCAAGAAACGACCGCGATGAACTGGGTGCGATCAAACGTCCTGCGCAGCCTGTCCAGTAGTGTAGCCCAGTGGCCGGTGATCTTTCTTGCAGTAATTCAAGCCTTGCGGCCAGGCTAATGAAGACCCTTCCGGCAACGAGCCTCGGTGCCCCGCAGCACCTCACGATGTGCAGATCATGTGCGAACCCAAGGGTGTCCGCCAGCATTTTGTTTTTTCGATCATTGTCTGTATTTTGTGAAATATGTGTAATGTATACATCACATGGACCGATGTCCGAAATTTCTTACCCTGTCCTTTATGCCATGTGGGTGACGCTCGCGAAACGCCTGTGGCGCTGTAGACCATTGCCCCGTCCATCTATGTGGCCGGGTATGGGAAGGTGTCGCACGCCCCCCTGATATCAGCCCGAGGCCAACCGCAATGAATCAGTCGCGCGTCAGAGGCCGCCGCGTGCCAAAACGCCGATTTATATTTGGGTTGCGGATCTGCGCATGCTCCATCCCGGACTTAAAACCTGCCGCGTCGTGACAGAGTTGCTGGAGAATGACGATCGAGGGATCCGGAAGGTTGCCTTTGTTCGAGATACCGTGATGACGACCGACGCAGGATGATCATGATGAAGGGAATGTACATGCCCGATAAGAGGCTGGCCATGATGATCCCACGACGAGTTCGCTGGATGCGACTGACATGGCGGCATGATAACGAGTTTCACACAAATAATGCCAATGACGTGGCTGACGGATGCGGGCGAGCTTTCTGGCACCCGACACCGACAACGCAGGCGCAATTTTTGCGAATGCCGAGCAGCTGAGATCGAATCTTGATTGACGAGGTGATGCAACGCTCGAACCGTGCGTGCTGCCAATTCATGTTTTTCACGCGGTTCGTATTGATGGTGATTTCCGATTGGGCTCATTCAGCGATGGTCTCTATCCAATCGGCACGATTGTAATCCCAAGTCGATGCCGAGAGGGCATCGATTGCGTTCTTGTGAACGCATTCAATCGGCCTTGTCGCTTACGTCCTCGACGGGACCCCGAAGCGAAACAGCCCAACTCCTCATCGCTTGTCGATTTGAGCCGTTCCAGACTTTATAAAATTTCCGATCTTTCACCTCTGCAGTGCGCATGTAGTCGCGTAGCAATGTAAAATCCCAGACCAAAAATGGAGCACAAGTATCCGTATGGAATTTTGGGTCCTGTTGTTCTTTATGTGCTTGTTTGCCTCCAGGCCTCCGATGGCTTCGTCCATGCGCGCCCCGGTTTATTTTTTGGATGATTGGCAATTTGAGGGCTCAAGTTAAGGTTACATGATTAACGTTTTATCTTGTATGTTTACTTGATCCTATTTCTTGGATCGACGTGCGTTTAGCTAACTGGTGCACTCCGTCGTGGATGGTTTGGCGCAGTAATTTTTTTTGTTCGCTAAGCCTTTCGCATCACTGATTGATGAAGCGTTCTATTATCGCATCGCGTAAGTTATTGTTGCCTATTGAATTAGGGCATCTTGCCTCAAGATTAATGTTATTCATAACTTATTTACAAATGTATGATTTAGGAAGAATGACCATACTATGGACAAGTCGCTCCCGGTTACCTTATTAAGGCTTTCTTGGGCGGGAAAAACAACCTCCATGCGATCCTCACACGAACTCGACAAGGATCGATGTATTGTAATGATTCGTGTGTGGTTGCCATTTGATCGAGAGCGTGGGCGAGATCGTCTTGATGCAGGCTGTCTTTGCCTGTTCATTCGCGGCGACCCATTCGCGCACCTGCAGATTGGCAGCCGCCAAAAGAACCTTTAAATTTGACTGTAGAGGTCAACACTTTGCGCGCGCGACTCTTGGCCCGGTTTAGGCGCTAGTTTGGGTTTTGTTCGTTTTCCGGTTATGTTCTCCGCGTTGGTGTCCCGGTGATGTTGTCCTGGGCCTTCGGCTTGCCTTTTATTGGATGGCGGCGGCACCGTTGACGGACTTTCGCGTTATCTTCGAGTATGCCGTTGTATAGCGAGCGGTCGATATCTCGACCGTAGCCTTGGAAATATTTATCCAGCGGAAGGTGTTGGCTGCCAGTGGCCCCGATGCTCGTATTTCGTAGCCGGCGTAGCTGAAGGGACGCCCGGTTAGCCTGTTCTCTGTGGTCATAGTGGATGTCGTGGTGATAGGTCGACTTATCGAGTTGGCGAGGGCGTTCCCGGAACAGATCGTGCCTGCAGCCTGAAGCCGCTGCACCAGGTCCTGGTCGGGTGTAGGAGCCGAGTCCGGCCCAGCAGAGCGTGACGATGGCGCACAGGATGTGATTCTTGAGTGCCGGAATTACAGATAGCGATCAGTTGCGCTCCCGTCATCCAATCGCCTGTGCAGAGCCTCGATGGGGCCGGCAATTACATCCGAAGTCAGGTTGCCGTGTGTTTGCCTTGGCAGTTGTGCTTCGTTCAGATGTCGTCGGTGCGGCATGTCGCGTCGGATTCATATCGCAGAACGGAGGAACGGAGCAGCCAGCCTCTTATCCAGCGCGGGTGCAGTCTCGGCCAGGGCTGGAAGTGGCAGCCGGGGCGCGGTCAATTTGTGGCGCGTGGAAGTCCATTTCGCGGGCGTTGCGCTTGCCCAGAAGATCGATGTCAGCGGGATGGGGACAGCACACATCGCATTCTGTGTGGCTTTGGCCCAGGCAGCAAGACCTGTGCTGGTCGGACCGCCCTTCTCCCGAGGTTATGTGCCAGATGCGCGTTCGCCTCTAGGCTGTATGGGCATGACAGCATATCCGACATCGCCGGCAGGGTCCGTACTTGGAGATCGCCCGTGCCCATACCTTCACGCTTTCGCATATTCGGTGCGGGAGGCGTCGCGGTAAGATCGAATCCAGGCCTGCGGTTTGCGCCGAGGCGGGATGACATGGGATAGTTGATACTGAAGCGCTTTGCTATGTGCGCCGCGTCCCGAGATGGTCACCGAGGGGCCCCAGAACGCCTCGATGCGGTCTCGTAGAGGTGGCACGCGCAAGTTGCGCGATCATCTGCGACGCGCTGTGAAAGACTCTGATCGACCCGCCCTCCGCGTGCTGGCGCCGATTCGGTGAAAGTCGGTGGTGGCCCGTGCGAAGGCGTCAAGCGTCGTTCCGCATGCGCAGAACCGCTGTGTTACGCGGGAAACAGCGTGTCGATGAAGTGCCGTAATTTCCAATCGTTGCGAAGTCGGGCTGCCGCGCAGATCGTGCCTGTCAATGGCGCTTGAGAGCCGGTCTGGAGTCCCGCCCCCTTTCGGGGCATCACCCGGTTGGCGGACTGCGTCTGCCCGTAAGGCAGAAGGATCATGGCTTGTGTGTCTCGCCTATCGTGGTCAGGTTGCGAAGCGTCCCGAAGCTGTCGTCGTGGTTTTGCGGCACGCCCACCAAGCGACATAGGGGCTTGCTGCAGGTTCTCGGGCCAGCGCCGTAGAATTTCCCACAAGAACGACGCAACGTTGTTCCCCGGCTGTAGACCATGACGAAGTGATTAAAGCAGTTGCCGGAACTGTTGGCCGCGTCATCATCGGCCCAGCTCTCAGCATGGGTGAATCTGACTCCCATGTATCCGTCTGCGTTGGCGAGTTGAGTGCGTCTGCGAACCGTTCAAGCCCCTGCCGACCGCCCTCAGTGTGCGCGATACGTCGCGGGGAACGCAGTGGATGTGCGCTATTGAAGTGGTCCAACAGCGCGTGACCGCAGCACACCTGCTGTCATCTTCCAAAAGCGGAAGAAAGGTCGTCCTTTCCATAGCGTTCAGGAGGATCGTCACATGCGCCCATTAGTATATTGCGCTTTGAGCGTGTGGGTCGCATCGAAAGTCGTCGGGCGGTTCGTTCGATGAACGTCGCGGCAGCCGCTTGCGGACTTTGATTGAATCGTCATGTATATTTCATTTGCTGGTCTGATGGGTGTAAGGCCAATCGGAGTCATCGTTGATGGAGGAGACCCGATTATCCAACCGCACGACCAGCCCTTATCAGAAATCAATCAGCCGTGGATGCCCTCCAACGGCAAGCCGTACTTCGTTCGAACCCACGTGCCAATTGGTTTCGGACGGCAAGATGGGTCGTTCATCCATTTACCGTGCGTATCGAGAAACGGGCTAGCAGACCCCGCAAATTTACAGACGTTCCTTGTTGACACCTATCTGGCAAAAGATTCCGTATAGAGGGTTTAGTACGGTGGTGATTGCAGAAAGTCCTGACAGATCACGCCAGTCGAAGCGTTTTGCAAGTTGCGATGGCGATTTGCTTGTCCTGAGCAAGACCGATCTTGTATCGAAGACCTCAGCGCGCTTTCAAACACGCTGCGCAAATACCAACTGCGGACTTTGCCGGGCTATCGTTGTGCGGTGCCAACCACAGCCTTTGGTTTGAGCGGAATGCGCCTCATGATCGTGATCATGCATGGCGTGGCTGACGCCAACCGACGGTGATCCAATTTATAACTTTCGGCCTCGCTCATTCCGCCGATCACAGCACCGCACCTAAACATGACGCTGTATCGGATGCGTTTTATTGACACCATTCCTATGAGGTTATCTTTGCTTGACAGGCTCTCATGCTGCCGGCCACATTTTGCGCGTGAAGCATTTAATTTAATCGCAATGAGATGCTTCGGTTCCACGGGTCACTGCTTTATCCCCAGGCCCTGTAGACTGACGCAAAAACCGTCATCGCGTATCGTTGTCATTTCCCTCGTTGATAGACCAGGCTATTTCTACGCTCACATGCTGCGAGCCTTCAATGCGCCAAAACGCGTAAGTAAGCCACAAGACCCAAGTTTTTCACAGTTTCTGTTGGCATCTTTGTATCCAGTAACCTCGGGTCGTTTCAAACATATCTAAGACGAAAACAAGTGGTATCTCCGACGGACTAAAACATAACACACCGCTACCAGTCCAAAACTGCACCCGATTACGCTCGCGCCATCATGCCAGAAGGATTCGTCCTCGACAAGACGATCGCCTCAGTTGACCGCCCAGGCGAACCGCTTTCTAGTATGGACAATCCTATCTTAAAGACAGCAACATGACTGATTAATCTTGATCTACACCACTTAAAACGACCCGTCCGCACCTGCATGTAATTACCGATACGCTGCTCACTTTGCGAAGTGGCTCGCAAGCTCGCTCCATGGTCCCAAAATGTCAGCCATTGGATAGGCCCGCGAGTCATGTCTTAGCGTCGCGTGCTATCCGTTATCACTTGAATCGGACCGGAAAATCCTTATCCGCGACAGCTAGCATTGAGGATTAAATTGCAGTTAAGTACAGTTAATCTGTGCTTTGACGAATTCATAGCCGGTTTGCACGACTAAGCAAGTAGCGCACTTGCCGAGGATGCGAAGGTTTCCAGCGATGAATGGCCGTGCGTGGACCAGTCCGTTTGTTTAATAGCAAGTAATCAGCCAACAAGAATCTGCGCTCTGCACGAATTGCAATCAATGAGTGGCGCCCGCGCATCTGAGTTGACTAGTGAACGCAGCAAGGCATTCCGTCAAATCGATCGAGTCGCAAACAGTATTTGCAGAATACGCACAGCACGTGACTTCATGTGCCATAGAAGACTGATAGGAACAAATCATGAATGATGGAATCAGGATGCGTTTCAATGCAGAACTATCATGCGACCGTCAAAAATTCCTGTCCAAGCTAGCCTATGTCAAGGCTGGATTTCCGTCACCTGCTGTGTAACGCTTGAGATGAGATCGATCATGCATGGGTTTGACGGCTCCAACCATCGACTTCGGTGGCGGCGAGGACTTGTCCTTGGGATGTTCGGATTGGTATGGACATCATCGCGTGACGCTGCTGGCAGCGTCCGTAGGCATGCCATCCTTGCGTTGTCGCAGGGGCTGACTGCAAAATATCCTGCGCAAAACAGGGACGAAATTTCTGCCCTACACAGCAGGGCTTTCAGATCAGCTTACGAAGCAGCGAAGATTGGCCGCGTCATGCGGTGTTGGCGGCAGGTCGACCTAGTCGTGACAAGCTATTCGCTATCAGCTGACAGCGTGCGAACTTTACGTAGTGCCGAAGGAATCTTTTTATCCACGAAAGCTACTGTTGATCGTGTGCGACAAACATGGCTGCGCTGTGCACGCACGATGGGCAAACGCTGGCATTCAAAATGAGGCCACTGCACCTTGCTACGCACAGATCGCTAGACATGGTTTCGGTTTTCTTCGAACTTAAGCTTTTATGGCTTATCAGCGCCGCGTGTCAGATATTGAAGACTACACACGAACCTCGAGATTTTATTCAATCGATGAATGTCTTTCTCGAATTCAAGCGTGTCAAGGATCCGCTAATCGTAACCATGAAGGAATGCGCGGGATTGCAGACGCCGCGTTGCTGCCTTTCGTTTCGGGATTGCGGACCAAAACCGCAAACGTGCGCGAATGACTTCGCGAAGAAACCAATCTTTGCTGGCGTTCTGGATATGACATCTGCACGTTAGACCGGATTGGCTGCTACGCTTAACCGGTTGGCGAATCTGGGATTTGGCGACGAACAACGCAAGATGAGGCCTCAGTATCAGCACGCGGCAGGTTGCTGACATGCGCTGCCGCCAGGCACTGCGTGCACAGATCTTTCTTGAACGCACACAGTGCTGAGCTGCAGGCGACCATGCATTGCCTTACACGTAAACCGCAGCGAAGGACATGCCGTCAACGTTCACTCGAAGCCGATGGCCTGATTTCGACACCTTTTTTCCAAGCGATTACTTGCCCTCGGGACGCGTTGCGCTGAAAGACTCACAACACGGTGTCGCGGGGCCCTGACGTGTTCGTTCACACCAACGACACGGCCTAACCAGCCCAATATGCACAGGCGTCGCGTCCTACACGCTGAAGCGATGTCTGTACCTTTTTAGATGATCGCAGCCGCAAGCGCATGTGCAATCGATGCTTTGCGAAGTTGAGAACATAGCTATGACTTCAAGCAGGCATCATGCGGTGATCTGATGCGTGGAGGACGCGAGAACGCTTTCGATTACCCGCAAAGATACCAGCGCTGATGATGGCGTTTGAGCAATAAACGGTTCGGCAAAAGACGATGGTCTGCAAGAGGCATGTCGACGCCCCTGGAAGGCGCAAATACGCAGCCCGCGCTACACGACACTATATTCGGACCTACAGTTTGTCAGATGATCCGCATACCACCGGCATGTTCCTCCCGAGCCTATCGGTATCGGGGGCTATACGCGCATTATCTAGCGTGGCTTTTCACCGGGAACTCCACTTGGAATCCCTTGGCCAGTTGGCCGAATTATCAAAGGTTCATTGACTTAAAGCGAATCCCTTCTGGCTAAAGTGAGTTCTTCATTGGAATCACTTTGCCAAGTTAGCAATTTGAGGTAATCACTTGCCAAATAACCACATGGCACCAAGTTACAAATTTTACTCCGATTTCAATTTTTGTGACATTCTAGCCCTGATCCACTTTATACATCATTGAAAAATTGCGCCGGGGATAACCTCGCGGGCGTATTTTGTTTTTCCCAACATGCGGATGCAACTCGTCGCTGGCCACTCTTGCCGGCGCTTTGCTTGTCCGCCCTGTACCAAGATGCCATCCCTATAATCGTCTTCGCATCCGCGCAGATTGAGACATGGACGATTGACCGGTGCGCCTATGCTCCATGCAAATCCAGCAGGCCGATCAGAGTTGCCATATCCCGCGGAAGCAATGCCAAGTTCGTGGGACGTCCTGCATGGTTGGCCGCGCCAGCGATGTCTCTGGCCATGCCGAAGTGCTGGCGCCATCAGCTGTGAGCTGAAGGAATGTCCGGTGATCCGCTTAGCCACTCGCGAGGATAAATCGCCGGGCTTACCCGGTCGCGACAATAAATTGCCGAGCAGCGATGGGATGCCGAATACTCGCGCAGATCGCGCTGCTTCTGGCAGATGGATTATGACCTCGGCTTTGGGTCGTTGATGAGATCTGAAGCCCTGATTTTTTTTGGCTGCGCTATTTCCGATTAGGTTGGAAAGCAGTGCAGGTCGAGCAGGGAGATATCTCCGAGCCACCGCGACCGGTGTCATTCTGGCGATCTCGAGTGAATCAACATCGCTGACTTAGGGAACTGCAACGGACGCCTATTGTCGCGGCTCTTGGCACGTAAACGCCTGATGTGACGACCACCTTAGCGCTAGAATACATCAAGACTGGCGCAACCAGGCGGGCCTGCCAAAACCAAACGCATGAAGGACTGAATGATGATCGCCGATTGGCCGGAGCTTGAGCGCATGTTCCGAGGCAGTCGCCTACGTTTGCACGGCGCCTGCATGCGGCACGATGGCGACAGCATTGAATTCGCATCAGCTCAACGCGGTCGCCAGATCATCTGGCAAGACGGGTGTCTTCGTCGGTGCGTACTACCATTGGCAGATGCAAGCCAATGTGGTACCGTCAGAAGACCGGACTAAGGACATGTGGGCGGTGCGACCGCAAGCAGACCCATCTATGGCAATCGCAAACAAGGATCAGGATGCCACCAACAGTCCATGCACACAAAAACCGGTCAGTGCATTTGCGCCGTCCCAACCGAAAACTCCAAGCCCGGTAGGCCGTTACGACCGTTCATGGATCGGCACGCACGCTGTCCCGCGATAACACGGCGGGTTGCTCGGATTGATTTGAACCGGCTTGTCTGATGAGCCATCGAGCGCTGCAGTCCTATACCGCAGAAGCTGTTTGTGATAAGTGATAACCTTCGGGGGGTACACTAAAATCGCACGTACTGACCGCAGTGATGCAGTTCGCGCCATCACTAATTGAGGCTTCACCAAGTGTGGTGCTTAATGCTCTGGCGGCGCACGAGATTCGTGTTCCCATGGTTCGGCTTGACACATCCTTGGTGACAATTGCGCTGGCGCAGGTTTGGATATCCTGTGCCAGACTACGCGCGGCAGGTTGTTCGCGCGTTGAGTAATGCGAGATCATGCCACATCAGTTTATACACGGTGCCGTAATCATTTTTTTTTAACATTTTCGGAGATGATCGCATCCAAGCTTTTCTTCAACCCCGAGATCATAGCTCTGCAGAAGCAAGCCCAGGCCGGTCACCTCACGATTTCCTGAATCGAGACGCCTTCGGACCCTGAATGAGCGCCGATGATCTCGCATGCTGAGTGCCAGCGCGGATAGCATCGGCTTGGGCGTGACAGGATCAGTCAACGCCTCGCTCTATCTTCGCCAGAGCAGTCCAGTGATTGCGAGATGTTCATGTTGTCACCCCGGCTCTATCCCTATCGCGCAAAGCCAGCTTCGTCGCAACCCGCAGTCGGGGCTCGCCGTTTCCGCCAAAGCGGCTCGCCCGCGCGAATTGCCTCGACCTCTTCGAAAGCAGCCGCTTCTAAGCATCGCGTCAACCGCTTTGTGCCTGGACGCCCATCACCTGGGGCAGCGCATGCCAGATTGTCAGGAGCTTGCGTCGCGGCTGGGTGATGTTGGGTGTCGTGATTTGGCTCTGCCTCTTCTAGATGGGCATGTCGGGTCGGGTTTTCTGGTACAGTCGCTTTCGCCTATGGGCTTGATGACGAAGGGCAACAATGACACAAACCGATCAAAAATAGGACAAGCTGCGGGAACCGTCCGCACCCAGCGTCATCTTGCCGGTAACGCCAGACCTCAGCCGGCTATCGCAAGCTCGATCCTAATTAGCACAGTTCAAGTTGACGAACACTCAGTACTGAACAAGTGGCGAAACCCATGCGCTGCGAGGAATACGATGGCGATCATCTCGTCTCGCTGTCGAGCCAATGCATCAGCATCAGGCCAGGGCGGCTTCAGACCTCCGCGTGCGCACAGTCCGATTGCGCAACATAGGCCGGAAGAACCCTATCTCGTTGCGACTGGTGAATAGGTGTGTCTTGTGTCTCGGGTCTTCGAAGCATTTCAGGAGATTGTCATGGCTGCGATTCGAGGCGGTTCAGGGTTAGTTCAATCCTCCCGATCCCGCAGACGTTAAAGTAGCAAGCTGACAGGTGGGCGCTTGGTCAGGAATCACTGGGTCGCGGGCGTTCAAAGCAGTCCAGCGCGTCCGCGCGCACTTCGGTCTCTCGCCGCCAGTTCTCGGGCGCCACGCTGGCAGCGCTGGGCATTAGGCGAGTACTAAAGACAATAAATTGGCCCATTTCGGTTCGATCTCGATGCAATTTGCGCGGCGCTGTATGACGTGTTCCTTGTTGCGTGTTGCCGGCCATATGAACCCGTCTGTTTGGACGAGGACACATCGGCCAGCTCGATCGTCAGGCAGTCGATCCGATCCGGCCCCATCTCAGACCTCACGTTTAGCTGATGTCGTCAATGGCCTGCAGCGGCACGGTTTATGCTGAGTGAACTGCGGCGATGAAGTGTCGTTCGAGGTGGAGCCCATTTGCTGTCCTTTCAGATGGCGTGGTGGATTAACGCCGCGATCCAGTTCCAAAAGGCTCTCACGCCGCGGGGACCAGACGCGACACATGGAGCGAGCAGGTCGCGTGCGGTTCCACGTTCGCGTGTGTGCTTCCTTCATATCTCAGCAGATGCTTCCTGGGGCTTTGCGGGAGTGTGGTGGTCTTCTGTATGCCGTGTTCAGGGCTAGTTGCATACTTTTTGCTACCCAGTCGTCAGGAGTTAAACTGATAATATTATCTCATTTAGTTTCAATTTCCGTTAGGATATCACGCCCATGGAGTAGTCTGACGGCTTGCGACCATTTCCGGCTTTCGCGGGGCTGTGCCAAAAGGCGCTAGACTCACGGCGGTGTGCTGTTTCGGACGGGTCTATCAAGCTGCCCTTGGTATGCGCGCCGCGAGGTATGGAACGATCATACACAATGCTCAGTTGGGATGGGGCGCTGGGGGTCGCGGGCGGCACGTTCCACCCCCCCGTGACACACGTCGTATTGAAGCGGCACGGCATACCCGATTACAAGCCAAGGAGCTATCTTCCAGTAAAATAAAGCTGCTTTCGATGCACCGGCCGAGGCGTGTTTCCCGTGGCCAAGCGCGGATGCTGGGTTACGCTGAAACCGCGTTAGACTTCATGGCTGGCAATTTTCCGCAGAGATGAGAGGCATCGGAGACCGTGACGATCGAAATGCGATCCTGCAAGTGGAACCCATGTCCGAGGCGCTACGCCCTTGGCCTATCTCCTTGATGAGGGAACACATGATACCGGCTGAACACGCGACTTGAGAGGCTTGACTTTGTTTGACCCGGTTGAGAATCTAGGTTGCCCCGCCCGGATCGCTGTCCCAGATCTGAAGTTGGAATGGCCGATGGGCTCGAAAACTGTTCCGCCGAGTGCCCCAGACCGGGGCAATACGCATCTCGGCGCACCGCACCTATTCTGCGCGAGATTCATGGACCGCCCTGTCACCGCGCACCCGGCGCCAGCGGGGATCAGTTCATGAAGGCGCACAGTTGCGTCACGAGGCGGGGCAAAATCCTGGATCGGCTTTGTCATCATCACGCCCAGGCCGATGCTTTTTGCGGTGCTGCGACCGGAGAAATGGCAAAAAACGCAATATTTCCGTGGACGGATTGACCGCTGATTTTGAGTGATACAGGGGCCGCCCGTGCGCGAGAAGGTGAGGCCAAAATGCCGCTGGCGGGGGGGGGAGCCGGCAATTTCGATTGGCTGTTCGAAAAGGAAATTCCCCCGGGGCGGCCATTCTGGTGTTGGACCGGGCAAAAATCAGGGGGCCAAAAAAATCTTTCTTCCCCTCCCTTTTGAATTTTTTTTTTTTT
>Ga0163217_1074027_pt1 | contig 14030 bp, 17 predicted proteins | sample SynspAceP_FD_185933 | JGI IMG/M metagenome (GOLD analysis project Ga0163217, IMG submission 185933) | Saline lake microbial communities from Ace Lake in Antarctica - Synechococcus sp. Ace-P (PacBio error correction) | ecosystem: Environmental > Aquatic > Non-marine Saline and Alkaline > Saline ... | reverse complement strand
TTCGCCCGCCAAACGCTTTCGATCGAGAGGCTGGCGGCGCGTCTGCTTTCACTCCCAGGACCCTGCCTTCTGGCGAGGGGACCTGCGAGCAGGGGTTGGGCGTTTTCCCGCCGGAATTCCTGGCGGCCCACCCTGGATTCCACGGGGCCCGGGCAGCGGCCCATCACCCGGCCGACCCGCAATTGTGGAAGCGCTTTGCGAAGCTTTGTTTGGCGCCGGGCTGCCGCTGCTTCCCCTTCCAAGGGGCCCAAGGACCGGGGCCTGCGCCAGCCGATTTTGGCCGGCCCGCCGATCTGGCTGCGGGTGGGCTTCTTCAACAGGGGCGTTGAGATGGCCAGCACCCGCGAAGGATCGCCCCTGAGTGAATCAAGCCGTGCTGCCGCTGGGTGGAGGGACGAAACCCTCAAAAGACTATCCACGCCCTGCTGGTTCGGCGGATCCAGGCGGGGCGGATTCCGCGGCCGCGGGCCCGGCTGCCCGGCTGCTCACCCTGCCCACCTCTTTTTTTCAGTGGGCGGCGTCACCGGCTGCTGTCTGTGGTCGGCCGAAAAACTTTCGAGGGCGGTGTTGCGCTTGAAAAGCGGGGGGGGAAATTCTTGGCCGGGTTTAACTTGTGTTTGCTGATTTCTGCTCGGGCGTTCGGCCCCAAAAGCCGTTCCAGGTGCAGGGCCCGCCGCCATGGGAAGCACTTCCCCTCGCCTCGGCCTGGAACAGCCGTTGCCGCTTGGCGGCACTGAGCTTCTGGCTGCTGCTTGCTGGTGCTGTGCCCCCTGGCCGCCGGGGGCCTGCTCGATCAGCCCCAATGGGGCCCGGCAAAAGGCGCCCAACCGCCTGGCCCACCGCCGCGTGGCGGTGGGTGGGCTTCGTGTGGTGAGCTTGGCCCTTTCTGCGTGGCTTTCCGTTTGGTTCCCGGTTGCTTCTTGCCGCGCCCCTTGGCGCTGGTGGGCTCTTGATTGATCGGCTGAATCTGCCGGCGGCCCTTGCGGCTACGGGGGAGCTCAGCTGGGGGCCCACCGCCCATCGCCTTAGTTTGGGCCGTCGGGCCGTCACCGGATTTGGCCGCCATGCTGCTGGGCCGTTTGCCTTTAGTGCGGGATCACGGGCAAGTGATCAAACTTTCTTCAATTTTTCATATTGGATTTGGCCCTCGATGGCCCTTGGTGGGGCCGGTGTTTGCTTCGGCCGTGGGGTGTTTTCCGGGCCCGTAGGCCGCGAATCAAAGCTCCGGAAGCGGTCCCTGGCTTCTGGGCCCCTGGTGGGGGCCCTGCTGGGGTTTTCCTGATTTTTCTGGAACTGGGAAAGGCCCGGCCCGGCGGCCTGTTCATGGGCGGATTGTGGGCAAGGCACCCTTCCCCTTGGGTTGCGGTGTGTTTTCGGCCGGATGGTGTTGCAGGACTCCCGGCGTTTTGCCGAATGGCCTGGGCGTTGCTGCTGGTGGGGCCGTTTTTGCCGTTGCTTGGCCGATGCCCTGATTCTTTGCGTAACTGCGGGGCCGGCTTGATGGCCGGCCAAGGCCGGTGTTTCCAGGGGGGCCCAATCGGGCTGCAAACCTCTACCCAAGCCGCCTGCAGGGCAGGCCCGGTGGGTCGGCAGCCGCGGGGTGTGCCTGGTCTACCTTGGTTTGGCAAAAACCCGCCGCTGATCGGTGCGGCGCTGCTGGGCGGGTGGCGGGTGGCTGGGTCGGCTGGCGGCTGAGGGCCGTGGTTGCTGGCCTTGGGGTTTGGTGGCGCCTCGATTTCGCACGCTTGCGGCGGTTTGCCGTTTTCCACGGCGTTCAGGCAGGGCGGATCGGTGATGGAGATGGGGCCGCTGAGGGCTGGGCTTCCTGGCTGAAAGCCTTTTGCTTTTTCCAAGTCCTCAAGGGGCAAAGTTCTTCAGGAATGCCGGCCTGACTCCCCTGGACAAATCCGACACTGGTCGGGAGAGAGGGGGCCCTTGCAACAAAAGCAGGGGGCCCATTGCGTTCAAAAGCCCTGGGCGGCAAGCCGGTGGGACAAAACGGTTGGGCGGGGGGATTCTGGGCTGAAGGGGAATTCAGGCAACCTGCCACCCCTTGTGGGGATTGGAAAATGGCGGAAAACGTTTTGCGGGTCAACCACCTGGCCAAATCCGTGGCTCCAGTGCCGTGGCTGCAGATTTTCATCAGGTTCAGGGCGCCGTTTCATGGGCCGATTCTCCGCTGGAAAAGCTGGCCCCCAGGCCGTCTTGGGCGAATGGGCACCCATCGACAGGAAGGATCGCTGGGGCCAATACAACAAAACAGCAATCCCCCTTCCCCAGCCAGGCCCTGCAGGAACCGCCTGGCGAATAAACGGCATCAACCTTCTGCTTAAATCACGATTTTGCCCCGGGCTCGGATCCTCTCCAAGGGACTGATCACAACTTAGAATAGAGAATCATTCGGAATTTTGGCTCACTGAGGGGCCAGGGGCCCCACCAACGCCTGGATCCCGCCCCCACGCCTGCGGGGGCAGTTCGAGATGACAAACCGTTATTCCAGTAAGGAAAACAACTTACTTCCTCCCCAGTTTGCCGGGGCTCCCAGGTATCCAAGCGCGCTCGAATGCGCCCGGGTCGGTCCTGAGGGCAGCTCCAGGAGGCAGGGGCTCCAACCATGCTGGGCTGGTTTGAGCGGCTCCCCAAGCCGTCCGCAGGGCGGTTTCGTTACTCCCTCAAACCTTCCTAAAAACCACCACCGTGGGCGGGTTTGGCCAACGGCCGTGTGGACCAGGTTGGGGCGGAACCCGGCCATGGGGCGGCGGTTCACCACTGGCACTGGAAAGCAGTTCTTGGCGTCCTGCGGGGTCCAAAGGACTTTCCGATTTTTTGCCATGGGCCTTTTCCTGGCTAGATTTGAATTCAAAGCTAGTTAGTTTAAGAGGCCGAAAAAAGGGCCTTGTCCTTGATGAGTGTTGAAAGGTTATTGTCCGGCTGGAATCCTTTTCTTGCCCGGCCCTAACTTGGAGCCCGGCGCGGCTCGTTCATGGGGGCAGTGTTCGGCCGGGTGGTTGCCGTTTTTCCACGGGCAGTTCAGCAGGCCGAGGAGCGGGGAGGGCTTGAATCGATTTCAGACCAATCCCATCCACGCCTTCCTAATGCCTGCTCGAGGGTGGCCAATCCTCCGCTCTGCGTTGAGGGATTGGTGGAGGGGGGCCTTTCACCGAATCTGTGTTGCGAATCGAGGGCGCGGGCTTTGTGTCGGCATGGCATAAATTTTGTTTTGCGCAGGGAAAAAGCCGAATCACGGGCGGGGCCCACGCCTCACCCGCAGGGGCTTTTCGGGCCCCGCGGCCGCTGCTGGGGTGTGAGGGGCACACAAAGCAACTGTGGCGGAAGGCCCCCGCCTCCGAAAGCGGAATCCGCCTGGGATCCCACCACCCACCGGACGACTTTTTCCCTACTATCTGCGCCCTTGAATTCGGGGTGGAGGGCGCGCACCCAGGAAATTCCTCGCCGCGGGGCGAATTTTAAATCGGCCACCCCAGAAGATCCGTTTTCTGGGTGTATCCGGCCCATCCGCCAACCTTACGGGAATCTGGGTCTCCGCCCGCTCCAGGCTTCGTTTCTCGGCCGGCAGGGAAAGTTTCGGCATGGCGGCGGCGAGGGGCTTCGGGGCGTCAGGCCGCTGGGGTCGGAAGGGGCCAAGGCAACCCTGGCCGGCGACCTCCCATGGGCCGCTTCCAGGCGCTCTCGCTTCCCTTACGGGAGAGGAGAGGCTTTTTCCAGGGGCCTCTCGGATTCAGGCTGGGAAAGCGGGGGGCTGGGCCGCTTGAGGGCTGGCTTCTCCCTGGGCTGAGCTTTATGCAAACCAAGTCCTCTGCCCAGGTCTTAGGCTGGGACGGACAACCCATTTGAAGGCACATCTGCAAGGTTTTTCTGAATTCACAAAAATTGTAGACGCTCGTAGGGGCTTTCCACGGCATGTCAGGGACTAGGATCTAAGCCCAGGTCGGACCGGGGGCGATCAGGCAGGTGGGCGATCCATGTTTCGAAAGATTGGCATTCCGCTTAGGAAAGGGTGTTGGACGCAACTTCGGTGGATTTGCCCTGTTGCTGGGGGCTGGGGGATTGGATCCCAGACTTGGATGAAGCTGCAGCACAGGGAAAAGACCTGGCCGATAAAGCCCTGGGCATTTCAACGCGGGTCAGCCAGCTCGGCCAAAGCGGCTTCGATTTCACCCGGCAATTTGGGCACCGATCAGGGAACCATCCGACCAGGGGTCATTTGGGGCGTGGTGCCACCTCTGGAGCGGTAAAAGGCGGGGGCGGCAATGGGGGCGCGGGCCGCCAGAAAAAGGCAGCTTCTCCGGGGGAATCCGGGGCCGATTAGTTGTTAAAAAGATGAAGCGGCAGGCGCCTTCATTCCACCACCTCGGATTTCCTTTTCAATAGGCAAAAAGCCCACATCGCCATCGAATTCAGCGGCATTTGATTCGCACGGGTTTCCAGCGGGTTAGGCAGCGGGGCCCGGGGGGTGAACACATCCAGGCAAGGGCACATAGGGAATCCACCATCGCCTCCCTGGGCGCCGACTGAGGCCCCTTCGTCTTCCACCTTCTCGAGCACCAACCACGATCCGCACCCAACCAGCCGAAAACTGCAAACCCCACAAGCTGGAATGCAGCCCCCGGCTGCTCACGAATGGCGTTGGGGGATCGTGGAACTGGGGCCCTTGCTTGTTGATTGGGCGGCATGCGAATTTCTTCCCATGGGCTTTTTCAGTAAAGGGAACCAAACTTCCTTGAGCTGTGGGGGGCTTCCTATCGGAACTAGCAAAGACACTTGGGCCTGCCCCCAGGATCCAGCCTGAAGGATGGGGCGCCCCCCCCCCTTGATGGGCGCCAAACGGACTTGTCTGTTCCAGGATGAGCGTGCAGGGTGTTGCCCTTGGAGCGGAAATCCAGGCGGGAATCGCGCGGCGGCCCGTGCCGGGGGCTGCACCGCTTGGCTGCTGGCACCGAAAAAAAAGCCTTTGAACAGGTGTTGTTTGCGGTTTGAAAGCGCTGATTTTCTTAGGCCCTGGCACGTCCCGCCCAAGGGCCCTTCAAACGTTGCAGGCCGGCCTCGGATCCACGGCGGTTGTTTTCGTCGGGCGGCCTGGTTCAGCCGGCTGCTGCTGGGCCGTTGCCCTGGCACGTGGTTCCCTGCTGAAATTTCTTTTGCCCCAGGCCGCGATCATAAACTCCGGAACAAAGGCGTGGCTCGAAAGTGGCCCCTCGTGGGAGCCCTTGGTGGTTTCCTGTGATGGTTCTTGGATTATTTCCCTGGTGGCTGGGGTCGATGGCTGGAGCGCACGGGGGGACTTGCAGTGCCTTTTGAAAGAATTTTGCTGCCAACACCTAGGGGGACAAGAAGGCCAAGAAGAAAAAACGGGAAACCGTCAGAAGCCAAGGGAAAATCAGAGCAGGTTACTGTGTTTTTTTCCCATACAATTCCAACCTGATCAAAGGGACTTTCTGGTACTTTTCGATTTTTTGATTCACCACTGAAATTTGTCATTTTTCCTTATTCAAAGCTTCTCCGCTTTGGCGCCACCAATTTTCTTGGGTGGACTTTCCGGGCGTCTATAAGCTCACAAACAAACCAGCCTTTACTTAAACAGAAACGCCTGATTTCCAAGCAAGCCCTTTTCAAACTTCTTTAGCTTCTTAACTCAATACCACTAAGAAAGCTGTTCATTCTGGTCCACAAAAAAAAAGGAATCCCAAAAATCTGTTCGAAAACCATTTAATAATCAAAAAACCCAATTGGGAACAGGAAAAAATTATCGCCAGGGGCCCGTTGCATTAAAGGGGTAAATGGACTTTAACCATTCCGGGGAAAAAGTCTAACCAAACGGGAGTAGAGAAATTTTAAACTATATCCGGGCTTTAAAAAACGGGTCAGGACTTTTTTGTAAGAGGCTTTTGCTTGCTAGTTGAAGGTATCGGTTCTGCTTGAAGCTTAGGCCAAGGGACATGCTAAAAAATGGTGCAACGTGCTAACAGGGCAGAGAATGGAGAGGGAACAAAACTTCTAGTCACGGATCTTGTCGGAACAGCATCATCGAAATTCAGCAAAAAGAGTTTGGCCTGAACTGCAAAAAAAACCCATTTCTGGCTGTAATGAATTATTTCTTGAAAAAATATGTAAGAAGGAGGCATTAACCTCCTTCCAAATCGGCCAAAGCCAGACCCCGAATGCCAGCAGCTTTCAGCAGCAATTCCTAGCAGGCTACAGTTTTCCAGTCTTGCATTTTCGTCATTGCCAGGATAATTGGCTACTCCATCACCTGAAAAACCCATCAATTAACCAAAGGATTAGAAAGAAGGATGGGTACTCAATTTACTTGTAATTTCTGAGGCAACCCCCCTGCGGTTTGATGCCAAAACGATGCAGTGAAATCGGTCCCTTTCCCTTGCAAGGCCGGGGAAAATAGATTAAGCGAAAAAGGCTGTGATTTTCAGCATTGTAGTCGGAGCAAAAGGGTCCAAAGCCAATGGGAGGGAGCCAAAAAGCAGTTGTACTCCCACTGACCCTACAGGCAACAGGCAATACCTCCTTAGTTGGACTATTATTTTGGCCCCTGGACAAAACGGGGTCAAGAAAAAGCGGAGTGGATATCCCCACCAAAGTTGTAAGGTTATATCGGAATTGTATCGATGCTGCCAGACAACCAATCCGATTGAAATGAAAACAAACTCTTGAGGTCAACAGGGGGCGTAAGGGGCGCATTAAAGCCGAATTTATGGCCGCCAACAAGGCCCGAAGCCCAACCCCACAAGCTGCCCCAAGAGTAAGGGGCAGGGAGAAAGAAAGGCGTGGCGAATTGACTGACCATGAAAATTGGATTTATTTACAAAGGAAACTTGAAGGCGTTTGACTTTCATCAAGCTGGACAGTCGCGGAAGTTGGCACGGGTCGGCAGAATTGCTTAATTTGCGGAAGCCAGGGTGTTTCAAAGGCCGCCTTTTTCCAAGGCGCTTGAGATTTGGCGATTTTTTTTGGGGAGCAAGGGAAAGGCAAGCCCCCTGGGTGGAAGGGGGCTTGGGCCTTCAGAATGGATATTTCGGAATAGGTAATCTTGTAAAAAAGCGGTGCTTGGATCAAGTCTTTGAAGCTCCCTCACTGTAAACTTTTCCCATTAGCCATAGCCTGAGTAGGGCCGGTAAAGCTTGCGTTGCGAATTTCTTCCCGTGGCGATCCGCGGAAATTGGGGTCACCACGCCCAAAAAGAAAGCGGAGGGCCAACCGGCGGAACTTTGGGATGCGCTCCACGACCTAGGCCGGGAAAAGCTGGCGGTCCAACCTTGTTTCAGGGGCCCACCACCAAAAGGAAGGATTGGGCCGTCGGAGGGTTTTTCGGCCAGGCAAGGGAGGCAATCGGCCAAAATCCAGGGCTGGTGGGTGGTTTCGTACAGAATCAGGGTCCGAAGCGTCGGTGTCTGGCCCAATCTTCCCTGGACCAGATGGGCCCATTCGCTCAGAAAAGAATACAAAACAGCCGCGGTGGAATCCCCGGCACGGCGCCGGGGCCGGCAGTGATCACCTGCAAACTGGGGATTTGTTTCTGGCACGGTCTGCAGGCATGGAGCGCCCCAGGTTCAGCTTGCCCTGGTTTCCGTGAGCAGGTTGGAAAGGGGGGCCGCTTCCAAGTTGTTCAGGTCCGGAGCCTTGTGATTGCACCTGCGGTTGGCGAGGGGGTTCGGGCATCCAATCAGCAGGGCACCCGCCTTGCCAAGTTTCACTCAGGGTTTGGCCAGCAGCCAAACAATCAGGGGCAAACTCTTTGCCCTACGAGGGGAGGCACCCGAAACTGCTCACCGGGCCAACCGATTTCACTGGTTCGGGTATTCGCTGGTTTCAAGAAATACGCGGGGGCCAGGGGGCTTGTGTAGAGGTTTTTTTCGGAAGGCTTTCTTTGGATAGGTGGAAACGCTGGTAGCCCGGGCCAGTGGGCCGGGGTCTGCTGGGGCCGTCAAAGGTCTTGAAACAGGGAAAGCGCTTGTCGCCCGCAACCCCTTCGAAAAAACGGAAAATGTAGGGGGAATGTGACCAGTAAGCGGCCACCTGGAGTTCGTTCCACGGCACTTTCACCGGGGCCGAGTGGAAACACAATGGATCGAGGGGGGCGATCCACGAATCAGGGGCCGCAACCAGCTCCGCGGGCGGCCACGCCGGAATAGGGCAAGCCTTGCAAAAGCAGGCCCTTGGGCCAGCCAAAGCGGGGCCCACGGGGTTTGGAGTTCACCGCCCGGTGGGCGATCAACCTTTCCCAGGGCCAACGGTTTTGCTCTGGGGCCGATTCTCCAACTGGAAATTGATTCGCGGGCTTGCTTTGGTAAAAACTCCCAGGGTTTCCCTGGGCGATGGGCAATTTTGGCTGGGAGGGCTTCGTATTCGCCGCAGCAGCGCTGGTTGGCTGCGGGAAAACGGGCGTCGGTGCCGCCAATTCTGGGGCAGGCGCAGTTGGCCGCGATTCGACCCGTCCAGCTGCTGCAGGGTTGGGCATCCACCCGCTTTCAAGGTTCCGTTGGCCCGCTGCCCAAAGCGGCTGGGCTGCCAGGGGCTTCTCGCGAAGGCGGCCTGATCAAAAGTTGAACCAGGGAAAGGGGCCGAATTGGCGGTTGTTAAGATCGAGGGCGGGGCCGTGGGCGATCTCGGCGGTCTAAAGGCGGGGTTGAGTTCCCGCTTGAGCAAGAGGTTTGGTTGGGGGGCACATGCAAAGGGGTTCAGCTCGCGTGCCCCGGATCGGGCTGATTTTCGCTGCCAACCCTCCCATCGTCCAGCTGGTGCTTGTGAAGGTGGCGGGGGGGGGCTGTTCAGGCCGGCCCGGCGGGCCCACAATCGGCGCGCACCTGCGGCAGACGGCGGACGCTCAAAAGGGCCAGCTGGTTCTCCAACGACTGGGCGGCAAGCGGTTTTCGGCCATTGGCCGCGTTACCGAGGGGCGCTTCCCGCCTTCAGGGCGCCAAAAAACACGGGTTGTGCTTGGTTCGGGAAGCGCTCGAGTTCCGCCCTGGGGAGCTTCAAAGTGCTGCGCGCCTGCAAGATCAGGAAGGCCTGTTTTATCAAAGGAAATTTGACCCCTTCGTTGAGCTTCTCCCGGCGCTGCCTGCAGGGTCCCCAGTTCAGGTAGGCCCTGCTCTGTGAGCAGCAGGGGTCTCCTTCACTATTCTCAAGGGGGGCTGCCACCTCTGGCTTGCAAACGGAGAGCCACACCCGCCCCGCCAGGATTGGATTGGCCTTGGTTGGACGGCGGCAAAACCAGGCTCCACGGTCCACCTGGGGGAATCGCCTGATTTCGGGGGGATAGACGGCTCTGCAGTTTCGCTGGGACCCAACTGGCTCCAGCAACCGCTGGGCTTTCTCCAAGCACCCGGATTCAAGGTGGGCACGTTCGTTTTGCGGCTGACGTTGGCGGGGCCACCGAAGCGATGGGCGCCGGGTACCGGCAACCCGGGCTTCCCCGCCGGAGCCCCGGCCGCTCTTCCAATTGATTTCGGAATCGGAGGATCAGCCAGGGGCTGGGAAAAAGGCCGCCCAGAAAACACCGGATTGTTGATGGGCGCAAATAGGACCGCCGCCCGCAGACCCGCGACCCAAAAGGGCGTGAACCGGGGCCACCGCGAGTTGATCAGAAAAAAAAATGCGGCGGCGGACGCCGCAAGGGGCCATTCCGAAACAAAAATTCCCCATTAAGGCCAATTGCCCGCCACTTTCTTCTTTCGGGGCGTGGCCGCCGGCAGCGCGGCATAGGGGCTGTTGGGCCGCTGGGGTGTCCGGGGTGTGCTGGAAAAGCCATTTCTGGAAGCCCTTTTGAGCTTTGAGTGTATCTGGGAAAAAAATTCAAGGTCAGGGGACAGGCCATTGGGGGGCCGGCTTTGGAAGTCTTTTCCAACGCACGCACGGCACCCCGCTTCATTTCGGCAGGGCATGCGTCGTAACGTCGGCGGCAGGGTTGAGGCTTCGTCCAACCCTCCAATTGTGACAATTGGAGTTTGCAGGACCGGACCTTCAAAGGCCGTCGCAAAGCTCGCCAGCCTCGGACCTACGCCTCTGCCTCCTAACAACCTTGTTGTTGGTGGTCTCTCTGGCCAGCTGTGGCTGAAACAACGTTGCTGCCGCCCCCGCGTTCCGGTGGATTTCCCAGGACTGTTTTGGCGGTTGATGGGCTGAGGTGCTGGAAGCGCTTCCCCCTTGCCAGCGGTGGGCGCTTTTGTTGTTTCTGTTCTTTTGGTTTCAGCGGCGGACGCCCCTTTTTTTGCCGGGCCCTTCTGGGCGGGGGAATTGCTGGGGCTTGGCGCGGGCTGCGGGCCTTCTTGCTGCGCCCTGGCAAGCCCTGCTTTCTTGGCTCACGGGGCGCGTGGGCGGATGGTCGGGCGTGGCGGCAAAAAAACCAGGATCTCCACTTAAAAACGCGTCGGCTTTCATTTTTGGAGGTTTCAGGTTGCGCCCACCTCCCCAGGAGGGCAAAGCCTGAGGCGAGTTTCCGCCAAGGCAAGAGGCTGATGGGGAAAAACCAGCGGTGGAGCGGCTGCGGGGGCGGGTGGTGGCCGGCAGGCCCCAGATCCTGCAGGCACCTGCAAACAGGAGGGAAAACCCCCCCCTGGGATCAGAACAGCAACCGCTGCCGGGAGCTGCGACAGCAAAGTGGGAACGGGCCTCTCACCAAGGGGGCCCGAGGCCAAAAAAACCTGCGGCCGCCAGAGCCAGGTGGCCGCGCCGGGCCAATGGGCCTCCCGGTTCAGCTGGGCCCGCCAGGATGGTGAGGGTTGGCCTCACCAGCACTGTTTCTATTCCTTGTTATTACCTTCGCTGGCGGGCGTTCAATTTCTGGCCGCGTCGTTTGCAGGACCACCGTTGGAAAGGCGGGGTGCTTGAGGGCCCGCCGGCTCAGGCAGGGGCTTTGGAAGGACGGGACGGAAGGCTGAGAGGCCCGAATCAGATTTTTCGGGGCGACGACTGCGGCATGAATCCGGGCCTCGGCGAGAAGGCTGGGGGCTCGGCTTCAACCCTGCTCTGTGCCTCCCTTTGCGGCAAAGGCCAGGCTCACCCCTTGCTGGGTCCTCGGGGCTTGGCTGAATTTTTCGCCATCATGGCCAGCCTTCCCTTGTTTTCCCTGGCTGGCGGGGCTTTGCTTGTGTTGGAGCCGCGAAAGAGCAGGGGGTTTCCCAACCCTCCCCTGCAAGCAGGTTGTTCGGGCTAATCAGGGGGTGGTGCCCTGCCCTTGCTGTTGGCTGGGCTCTGGAGCTTTGCTGGTGCTCAGCCGCGTTGGGCTCGGGCCCTCTACGGGACCCCTTTGCTGGCCCATTTTCTGCTGGACCCCTGGCCTTCCCTGCTGGGGCTGGGGGCCTGCGCTCAGCGGCCTGGCCTGGCGCCCACCTGATTTCTGGCCCAGGCCTGGGGGCTGATTGCGCTTTGCTTTGGCCGGGCCAGGGTGTTGATCAATTTCGCTTCCTGGCCCAACCGATGCTCTGACCTCCGCTCACCGGCCTGGGATCTCCCATCGCTGCTGCTCTGGGTTGCTTGGGGGTCGTCTGCCCCTTCTCGAGGGCAGAAAACATCCTCTTGAATGGGACCAAAAGGTTCTTGGTCGGTTGGGATGCCAGCTGGCACGGGCGTTGAACCACCATGGCCGCTCTGCCTGGCGGGCGGCAATTGGTTTTCTTGGGTGATTTCTGCTGCCAAACCTCCTTTGCCCGTCCCGGCCCTTCCCCTCCGCGATGGGCGTTCATCTGGGCAGCCGGAATCGTTCTTGGGGCCTTGCTCCTGTTGTGATTGGCGATTCGTTTGTCCAAATTACGCTGCGGTATCCGTTTCTTGCTGGCCTACAAACCGATTTTCAGCCCCGGCCCTCGAAGGGGGGGCCCTGGGCACCATGGCGCAGCTTCCCGCTTTCTGGGCATGAGGGGCTGGGGGCTGCGGAATCTCCTTCTCGGCGGCGGCGATGGCCCTGGACCTGCCTGCTGTGGGTGGGCTGCGTGCTGGAGCTAATTATCTTGCGGCCACACCCGGCCTGATGCCAGGGCACCAAAAAGCCATGATCTGGGGCACCGTGGGGCTCTCTTCGCCCTGCCGCGTTGGGGCCACGCTGCTCTTCCAACTGGGAAAAACCCTGGTTCCGGCTCGCCGGGGGGCCCGGGGGCCGTGGGCCCCAGCCTTGGCCGATCAACTCTGGCGGTCCAGGGGGCCGTTTCTTGCTGACCAGCGGGGGCCGGCGGGCTGACGCATTTCCTGGCGATCCCCCGCCAGCCCACTTCACCCTGGTGGGCAGCCAGCCAAACTACCAAGGCACCGGCCGGCCGCTGGCGGGGGGGCCCCGCGCGAGCCGGGCCAAACCGATCATCGGCCCTGCGCTGATCCCTGGTCAAACATCCTTTCCGGCCAAAAGGACAGGGCGGCAAACCGGCGTCGAAATGCCTGTCGAGGCGATTCGGCCCGGCCCCTGATTCGGACCCCGGGCAGGCAAAAGGCGCTTTGGGTCCGTGGCTGGATAGGGAAATGGAAACGATCCTGAGCGAGCAGCCCACCGGACGCGGGCCGGGCAGGCCTGGAAAGCGGCCCCCAAACGGGGCCCAGCCACAGGGAGATTGGGAACCTGGCTGGGTCCGGGCCGTCCGCGGCCTGCTTAACCGCGCCACACTTCGCCTGGAAAAGCCTGCCCCCGCATGAGTATTCGGGCCTCTTGAACTCGCTTGTGTTTCTGCGGCCCTGCTGGCGAAGGCGGCTGCCCTTTCCCCCGAGGTGCTTTGTGATAGGCCGCGGCCCGCCTTGATGCTTGATGTTCGTCCCTTGAGTTCGGCCCTGGTTTCGTGTTCAGCTTCTTCTGTCGGTGCTGCCCTTGTTCGGCCCTTGCGGCTGCAATCAACCGTTTTCTCGCCGATTCGTTGCGCAGCCAATTTCATGTTCCTGTTGCCTTTGCGCGCGTCGCGGCTCATCGGGCTCGGGGGCCGGCCCTTGGGCCCCTGTCGGATAATTCGTCTGGTGGTATCGGGGGGGTTCTGGGATTAATGCTGATAAAGGTGAGCCGAAGTTATCACTGCGGCTTCTCCATCCCTGGCTGGCCCTCGGCGAAACGCGGCCTTGCGAATTCGTTCTTGCCTGGGGCTGCTGGGAACTTCGAGCTTGGCCATGGACATCCCGCTCTTCTCTGTCTATTTTCGCGGCCCGCCCTGCGGTCTGGGAATGTTCTGTTCAGGTGGCCCTGTCCGCCAAGCCGGATTGGTGGTTACAAAGATAGTTCGTGGCGGTTTAACTGGGCTGCCGGGCGGGTTCGCCCGGCCGGACGGCCCAGCGGGCTGTCTGGGGCGTTGGTGCGTTCCGGATGAACGCCTGGTTTTCGTCGCTTGGCAGGGCCGCCTCATTGCTGCTCTCTGGAGTTTGCGCCCGAGCGCGCGAGCGCGCGGCGGCGCTTCGAGGTGCGGTTTGGCGGGGGGCAGGGTGGCCCCGATGATTGAACCCCACCGGCTCAAAAAGGCGGGGGCGGGGGGCCCCAGGCTTGCAGGCAGCTGGGCCGGGGGTCCATTCCAAAAAAAAGGCCCGTTGGAAAAATTCTGGGCCGGGCCCGCTGAATTGAATCGGGCTTTTTAAACGGGGGGGGCAATTCCCGCCAAGGGTTTTTACTTGTTGGGGGGGCCAATTCCCCCTCAAGCCATTCCCATTGGTCAAGGGCGAAAAACCCCCGCCGAAAGTGTGGGGCCGCTTTGCCAGCCTTTTCCGGTGCTATGAGATAGAGTAATTTCGGGGGCTTGACCGCTTGGCTCTTTCTTGCATTTTTTTATGCCCCCCCTTCCCTGTCCCCCCCGAAAAAAAAATCGGGGCCCAAAACCGGGGGGCCGGGGGAAAAAAAAAAAAAAAAAACCCCAGGGGGGGGCCCCGTTGGAAAAAAAAACCCCCCGAATTTTTCTTTTTTTTTTTCCCCCCCGGGGGCCCCCCCCGTTTTGGGGGGGGCGGGGATTCGGAGGGGGGGGGGGGGGGGGAAAAAAGGGCTGGGGCCCCCCCCTCCCCCCGGGGGACACAAGGCCGGGACCCCACTCTCTCCTACTTTT
>Ga0163217_1045190_pt1 | contig 14030 bp, 14 predicted proteins | sample SynspAceP_FD_185933 | JGI IMG/M metagenome (GOLD analysis project Ga0163217, IMG submission 185933) | Saline lake microbial communities from Ace Lake in Antarctica - Synechococcus sp. Ace-P (PacBio error correction) | ecosystem: Environmental > Aquatic > Non-marine Saline and Alkaline > Saline ... | reverse complement strand
CCCACTGGCAGTCGTGCGGCAGCCGGCCGAACTGACGCAGCGCCTCCAGGCAAATCGCCTCCATCGGCAGCCACTACAGCATGGACCAGCCGCCACCGGCAGCTGAGCGCATTGGCCTGGTTGTGAGCCCACTCGAATTTTTTCAGCTCGCTTGACAGCACAGCGCCTTTAACTCAAGGCCAGCCAGTCTGCCTTGTGCTGCACAGCAAAACCTTTGAAGTCAGGGCGACAGGCCAAAGCTCCAGGCTTAACTGATCGCCACCAAACGGGCCCACAGGCTACCCACTTTTCACGACCACTGCCGCAGTGCAGCCGCGGAAAAATTCGTGTTTGGCCTGATGGTAGGCAAACATCTCGTTTATACCGGTCCATTGATCTTCCACTTGAACATTCGCCACGGTCGCCGACTCACGTTCAGGCCGCAGTGTTTCCCAGTGAAGCTGGACAGCTCCAGACGACAGATCGCCTTCTCATCCACAGATCCAGGCCGGGTACCAGATTCCCCGACTGTGAAACGCGCTTGCCCGCACAGCGGCCATCTCGCCAACCAGTGTTCACGTATGCTGTTGCATTTGAGCGTGGATCGCGATGTGGGCGCACGGGCTTCGCGAGTTCTGCGACAGCTCATATCGCCAATAGATCACACCTGCTGCCTTGGCCTTGACCAGTGCGCATAGACAGTGCAATGGCCCGGAACTGACCACCAGCTCCGAGGCCCGCACACTGCTCGGCGTCGAGGCTCACCCAGTCTGCAGGTCCACCCATGGTGCCAAAACCTTAAGTGCATCCAGCCCCGGGATTCTCGCGCGGTATCGGCAACGGCAAGGCAGGACCACGCCAGCCGAAATGACGGCGACGACAGCCCGGTCTTTCCCAGAGGCCGACGAGATCCGCTGTTTGTCCGTCGTAATCATGACACAAAAACTATTCCTCAACGCAGTTCAGGGGCCAGCATCAGACCAGGATCACGGTAAATCAAAAGCGCACCGATCACGCGCGTTCCGGCAACTTTGAGCTCCAAAATGGTGGGACATGGCGCCATGCGAAACACCCCGGCGCCCGGTCAGCTTGAATGAACGCGACCTGCGACATCACCGAGGGTTCGACAACAGAGCCTCCCATGTAAACAGCAACATTCCTGCTGCGGAAACGATCACGCTGATAACGCCCAGTACACCCAAGCGCCAAGAGCGCCAACTCGCCATACAACCTGGGCGGATAGGTGTTGAACCAGAGAAACCAGCCGCACCCCAACCCAGCGCGCCACAGAAAATGATCAGCATCAGCCTGCCCCAGGCACATAGCTGGATCAGCAGTACCGGCAAATGCGCGCGTACACCGACCAGATAAGCAAAAATACCCAGTGCGCCACCCGACCATCACGTGGCCATGATCGCCAGCCATCAACGTCAGTCAGATTCAACCCGCTTACGGAGCCGACGGATCACAAAATAGGAGCACGATAACACAGATGCCAACTGAAATCAACCTGCTTGAAGAAGGCACATCAGAGTAGTTTCCACTGGCGTATCAGCACCAGGTACAACACACGGCCGGCGGTCAGGCCTAACACCGATTGCCAGGAAAATACTTTCCGCGCGAGGCAGAACCGCAGGGAGTTCTTTTCCCACTTACTGCATAGTCATTCACCCAGCCCACGGCGCCAAAGGCGAAGTCACACCCATAACCACCCATACGTACAGGTTGCTCAGGCAGCCCAGAGCAAGTGCTGACGCCCGATAGCGACCAGAATAAGCGCGCGCCCCTGGTCGCTACCGGCCTTGACAGTCGCGACTGAGGACCATCGTTACGCACTGACTGGCCAATTTGCGAAAAGCTCACGTGTCGGCTGCGAATCATCCAGGGACCCAGAAACAGCGCATCCCCAACGCACGTCAATACCCAGAATGCCGCGCTGGTTCAGTATTGAATAACCGAGAACCGGTAAGAACTGTGCAGATTGGAGTCAAAACAGCAGCAACATGTCAGTGGCCTTATCGTTGTTATTGTCGGATTGATGCCGGCTTCACAGCCCACCAACCTCTTTCCATACCCGCACTGCGCGAGCCTTACCATCACCCGGGTGTGGCATCACTCTGACGCAGCCGTTCAACCAGATCCGCACGCTGCACGAACAGCAAAAGCCTTGCACCAAAGCTTTCCACTGCCAGCGCAGACAGACGACCGACCCGCATTAGAGTGCGTTCAAGCCCCTGCTCACGAAGCGCTAGTGTGCCCCACTCCCGTGACGTCCTCTCCACTCGCCAGCTCGCCATATCACCAGCACCAGGATGCGACGGCCCTGACGCTGTCAGAATGTCTGGCCCGCTTTTACCTAAGTCGTGCGTTGTGCTATCATCAATAACAGCGAACCCGCCTCACCCGGCAAAGCGATACCCGGCCCCTACCGGTGGACCCGCGGCCAGGCCACGGGCGAACTCATCTCAAGATCCGTACCCAGCAAACTGCGCGGCACCCGTCGCCAGGCATTGCGTATTGTATGACCCAGCGATTTCATAACTGGCACGTAATCGCGCCTTGCGATTGACCAGCAGAAACCGGGCAGCCCACGCTTCATCAGCGTCAATCATTCCGCACGCAAGTTCGGCGGCTGGGATTGCCGGCTGAAGGCCAATCACTTGCGCTTGCCCAACTGCTTGATACCACTGCTCAAAACCAGGGGCTATCCAGATGATTATGCCCTGCCGTCCGTGGCCGGTTCGTAATGATCTCGCCCTTGCCGGGCGAATCGCTTCACGGACTGCCAAAACGACCCCACATCGCCATCCGGCATATGTCAGCACGCTGCTCGGGCTTGGCCACGCCATGCTGTAAGCTGAATGTCGCCCAATGCGCGGCGCCCATTTCATCACCGCGAACTGTCTAAAACAGTGCTCATCCAGCAAGTCGCAGCGGCACCCAATTCATTATCTCAGTATTGCCACGGGTAGCTAGTACTGCTCCGGGTCCTGGAACGCAGCTCGCGCAGAATCGCAGCAAGCATTTCCTTTACCGGTCTTGCCACTGGAAGCCGTGATCGCACACTGGGCCGTAAACGCCTGGTGCCAGCCCTGAGCGGCCAGCGCATCCGCAAATCAGACCAGCAAACTGCCTGGCACGCCCTCAGCAACCTCATGGGCGACAATCGCAGCGGCAGCGCCATTACCCGCCGCCTGCGGCCAGATAATCATGGCCTCACGCGCTCGCCAGGTAAAGCGACAAACAACCGCCCGCCGCGCACCTGCGGGATTCAATACTTGACCTGTAAAATTGCGCTATCCGGCCTACCAGGCTCGCGCCCAGCGGCTTACGAGCAGACACCGCACCCACATCTTTCAAGCATGGCTCTGCTCCCATGCTCAAGGCACGTTCGGCCCGTTTCTATGTTCGCTTGAAGTTGACGGCACCCCGTTATCCCCTGATAAGTCTCGATGGCCCTTGCCGCCAGTAATCAGATCCCGGCCTGCGCCTGGTGATGCTGCTGTTGATAGCTTGCCCCGGTTGGCAATCAACGCGGATGGCTTGCCTGCGAACCTGCCAGAATCGCTGGATGATGTGCAGAGGACCGCTGCTGGTAAAGTCACTCGTCACACCAGTGATCGCGCACCTGCTCACTCTCAACAACGGTCCTCGATATCGACGCCGTCCCTTGCCGGTTATCCGTCACCGCCGCAGCCAAACACGCAGGTGAGCTGCCTGCACGTGGCCGCAAGGCCGCCAGCGCTTTTTTCCAGAGCGTCCGTGTGGCATAGCACCACCACCAGCGCTTCCGTCACCACCCAGACGCTGCATGCGCCTCAGCCGGTGCCTGCAACCTGCCATTACCGCCAGCCGGTCTGTACGCTGATGTCCCGAGTGCAGACAGACCGCCCGTACCGAAGCAGGTGGCCAGACTGACGCGCCGAGCATGCCGCCACTGCAGGCTGCAAACCTTCACCGCCCCAGGGACCCGCGCGCGACTATGCCTGTATGTCGTACGGATTACGAGCAATGAATACGGCCTGCTGGTGCTAGCTTAAGTCGTGACCTTCCCGTGCAGCGTGTCTGACAGCGCGCGCAAACATCGTCGTCCAGATGATTACCCCCACCGCAGCGAACGTTCGCAACAGCCAGCGCTTGGCGGCGCGTAAACTGGCCATGTTCACCGAATCAGAATTGATCACGGCGTCAGGTGTAAAAATTCGCCATATCAAAATCCACAGTTTCAGCGACGCGGCCTCTGGCAGCGCATCAGGACACTTCCTAGGCTCACGGCGGTAGCCCCCGGACGCAGACAGGCGGCCAGTGCTGCTTACGCACAGGCTTCAGGCGTGGCATGCCGTGGCAGTCAGCGCTCGGGCATTGCCGACCCAGGCCGAGGACGCCACAGGCCCCCAGGCAACCGAGGGGCCGGCCGCCAGCAGTCTGGACTGACATGTGGCCGGGGGGTGCGCTCATACATCAACAAGTTCCACGACATGTGCACACGCGGCCGCGGACGCACTGGCCGGAACACACCCCCGGCAGGCCGACAGCGCGCCGCCAACCCCCGGCAATCGCCGGGCCGGCAAACGTGCGCGGCACGACCGGCAGCGGCACGCCTGTCAGGCACCGCAGCGCACCAGCGCCCGAGCCGCGTGCGTGAGTACAGTTACTGCGGCCATCGTCTCGCACAGCACCGGGGACCGCAAGGAACAGCCAGCCGAGGTTGTACCGGCGACATCCAGCAGGCGGTCGAGTCAGCACCGCGCTCGCCCCTGCCACGCGCGAGTACCCAACCTTCCCCGTCGCTCTAGCCAGGCAGCACGTCTCTCAGCGCCTACTGACCATGCGCGTGCGCTGAACTTCCCTCCGACGGCCACTCGACACACTCTCCGCGCCGGAACCCTCGCACAACACCTGCAGCGCCCGGCCAGAAAGTCGCGCCGGCGCAACAGCACAGCCGCCAGCGGCCCCACAGAGGCCAACGCCGGCACACCACCAAACCGGACCACTCGTCTTTGGTCAGCCGCTTCGGCCATTTGCCTTGGCTTGGGACTGCAAGAGCCCGGCCCTGCGACACGAACCGACCGGAGACACCGATCACGAAGAAAGGAGCTCCCACAACTCATTTTGGACCACCCGCCAGGGCCCCCGAGTCACGGCGCGTAACGATGTTCCTGCTGCCACTTAGCGTGGAGTCTTTTTATGTTTTACCGAGTTGCTACCTTTCGCCTGTTGATTCCGCTGATCGGGATCAACGCCGGGCGTTTCGGCCAAACAGAGCTCAACCCCGGATGTCAGCGTGCCCGACACTGCGGACGGCCTAGTACCAAAACAAAATTGCAGACCCGACACCCAGCCCTGTCACCCCGGGGAAGAGGGTGTTCAGGCCTCGGCCACACGGAGCTCTCCTGCTTCTCCGATCGATATCTTTTCACGGGACGGACTGACCCGCCTTTCGAGAAGAGACGACGGCTGCGACAGTGACGTTCTCTCCCGAGGAAGCCTACATGCTCTCAGTGGACGTAGACGGTTTGCCTGCGGGTCCTCCTCGGTGTCCGGCAGGGCGGGTCTCCGCTGTCCCAATGTGTGCGCGCCTTACCTCAACCGAATCCGACAAACATACACAAACCGGAGAACAGATTTGCTGAAACGTCCCAAGGCGTGTATCTGCGCCGAGGCTTCCTGCCGCCCACGCGGACTACTACGACACCAACGGACTTACCGACTCGCCAAAACGCCGTTCGCCCCGACGCCTTCTCCTCTGCAGGTGGGGCGAGCCTTCAGTGGGGATCAGGCTTATGCCGAGAACTGGGGACTGACGGAGCATCGGACGTATCGCCGTATTACCCCTGAAATACACCGAATTCAAGGCCCGTCGCGATCTCTCCTCGTCCTCCCAGCCAGCTGGGCAGGCCGGGCTTGTCCGGCTGGTAACCGCCCATGGTCAGCGCCGCAGGGAGGCGAGCGGAGCATGGGCGGTGAACATGATCATGACATGAGGGCGGTCACGATCACAGCCATGCGCTGCCATCCTACACCCCGGCGAAAAACCTCTATGTGGCCGGACCTCGTTTTGGAAATGGTCGGCCCAATCGGGGCATACCCGGCGCGAGCAGCAGTATCACCGCTCCAGTGGGGAGCAGGTATCTCTATGCCGATGATCTGGAACGTGCAACTCCCGGACGAACTGTCCCATGAAGGGCTGGTATGTGGTCGGGTCTTGTTCAGGTTTGCCCCACAATGGTCGCCGGCACCAGGTGTTGTCCCGCTACGGTGCGAGGGATGGACTCTTCCGGAGCTCACCCATGGTGCAATCACTGTCCACAGCCAGAGCCTGGAGAAGACCGGACGATCCGATTCCGTCTGGTCCGGGTCCCGGTCCTACCCACTAATACTCGACCCCGCATTCGCCTGACGAAAGAATGACACCCATCAGTCCAAGGGCAACGGTGTGCCACGGGGCGGATAACAACCGATCATGGCCTGCAAGCCTTCGCTCGATGTCCGCCGGTGCCCACGGCCGCCCATGGGTATTGATATGCGGTTTGGCCAATGGTTTGTGATTGCGGTCTGTTCGGGCTGGCTTCTGTGCTCGGGCCCGGGTCAGACGTCCAGGGGTTCTGGTCCCGCTCTGGTGCCAGCCCAGAATGGACATCCTTGCGTCCGGGAGTTTTTATGCCGGATGCGCGCTTTACCACAAAGCTACAAGCTACCTGCAGGATCCCCACTACATCGAGGCCAGGCCTAGCCTGCTTGCCGCCATGCGTGAACGGGGCACGCCGGACGATAAAAGGCGCCAATGCCTATGCTACCGAAACGTCACTCGGAAGCCTCCCAGGGCTGAGCCTCCTCCGCCCCGAGCAACCTGTTGCAGCGCTAGGAGCAAAAATCCGAAAGGTTCAGGCCGGGGGCGGCCAGGTCTCTCTCTTCAAGAACTGCTAGACGCCCATGCTCATCCCTGCACCGCCGGGCCCCCGATAGAAGCAATGTGGGATCCCCAGCCAGCATGGCCGAGACGTCACTGACCGCACGCCAGGGGCGAAACCCTTCGGATTGTGCCACTGCTGTCACCGCCCCTCATTTCCGCCGCAGATCGCCGTGGAAAGGCTGCTGAGCAGAAAGGCTTCGGCAGCTAAGGCCGACGCCTGCTCATATCAAGGCGTCGGTTATATCTAATAGAGCGTGTACAGTGGGAACAATCATCGCTCGGAATGCAGGAAGCGGGAAAAAAGTGCAGGGAACCAATAGATCGTGATCCGCACACCAGTTTCGGACTCTCTTAGGAGTTGCTCGGTCGTTGAGGCAACCAATAAGATCTGGAACCGAAAAGCCGGGCTGCCGGCCTAGCAGTCTGTCGGGACTTGAGTGGTATGGATGAACTGACCGGCCCGTGGGTTCATTCGACCCCCGCCTGGTTGCGTGTTGGGTGCTTGTTCCGTGTGGCTCTTAACCTGCCCCTCAGCTTCTGCAGGCGGTTCTGGACGCCTTGCTATGCCTGCGCCGGTTGGCGCGGGCGGAGCGCTCAGCCCGCCTGTCAAACCGTGCATCCGCTTGGATATTCCACGCCTTAAATGGGTGGCCGAGATAAACAGCCACTCGCCGCTCGCACCTTACTCTCACAGTCCGCAAAAGTTAGGCCGGAACTGCCAGGAAGCCCCATCACGTGTTTGATGATCCCCGCAAGGAGACCAGGACTCCCCGGTGTTTGCGGAATGCGTAGAGACGGCTCGGCCCGTCCTGCGCTTATGCCGCAAGCGCCACAGTTGTGCCCATCTGTATTCGACCACGGGGAAGTCCTCAGTCTTCTACTTCACGGGGCAGGCGATGCCGCCGCGCGAACGTTCAAAAGACCGGAAGGTGATGGACCGTATAACTCGCCTTTCAGTCCCGCCAACAGCGGTTTCGATACTGGATAGCCGAGAGTGGTCATGCAGGCCGGATATGTGCTGGCACTGAAGGAGCCGGTTATCACCCAGCAGGTGGTCAGGTTTTCCGCGCTTTCCGGGTAACCTTGCCAGGCCTCAGTAGCGGCTTGACTTTGCTGGCTTGTCATTGGGTCGAACCTGCGTGACGTGGACATCCGGCGTCACAGCAGGTACTCTCGAAGGCAGCGTATCAAACAGCGGCGTGTCGGGCGCTCTGTAGCACTTGAATCAACCCTTGCCGGTGACCGGCCATGATGCGACGCGACTTTGCGGTTCCGTCGCCGTGAACCATTGATCTGGATCCCTACTGCACGGCGGCGCCAACCGAGCCTGGGCGGTTCGGGTGTCGCGGCGCACGCGGCCACGGGGCTTCCTTTGCCCGGGAAACCTTGCGCTTGCGCCTCCCGCCGCCCGCACCTTTCCTGATTAGGCGCTTGCTCTGGGTGGGCGTCCCGTCCTCGGCGCGCGCCCTCGATCTTGGCCTTCTGCCCGCAATCAGCGGAAATGGCCGCAGGCGGGGCTTCACGGCGGGCCAATCTCGCGTGGGGATATCCATGCCGTCGGCGGCGCCAGCACGCTCAACTTGTCCCGCCGCACTCGGCCCGCTCGGCAGCGCTGTTTCCACCTCGCCCTGAAAACTGTGCCTCCGCTTCTTGGAGCCAGTAGGCTTAGAACAACGCCTTGTGCGGCTTCCCGCTGGCGTAGCCTAGAGCTTGGCGTGCCGGCCAGGCGATCGGCTGCAAGCTTGAGCAGCTCCAGTCTCGCGGGCCAGCAAGCAGCAACCTGTACGAACAACTGTTCCAAGTTCCGCAGAAAGCGCGGCCGAAAGGTTGGCCAAGGCGTGTCATTGTCAGGGCCCATGGTATTGCGGGGCCGAACCCGTAGCGGAACCGCCCACCGAGTTTCATACCGGTGGCACGCTCGAACCCTCTTCGGCTGGAGACCACCCCGCTGGCGTGAGCGTAGACCTCTCAGCAGCTCAAGTAGCACCGCCGGTGGTAGATGGTCGCCTTACTGTAACCCGCGCCCCATGTAAAACGCCGGCCTCAACGTCGAGAGGGGCCTCCAGGTATTGACCCTTCGACAACATCGAACAAACGAACCGCGCCAGGGTGAACCCCCATCGGGCAACCGACTCGTCTAGCCGAAGGCTAGCCAGCACGGCTCAGTCAGGTCTCGGCGAAATCCCGACAGGATTGAAGCGTCATCAATGGCGATTCTTGCTCACTCGCGGGATCCCCGGTCAGCGTCCAGCCTATCGGTTCAAACCGGTGCCAACGGAAAGTGACCGCACAGGAACTGCCTAGTGGCCAAGTCATCTCTGAGTGAGCTGCTTGTCCGAGCCGGGCTCTGCGATGAAGCGAACCAGGGCCATCCTGGATTATGCCAGTCATCAGGATCGGCCAAACCCTAGCCCGCCGAAGAAGTGGCTTGCGGAGCGAACCGGAAAGCCGTGCGGTGCTTCCCGCCACCGTCCGACGGCGAGGACCTGCCGTCCCACCGGACAACACTGCCGCCAGGCTGATTTTCCGACGGATTGTGAAGCAGGAACCTTGAGAAACCCGGTCGGCAAAGGATTCTCTGATGGCAAGAACACCTATGAATGGATGCTTGTCTGCCCTCTCCGCAGTGCACATGCTCTGCCTTGCTGCTGGTGCGCTCTCCCGGTTACCAGGATGAATAGCACCCGGGGCCAGGTGATCTTGGCGGGATTCTTGGCCATTGCCCAGTGGCCGGGCGCTGGATTCACTGGCGGGGCTTTACCTGCTGCCAAACCATAGGCCCCTGTGCCGGCGCTTACCGACCGTGAGCAGTCTTTATGTTTGCGCCTTTGCTCCCGCCGCCATGGCTGCCGCCATCGATTCGCCGGCGTGGTGCGAGGCAAAGAGCCTGAGTATCGCATCCTTTACGTGGTGGGGCGCCCGCCTGGCCCGGCGTGCCCAACTGCTGGTGATAGGTTTATATAGGACCCTCACGGTGCCCAGGGCGCTTGACAGAAGGAAGCGTGCTCTCGGGCCCTCGATCTGCTGTGTTGGTGCGAAAGCATGGGACCTTGTGATCGCCGCCGGCAAAACACTGACCGTTGCTCGTCTGGCCTGCTCCTGGGCGGATCTGGCGGGCCGGAGTGGTTTCGGGAACCTCGCGTTTCATGCCGGTCATTTGCCAAGAATCGCCCGGTCCGGACCTATTCCGCTTCTCGCTGGCGGCATTACGTGGCGTGTTTGCCACGCTGATTATACCACGCGGCTGATGCCTTGGGGCTGCCCTTCAGGGCCAGGCGGCCTATTCGTGGCGGCGTTGTGCGCCATGGCGGGTGGGGCCACCAGCTGGCCGCCAGTCGGCGGGTTATTCGCGTTGTTTCGGATGTTTTGCGTGGGCACGCCCGATACTACTTGTTGTCGGCAACCGTTGGTCATTGGGCTTGCTCTGGCTGGCGTGCCTACGCCTAAGGCTCTGCTGGCAAGTTATTTGGTTCGTTGCGTTGGCGGATCGGAAGCCCACAGTCGCTGTAGCAAACCGCCACCCGGCCCATATACTGAGCCGTGGTCGCCCAACATGAATGTTTCGCTTTGCGAGAGCCTTAACGCCCCTAACGCCGAATATTTGATAGACGCAGCGGCTCCACCCGGCTCGAAACAGAAGCCACTAAGCGACCACTTCCTCTTTAGGGCCATCGGAAGGCTTATCCTTCAAGCTCCATAAAAAGAAAGGCCGAGAATCGAAGCAGCGAAAAAGCTAGTCTTAGGACTCCGGTGCCAACCTAAAGCTTTCGATATTCATGTTTCTTTAATTTCTTCTGCGTTTTCGTAAGTGGAAGCAGTATGTGCTTACCTTTTAGATCGGCACTGGTGGTGGCGTCCACATTCAACAGAATGCTTCAGCAGTAGCCTACCTCAGCCCTCCTGGCCCGCTTGGTTAAAGCAGCCAATTGGGACATTTCCAAATTCTCCCCCCTTTTCAACGGGCCTAGCGGTGATGGCTATCCAGCCTTGGGTGAACTTCAATGATCAGGTCGACGGTTTTCAATAAATCCAACGCTCGCACACCTCGTCGTTAACCGTGGCTCACTGGTTCTGACTATCCTCTCTTTATGCAAAAACCTTTGCGCTTTCACCCGGTTAAAGCACGAAAACCATCGAAAACCCTCCCTGACCGCTTCGATCCCCGTAAGGGCGCGCGCATTTGCCAGCGTAGACCATTGTTCATCAGTGAATGCGGGCAAACAGTCCTAACTGGATTCGCCATTAGAGTCGACACGTTACGTGATCCCAACCCGGTGTCAGATGCGAATAGAAACTTGCTCGGAGGAATGTAGCGGTGAATAAGTTTCCAGATCCGGTCCCTTTTTCCCAATGTCAATCAGGCGCGTGAGGCTGACACCCGAAACTCCTTCTTGCCCTATCCATAACCGCCCAAAGACCCAAACTTGGTCAAAAGCGTGGCATAGGGAATTTTGTCAGCAGCCCAAAGCGGTAGTAAAACATTAAAGTGTATATGGCGTTTACCGTAGTGCTTTCTCCGGGGATCGTGAAGGACGAGTGTTTTCCGGAGCCGCTTCAATGTAGGCTTCCCAGATGCACGCGCCAAGGTCGCAGCGACTGAACCCACGATGCAAAGTGCGCTATTGCCATTGCATGTCTTTGCGAGTGACCGTTCCCGGTGAAATAGGCCAAAAACTCAATATGTGCCAGTTCTCTTCCAGCTGTTGGCCTGATTACGCCATCAACTCCATCCGCTGTCCCTTCATTACTATTACCCTTACCGTTCGCCAGTGAACGGATACACCCTCGTTCCTTTCGCACCCAATGATATAGGCTTGAACTCTTCAAACCCATTCAAATCGTTATAATGATCGGCCACACTCACACCCGAATTGAGCATCATGCAACCAATTGATGTGTATTATGGCAGTGGGACACTTAAAAAGGCCCCGAGCGCGTACTATGATCCGGTCGGCGCTAATTAGTGGAACCGTGAACGCCAAGGGCAGTACGCCGTACCAGCTTAGACGGCGCGAAGTTTCTACTGCCACAACCGGCATCTTTGTAAAACGACTAGTTCTGATAAGGAGAGGACATGTGTCATGGCCAAAGTTGGAATCAGCCCTTATGGTGAGTAATAAAAGAATCTGACGGTGCCTGTATCGAGAAGCGTTCCCAAACTTCAACATTGGAGTAACGTCCCGAAAATGGTTAAAAACGTTGACGCAGAAACGGGGCGCGGTTTATGGACGTGAACCGTTCGATGAGCCGTCCCTTTCAAAAGCGTGCGTTGCCGCTGAAGGAGTCGCGTTTAAGATGCCTCAGCACGATAAACTCTTCCGCAGCTGTTCCAAAATGGGTGGTCAATCGCGTAACGTCGACAGAACCAGCGCCTGGTGGCTTGCGCGGGCGCGTAACCCAGTTCGCTGAGACGGCTCGACGCGAATTATCGGAAGAGCCGGTGGGGCCCGCCGCCCTCGAGGATGGTCATGGGCGGCTCCACTGGCCCTCCCAGGCGTGCGGAGCTAGGCCGGTTTATTGCGGGTGTTTGACGCCCTAGCCCGCGCCAGCGAGAAGCCAAGGCAACCACCATGCATGCTGACATGGTGAGGCACCAAGGCAGGGCCTCGCCGCCGTAGGAAGACATGGGCATACAGGGCGCCCTCTCGTCTCCGGCCCCTGCAAGGCGGCTATTTCGGCGACCATAGCGAAGCTTGGCATTGCTCGAGTTCTGGAGCAGCCGGCGCTCTCTGTGGGGGCGGGTCAGGAGCGCCCTAATGCCTTGCCCTTATCGGTGGAGTGCCTTTCCGTGATCCACGGCATTGCTTCAAAGCGTATACCAGGCTTTCAACACATAAAGCGGCATCACAACAGGGGTCGGGGCGCGCCCTGAACGATGCAGCTTCAAAGCAAGTCGCAAGCCAAACGGTCATCGCGTCCACTCCAGAAAAAAGAAAGACCCCAGGCGAAGTGGGGTCTGAGAAGACCACAGGGTCAGGCAGCCGACTTTTTGATGGCATTTGACAAAGAGACCAACCCGCGCTCATAGGCTCACGCGCCAGCTCTTCAGCATGCTCATCCAGATGGCTGGTTATCGTCGCCGATGTTGAACTCGACGCCGCCGAACCAAGGAACCGTCGAGCAAGCAAGATCATACACAACGAGAAACGGAAATTGACCAGGCCCACTCGACAGACACCTTTTGCCCTGACGCAAACCGGCTCTACCGGAAAACCAGTCTCATTACATCCCGCCCCAGCGTCTGTTGTGATCGGTCTCGCTGTGGCAGTCGAAGTGGTCGGGGTTTACGTCCGGGGTCGCGATCAGGAGCACCGCCGTCACAAGTTTCCTGGAAGTCCCCTGGGTGGCCAAAATGCCAACGATGACCGTGTCGGGAGCAGATAGCAAAGTTGTCGAATTTCGTGAAGTTCCATGATCGTTCCTCCCTCTCTCATTCCTGCGGGATTTGCAGGGTCTCGAAAGGAGATAGGAGAGGGGTGTTGACACCAAGCCATGGCACCAGCGTTTGAAGACACAAGGAACCCCCAACATGTTCGCCATGGGGGGCTCTGAAGGTCTTTCTGGCGCCAAGCGGCACGAGGTCGTGGAAGCCGTGACCGACTGCTTCTTTGCCTTCCTAACCGAAGGCTCGGGTGTCGCCTAGCCACCCGGGCCGCACTGAGGACGACCTTCGACAGGCGTGGTTTTACTTCGTCCCACCCCGACAGTTGACCAACCGATCGCGGTTGCTGCTTGTCCGAGCATCCGGGATGCGGGAATCGAGTTGCCTCGTTGGATGGGGCCAACGCTCACCTTCGGCTTCCAAAGCAAGGCGACAAAGCCCATAAGGCTCGGTGCCTCGGCACAACGCATGTGGTCCTCAAGGGGACGCCTCGTAAAAAATTCGTGCTTTTCAAGGTTGACCACCACCGTGGGTAGGCCCCAGCGAAAAAAGCCAGAACAAACAGGGGAAAATGCACCCGGAGAGTTTCTCTCTTTTTGTTTGCAGTAGCGCCTATAGAAGCCACCAAAGAACCTGCCTGTCCCAGCTTCTTCAACCTTTTTCTTTTTCAATTTTTCCAAAAAAAATTTTCCCCTCTCTCTTTTCCTCCCCCCAAATTCCTGGGCGGGGATGCAGTCTCGAGGAGGATCCTCTCTT
>Ga0163217_1009662_pt1 | contig 14030 bp, 7 predicted proteins | sample SynspAceP_FD_185933 | JGI IMG/M metagenome (GOLD analysis project Ga0163217, IMG submission 185933) | Saline lake microbial communities from Ace Lake in Antarctica - Synechococcus sp. Ace-P (PacBio error correction) | ecosystem: Environmental > Aquatic > Non-marine Saline and Alkaline > Saline ... | reverse complement strand
TTGGACAGTAACCATTACCCACTCTGCCCCAGAAGTGGGTGCTCCAGGAACTTTCGGCTGTTTTTATGGGGAACGCTATCAACATGAAGCTAATCCAGAGTAATTACTTTGGAAAGTGGAGGAAAAAGCTTATAAAAGAAATTTCGGAAGCGCTCAAAAAACCCTTGAACCAGCAACGCTTTAGGTGTGGGCTGGGGCTCTCTCGCAAGCAAATATCAACCGTAGGGCTTTGGATAGAGATTGGCAAGGCTTCCCTTGCATGAACCCTGATGGGAGCGGTTGGACAGACGTATTGGGCTGGTTACGAATTGATTTAAGGAAGATGGGAAGCCCATTGTTTCTAATCTCCAATTATTGCCCATTCAGGAACGGTTTTGGGCCAAAGTACCATGAAAAATTAGTTGTGTGATGCCCCCTGTTATTGTTTCTCGGAGTATGTGAGCAAAGATTGAGCCCCGCTTCTCTTTTTAATTGGTGCCGCTGGCGATATTGCTTCCATATATAGTACCTACCCAAAACTCCTTGGTCTGGCCATTTAAGGCAATTCCGGGGTGCTTTTGGAGACAAAATTATTGAAAGCCAACAAAGGGATTTTTTATCACGGACCAATGTGGAAATTACATTCCGGAAGCAGATTGTTGAAACCCTCGGAAACCAGGTCTGGGATGCCATCGGGAACCTTTGGGAACTACACCACGGGACTACGGAGTTTACGTAAAAATATAGGTAAACTTCCAATACGTTTTCTTTAAAAAATACTCAACGATGATGTTGGCCATTTGGAGTGCTCCTTGGAATTGTTCAATGAAAATATTCGGAACGAAAATCACGCAATCGTTCCCATTCCCTTCACTTTTTATTTTGGGTACCACCAACGGCTGGCTAGGGTATTTGCCACCGCTGGTCTTGGGAAACAAGGGGGTGGTATTTGAAGTAGAAACAGTTTTCCCTTTACATCTTCGACGAAATTGAAACTTGAAGGGAGGCCAGTCTGGGATATCTTGAGGGACGATCAAAGGATTGGGCTTCTAAATCCAGCTACCCCCTAAGTATAGGAACAACTTTATAAAAGTTAAAAAAGGTCATTGTTAAAGGGGCAATATTATATAAACGATTTAAACTATGAATTTATAATCTTTGGGTAAATTAAATATTTAGGAATTGAAAAAAGAATTTCACTATATGCCTATAAAACTTATGTTTTCCTTTTTTCGGTTTGTATTTTACTTTTAAATTAGTACAAGTTGTCGGGAAATGTTCTTGACTCACCATTTTAGTGAATCAGCTTGTCAATGCTCTTTCTAGCATGGAAAGATTGCGATACCTTTTAGATTAGAACTGCTTTGCATCCGAACATTTTGATATTCGGGATTCCTTGTAGATATGATGATAGGATGAAAAATGGAGAAATCTATTGTCGGAATGCCATTGGGATATCCACTTGATGAAAGTGGCACCCGGAAAAAATTAAAACTTGTTAAGGGATAGCAATTGGTGATGGGACAAATTGAATAGTAGCATTGTTGTTTGCGATGGGGGGGACTAACGCTTCCCAACAGGAATCATGCGTTGGAAGGAAGGGTTGTCATTGTCACAGATTGCTCCAATGTTCTTACCCTGGAAGATACTAACAATGACGGCCAAAGCAAGAATGTCCGGGAAAACCCATTATAACAGGATTTTGCCTTGTCAAAATCCACAACCCACACCGCAATAATTCCCTTTGGTATATGGCCTGGATATTGGATATATCTGGCCCATGAATCTTCGGTGGCTTACCCAAAGCCTATAAGAAGGAGGTTCGGTGATGAAGGGGGAAGCTATTCTCTATCCTTCCGAAACCTGAGGGTCCCACGTCTACCAAAAATGCCAAAGCAGAAATGTCCGTTTCCGACCGGACATCATGAGCTGGGGAAATGACCGCTGCCGCCTCTCAATTTGGTCAAAATTTGATTCCTGGGGCAACACGGTTCTACTAAATAATTCCAAATCACCATCTGACCAAGAACTTATAGCCGAGCGATATCTCGCAACGAAACCCAGACCTCTTGTAACAAGAGTTACTCGAACCCTTTTTCGACCTATGGGGCAACCGGCAAGATGTTGTAGCTTCCGATCACTAAAACCCACAGCACAATTTTACTGACCACCGTTAGGGTTTTTACCTCTGCTGGCTTGGCCTGAAAATTGTACAAGGGGGCGCGCTTTTTCAGAAGATTTTTGATAAAAGTGAGTTTTCGTTAGCAGGAGGCCTGTAAATTTAAAATCGAGTACATGCAGACTATAGGAAAGATGATTGGGTTGTAGCTTTAAAGCCTCCCGTGTTTATAACAAAAGGAATTTTTTGGCATCTTACCGATTCGTGGGTTTTTTCGTCCGTCAATTATTAGACCGGACCGAGGTGCCCTTTATGTAATTGATTTATTTACCAGGAAATTCATAGAAAACATCCTGAGATGGATTGGCAAAGAAGTGGTAGAATCGGCGCGAACCTTTATGAGGGCAACCGATAAGGGTCGAATTTATCGCATTACTCTGATTGAAATCAGATCGCATGATTGTCCCAAAAGGTGAACCGGGAGAGACGCTTCTATTTAAAACAGTTGGTAGCGGCTTGGCCAAAACACAATATTTTGTGGCGTAAGAAATGCTCAACGTATTATTACTGTGGATTGAGGAAACGAGAAAAGAGGCGATACCTTTTTACGGAAATTGCCAAAGAACATTGACTCCCCATTGGGCCGGCTACATGCCTTTGTGGACCCTCGAAGATTAGGCAGCTTGCCCGGAAATGATAAAACAGGCGTTTAAGGACCCATTGCGGGAATAGAGAAAATGCCATCAGACTGGCGGCGTTGCACCTAGGTGAAGCTTCTGATCTTAGCGATGCTTTTGCTATCGCTAAAGAGGGAAGATTGAAGACCCAAGGTAGGTATCAATTGCTTTACTGGACATTAGGATTGTAGATACACCAGCTGTTTACAGGCACGGCAAGGGACCTTCTGTTTTAAGATATAGAGGACGAGTGTGTTCAAATTGCCAGCGCTTTCAGCGACCTCTGTTCAGCATAGTTACGTTGTTTGGATGCGGTGATTGCTCACGCTGGGGGATGTTTCAAGTATATACCTTCACTGATCATTAAATTGAGCCGCTATGATTGGAAAGGGTTCTGGGAAAGCTTAAAGGAATTCAAGACCTTAGTGCCAAAGGGCAACAAAGAAGGATGTCAGAAGAGGTATTGAGTGGCAGGCATCTGGTCCTCAAAAAGGCTTGGGCCCGCAAGGGATCAAAGGCAAGAAAATTAGTTTTCTTCAGATTTTTCAGATAGTTTTCCAAAAATTCGTTTAAATTCGAGCTTTTTTTGAACATAACTTTCCAGAATTCGGTTCGAGAGGGGTTTCCTTACAAATGTTGCTAGTGGATAGGTTCTTGCTGGCTAGTCCAATAACAACAAACTGGCCTTAGATAAAGCGTGCCGAAAAAAACAATTAGGTAACAAAACATCAATCTATGGAAAAAGTAGGGCAGGGGCGGTATACATTTTCTAGCCCTAAACCAATCCTGAGGAAAACATATTCCATTGCTTAAAAGGGCTAATTACCACCTGTGAGCGGATGCCGGTTCAATGGCGGCATTGCGTACCTTAGCGCCCATACCCGGACAGTTATTAGTGCATATCTTTTGGGAGCAATGGAAAGTATTGTCTCCTGAAGTAAGGGAAAGGCCGCTATTCAGACTTTTTAAAGATCCGATTAGGGTTTAAATTACTCTGGACGCAATGTATGCAGGACAGATTCAGAAAACGACTTGGCCAAGGTTAATAAAATTCAACTTTATGACCCAGGCATGATCAAGCACTTAAGGACCGAGCCCCGTTTACCATGGTTTTCTGAAATGATTTGATGGGTATCAACGCCAAGAGATAATAGAAACGTTATAGGAAGTGCACTAGAAACTTAATGGAACCCATTAGAGGGGAAAGCAAAGGTTTTCCTTCAAAACTTGTGCGGCCTGGCCATCAAATAGGAGGTTTGATAATTGGAACAGATTTTCGGTCCCGATCTGGCCACCATCAGAAATCGGCGACCTGCTTTTCCATTTTCTCAATGATATTATTAAATCCCCGGCCCAATCTGATCGCCGATTGTTTTGGATCTGTGGACAGTTATGCTTAATGATGGCGAATTCAATTCAGGGAGTTGTTTTCGGGCCGGAAAACTTCCCACTTGCTATCCTCACCCTGCACCAATAGGGGGGACAGGGAAACAACCATTTCCGTTGTAGATTTATAAAGTCATTTAGTACCCACTAGGCATTGTTCAGCTATGCCAGTTGGGACTCGAGAATTGAGTATTGACCTTACAGGAAATGCAGATCTTGTTTTAGCTATATACGGGATGTTAAATAATAGTTATTTATCGGTTGAAAAACTAGCAGGTAGAAAAAAAGTTTCAATTCATGAAATAATTATGGATTCTCTGAAAAAGTTAATAATTATCACTGGCACAATTAAACCCAAAAAAAAATCTTGGGTGGACATTTTCAGGAAATTTGTCGGTGTTAGCTTACCTGATTCCACTGTTTTTTTCTGTTGAGTTTCATTCCAATCTATGTCTGGGAAATTCTTCGTACAAGATGGAATTTGTTGGTAGTGCGGGGGGACCAGAATCAATGGCATGTTAGGTTTTAAAATGCGGAAAAGGGCAAGGGGCGGCAATTAGGCCCGGAGATTAAATTATATGCCAGAATGGAGAGCTGTTCGGTGGTTTACAGCCAAAGGGGATAGTGGTTTAGAATGGAACGTTTTTGGTAGGACAAAAGTTGGAGGAATATGATGGGTTCTTCTTAGAATGAGCCGTATCAGATTATTTTGAAGCTGTAAGGCCTTTTTGTTTTTAAGCAGGAGACAAGGCTTTGAAAATAATGTTACAAAATCGGTTCATGGAGACCTTTAAAAGTAAAAAAAAATAGGTAGTAGTCATTTATCGGGCAGGGTCGGCAGTTGATGGTTTTTTAAGCAGACTCTAAATTTAAGGAAAGGTGCGCTGTTTAGATTTAAGGGAAATAAAGATTAGTTTTCATTGAAACCAAAGTTGGGGTGCAGGAATTCGACCATAGGGAACGAATGGTTTTAGAGCGGCCCGTTGTCAAAAAAGTATCCACCCCGGCGGATTAGCCAATATCTTCTTGGCTATGGAAGAACGAAAAACCGAGAGTGTCACGATAGTATTTTTCATCGGATTGTTTGCCATTGGATGGACGGTACAAACAATTCTTTATCGATATCGACAGATATTTGCTTGTTTTCCCCATCGGAATATGATAGTAAGGTAGCAGATAGGCTCCAGAAACAACATGGAATAACCCATTGATGTATTGCGTGGACGGTTTACCATTACCCACTCGGCACCTGAAGTGGCGCGTGCCAGGTATTTATGGCACTTTATATGGGTGAACGAATTCAAACACGAAATCGGACCCCGCTTTAACTGCCATTGTGGAACAAGAATTAATTTGAGGGGAATTTTAAGAGGCCAGGAAAGAACCTTGGAACCAGCACGTTAGGTTGTGGGCTGGGGTTGCTCACAGCAAATATTTAAACCGTAGGGCTTTGGATGTTGATGGAAAGGCCCCTTGGGTATGAAATCTGATGGGCTGTTGACAGACGTATTGGCCTTGATGCGAATTGATAGGGAAGATGGAAGCCCACTGCGTTTGCTTCTCCAATTATGCGATTTCATGGAACGGTTTTGGGACATTGGTAACTTAAAAATTAAGTGGTGATGCCCCGGGAATGTGTCTCGGAGGTATGTGGAGCAAAAGATTGGGGCCACCAGTTTCTCTTTATTAATGTGTGCTGCGGGTGATCTGGCCCCCATTTATAGTACTTACCCAACGCCGGGGTCTGGCCGTTTTAGGACAATTCCGTCCGGTGTCTATTGGGGAGGATAAAAAATTATTGAAGCGAACCGAAGGATTTTTATCCACTGACCAATGAGGTTAATTACGTTGCAGGGTAGCACATGGTGTTGAAACCCTAGGAAACCAGATCTTGGATTGGCCATCGGACCTCGGAACTACACCGAACTTACGGATGATGGAATTGAATATAGTACGACTTCCAATTTCGCTTCTTAAAGTATAAACGATTGGATGTTGCCATATGGAGTGCTTCCCTTGGAGCTGTTCAATGAAAATATTCGAACGAAATACGTTTGATCGTTTTCCCCTTTCCCTTTTACCGTTCTATTTTGGTTACACAAACGGCTTGGCTCGGCTATTTTGCCCACTACATCGGCTTGGCACCACGGAGGTTTATGAAGTAGAAACAGTTTCTTCCCTTTTACATACTTCGGCTTTGAACAGGAACTAAGGAGCAGTTTGGGGTTTATTTATCAGGCTTGTTTAAAAGGTTAAAAACCCTTTAGGTGCTTAGTTTGTGTTTTCTAGCTGTATTTATGATTTGGGAATATGCGGGCGGCGGCTAGATTGCAATTGATGGATATTACCGTAGTTTGGGAAATAATTTAGGGATGTGGGGACTGTTGAGGGTAAGTATGGCTCGGGTGTAGCAATCAGGGCAAGGTTAAGTTAATTTGGAATTGGATAAGGTTCAATTGATCAGGGATGATGGGGAACCAATGTTGGGTAAATACAGAATTAGGAAATGAATAATAAATTACACAGTTTATTTAGAACCCTTTATTGATTAATTTGTCTTCCTTGCTTAGGAAGTGGCGCAAATAGAAAAATCAGGATTGGCAAAGTTATAAAGGCAACAGGGAATATTTGGCGGCCTTGCCTAATGACGAAAAAGATGATACAGAGCGCTCTGAGGACGTTTGCTGTAAGATCGGCGGGCATCTTCCCAAGAAATGTTGCATTTTTGGATTATTGAGCCAGGCCACTTACCACATAAATCGGGATCCACTAGCACTAAAAGATCCAAGAGGGAGGCCATGTCAGGAAAAATTGGGTTGCAAAATCCCCAGGACCCAAATTATTTCATTCCCCCAATCAGGAAATGCCATTGGCCTTGATTTGTGGATGAAGGCAGAGAACTCTGCGGTCATCGGAGCAGCTGGACAGAGGGTTGGGCAATTGGCTCTGTTGATGGGATGGTGGAGCCACTTTTTCGTTTCGAACACTAAAAAATATAACCCCTTAAACGGAATCACTATAGATTATAACGAAGACCCAACAATCAAGGGGAAGTTACGCCTTGGGGAGAACTATGTTGAGTGTATTTTTCAGACAAAGGAGATGCTGCAACACAATTCAGATGTATTGCGTGATTATTGGTGTTTCGACAAAAGAAAAAAATTCCTTTACCGGTGCAGGGGTCTTTATCATTGGAGAAAATGGAAATTGTGAGGGCCCCATACTGTGCGCTTTTATGGGAAAGACATTGTAGGGGTCAATCGGAAATAGGTAATATGCTGCTCACCTTTTCAGGATTATTCATTATCGTCCTTGCCATTTTAATTTATAAGACTCAAAATATGATTGAACCATGTAACCATACATCCCAAGCAGGAATGGGAATGGTGTAGGGCATTCCAGTGAAAACAGTAGCATGAATTCACTTAAGGGTAGGTGCTTCTTTGAGGGCCGTTATGCCTCTTACCAATTACCGACCGCTACCCATTTTGCCACCGAACAGGGGGTTAATTAGGTTCAAATGGGCTGTTGAGTTTGGCTGGGGCCAAGGTGATGATGGCCACCAATGTTGCACACCTATTATGTGTTCCATCGCCAATACTTCAAAAGAAGGATATTACGAGTATTATGGTCGATAGAAAGGGAATTATTACCCATTTCCTCTATACTGGATGAACCCACGGAAGGTGAGTATATAATGCTTTAGTAGATTAAAAATACCTTGAAAGGAATTGGATTACCTTAGGGGTTAAGACGATTTTGGCCTATCCATTGCAGGACAAGGTTTAGGGTCCAATTAGATGGGAAAAGCTACCTAAAAAAATAAGAAGATTACTACCTAATTAATATATTCGGCATCCACCAAGATTTGGAGTTTGTCGACAATAAACCATCCGTTTCCACAGGGCACGTTCAGTTTTAGTAAAAGACCGTAAGGTGTTGATCCAGGGCAATTCTTTTGAAATTAACGACCGGCACTGCCATACACTTGGGTGTTGAAGGTGATTGGGGTGAAGGACCTGCCCTTCTGAAAGATGTGGTTATAAGGGGTAATAAATTTACCAATTGTGGTTTAGGGCGGTCCAATGACGGCACTTTTAGACGGTGCATTTCGGCAATTGCACTTCATGTTAAAGGCCAAAAAAACACAATGCTGCCAGGGGACTGCATAGGCGCATTTTTGATTAGATAATAATACCATTTATATGGAGGAACAACATTGCCATTGTTTGTAAGTTCAGGAAGATGTGACCTTACCGAACAATACTTTTAAAACCATTGGTGGAGGACCCCATTATTATTGGCATTCAAAACGTGTTAGTGCTTATAGATAACAAGGGTGCTGAAACATTGAAGACGGATGTTAATGTTTTCCTAGACTACCAAAAAATTTATAGTCATGGAAAAAAACCAATAAAAAAGACCGATATTTGAACCCTTTGTAGTAACTGGAAAATGAGGGGATTCTTACCCCAAAATCAAAATTTGTAATTTTAGTTTTTCTTTTGATATTGTTAAGCCGCCAAACCTAATGTTCAAAGGTCTATTAATTCCGTAATTTAAAACATATGAAAAGTGATATTTTTTATGCATTCGGCTTTGCAACTGGGCGGATGGTTGGTAAAATCCTATGTATGCACCTGACGTAAAAAGTTGAATATATGCCCCTAAAATTGTTAAAATTACTTGGAAGAAAGTTACTTTGGGACATGCCGATTTAAATTCTGATGATACCAACTGAAGGAGGGTTGTTTTATATTTAGAGTTTAATTTGTTCGGAACAGATACTACTTTTGAAATAAAAAAAAATAGTATGAATAACAATTCACAACACAAAAACGCTTCAAAATAGGTTGGTTAAACATTGTTCTTGCCCAATTTTTTGTATTAGCACAGACGCCCTTGGAAATGGAGGAAAAAGAGAGCAGCAATCCAAAGGCCATTAAATTTTCTGGAGTATTCAGCTATTTTAATGGAAAAACCTAATAAAATTCCTGTTCCTTTTCTGTGGATGCCCATTGATGAGGCAACGGGTTTACCGGTGTCGAACTTTCGGGACCTCCGGGGAAAACAGGTTTGTATTATTTGGCCAAGAAAATTGGATTGTTGGCGTCTTAAAATTCTTCTTTTTAACAATCCTTTCTGCCAGTTTTAGGAAAATTTGGAAATCAGTTTACCCGGTCTTGCAAAATTGCGACGTTAATTTGGTGGAACAGGATTTGTTACAGCGCAAAAAACCAAGTCCAAAAATTTGAAAATCCAGGTAAGGGGAAGTCCACTTTAACAAGCTATGTTTCCGGCTTGCTGAGGATTTTGATGGTAGTACAAGATAGAACATTTGATCGGTAAAGAAAGTTGGAGGTACAATTAATCTAAGAATTTACTGGTTGAAACAAGAATGATTCGGAACAATTTCCTTCTTTGTGGTATCATATTCCCAACAGTATCCGATTAAAGGGGAAACTTCAAAACGGTGTCTTATTTATATTTCTAGGGCTTTTGAGGAGGATGTTGATATCCCAAACTAAAGCTTTGTAGCGCATATAAAAATTATGGGAGAACCCTTGCCAAAAAACATTTTATTATTTTCAGGAGGGGCAAAAACCGTTTTCATCGTTATGGCATTTTTCCCAGTTTTAATTTCAAGAATGATGCCCCTTTTGCAATCGGTAATTCGCAACTGGATGAGACAATGTGGGGATGCTGGTAAAAGACATGGACAGTGCACATTACCTCTTTGGTGGGCCAATTTTTGGTGAAAATTCCTATTTTAAAAATTTATTAAGGACCCATTAATAGAAAAAACAATCTACCTCTCCAATACACCATTGGGCGAGTTATGTAGTCGTGACATGAATTTTCCCTCCGTTCAAATTTTGGCTCTTGGATAACTTAAGGAAACGCCCAAATTGGAATGGGGGATTATCATTTAAATTATAATCATTTTACCCGGCGCCTTATTTACGGTTGGTTTTCGTCTAAATCATTCTGGAACAGGCATCCCCAGAACATGCCTTTTATTGGCGCAAAACAAGAAGAGGGGATATTATCCGAAAAAAAAATCACAGGGTATTTAAGAACGGTATTATTTTTGCCTGTAGGCGCTGGCCCCTTAGGGAATAGAGACTACTCGCAAAAAATAATCTAATGATAGGAACATCGTTCCAATTGGATCGATCGGAGGGCAATGTTAGAGGACGAAGCGTTTGTTTTACGGACAAAAAGAGCAAACTCCGCCTTATGCCGTAGTAAATATGGTCCCAACACTTCTTTTATACTACATATTTGAACAAAGAATATACCTTAAAAATTATTACCCCATTTGTTTTAATGGGGTCAGCTACTTTTTGGGAAAATTACTAAGTATGAGAATGGCCGCTATGTTATAATGACGATGCATACATGAAGGAAACTGTGTAGTACGGTTTTAAAACCCCATTTCTTTTCTTTGGGCCTAGTGCGAATTGGTGATGAATGCCCGCCATTGACATGAGCGTTAATTAGGAGTTGATTTCACCAGAAGAAAAAACAATGGCAACAGATAATAAGAATAAATTAATCAGGACTATTCCTTCCAAAATGCGAGACGGTAAAAAAGTTTTTCGGTTATGTATACTGAGAAAGGAAACGATTGGTTGGAGATGACAATACATTGGGGAATCCAACACATCTATCCGGGGGCGGGACAAATAGGAATTGGGATAAGCGATCCAAGAACTACTAAAGTTGCCCATAACACCATTGGCCGTAATGCATCGTTGGATCGATTTTAATGGGCTCCAATTTAGTTTCTTTCCTGCAGCAGTTCGTGTAGGGTACGAAGCTTGTTTCTATCTATAACCAATCTAAAATTCGAATATGCTAAAAAACACCTATCCAAATGGGACAATTCAGAAAATAATTCCCCATGGCATAGGAAAAATATGAGCACAGTGGCCCATACCATTAATGAAATGGCTTTGTTATGCGGCCATGGCGGGGAATATTACGTGTTTTTCCTGTTTGGCCTAAAAATAAAGATGCTAGTTTTAAAAAACCTTAAGGGCATATGGAAGCTTTTCTTGGTTTTCTGATGAACTAAGGAACGGGATTTAGGTTTCTTATACGTGGCGATATTTTGAGTGAAAAAGGTCGTGTTTGCACCATGAAAAAACCATGGCCCAAAAACAGTGTCCAGTTATTACCAGAATGGAAAGAAAGCAGGAACTATTTGGCATTGGCAGATAGCCTTCTTTTCTTTTTCCTACCAAGTGAATGAAAAAAATATTGCTAAAAATTATTGATTATTTTATACCATGGGATAGGTTAAGGTTGCTTTTTTGAGAAATGCAAATTTGCATACGTTACCCTTTTTCTTAATTATAGGAGCCCTTAATTTATTAAAATGCCCAACAAATTAATAGAACCTCAAGGGATTGTATGGGGTTAGGGCCAATTCCTTTCAGGGATTGCCGTTCCTTGCCATAGCCAAAGCATTTAGCAGGAAAGCTTGCTAAAATATTGACTTCTGCGGTGGTTACGTTTTTCAAAGGTCGAATCGATCTATGGGCCTTGCCGAAGGCTGCCAAGAAGGGAAATGTATGTTTCCCAATGCTACAGGATCGGGACTGCCCTGAGCAAGGTTAAAAATGTAGGTATTCTATTGGAGAATATGAGTTAAACATTACTTTGGAGGCGATGAAACCATTAATAATGAGCCATGGGGAAAATGGTCCGGCGGGGGGCTACATCTGGCGAATATTAAATAGCCGGAATATTACGGTTTAAAGAATTATTTTGTTTTCGATACGAAAGGGCCAACCCATGTCCGAATTTCCACAATATGGAGGGCAGTGATTATGCCTTGGTACAAAGTTTCACGCCGAATTCGCGCTATCGGTTATCGACCAAAAAGTAGTTGTGGGTATGGGTCAGGGCTGGGAAAATCTGGGAAAATTACATACTATTAAGTTTGACCTGACCATGAAAGCAATGTTAGTTATTTTAGAAAATCCGGGCTTTTGACAATTGCCATAAGCTTAACGGACCTTGGTAATAACCAAATTCAATTCCGGGGAGATTTTGTCAATGCGGGATTAGTACAGATGAATGTTTTAAACAATACGGGATTACCTACCGGGATTGCTTGGGGGTATATCTCAATCATTTTTCAGAGAATTTGATATTTTTGAGAACATTGGATTCCATTATTATGCATTGGGCTTGGATGTTAAGCCAGTTTTTCCAAGAATTAGGTTCTGTAGATGGCCTTCAGAGGCGAGGGGGGGGGGGGGGGGGGGGGGGGGGGGGGGGGGGGGGGGGGGGGGGGGGGGGGGGGGGGGGGGTAACCCTAGGCTCGAAACTAGGAAGGGATAAATTCGCCGGTTTTTGCGATTTTTTTCTTCATTTTCCGGTTGCTATGCAAGATTTCCATAGAGAACTGTCTTTTTTCGGATCTCATGATGGATCCCGTAAATGTGCATGGTACATTTAGCGTGTTGTTGGCCATGACGGGGACAAGATAAAAGTGCGGTTTATGCACCCACCAAAACATGGAATTTTGATGGCCTTGAAGAAGGTGATTCCATTGGAATTATGTTAGGACAACGAGAACCTAATTGTTGTACCAAAAATGCTTGTGGTAAAAAAAGGATAACAAAACTAGTCGGACAGGGAGCTGGAAAACTATTTACTTTGGACCGCCCAGGCAAAGAATTGAAGGAGAAGCATTGTTGTGGAAAACCTTTACCAAAACGCCTGGAATTTGGTAGTACGGAATATAGATTTTGAACATTACAATGACACGAGGATTCTGGTACAACGCGAAAGAAGTATTGATAGAGGGAAAAAAATACTTTTTTAGAGACCGGTATTGCATGGCCATTTTCTTATTGCCAACACTGTTTATTTCTGGTATTGAGATTCTGGAGCGGTAAAGGACGTTACGATAAGAAAAACAATAAATTTTATGAATGTGGGTTATAATTCTTCCCAATTACCTATCCCATCGCTATTTATGCCGGAACCCATAATTTTGTAAAAGAAATCAATATGTACATTCCAATATTAGCATTTGTGGATTAATTGAGTTTTCACGCTTTTTTGGTTCCCATTTTATCGCTAGCGGCAACGGAGAAATATTCACTTTAAAACACAAACAAGGTGAGGAGGAGGAAGAGCAGGGACATTTTTCCTATTACGCGATAAACCATGTTTTTTCTTGGAAACATTGTACAGATGTAAGTATTTCCGGTCTCTAAATTGAAGTTGGATTACCGAAGGAATTGGGACCACAAAGATCCAGGATCAAGGATTTATTTGAAAAAGTCACAATAAAAATTTATTTTGACTCCAAAAACGGAATTGCATTTAATTTTCAAAAAAACCCTATGTTCAAAGCCCTTTAAAAAGGGGCTTTTTGGGACTTTTTCATTTCAGAATTTATTTTAAATTTGATCGACCGCTAGTCTGTAATTTTACAGGATTTCCGGCTTTTTTTATTGGCTTTGTACGTTTTCTGTGGATTGGGAGGTTAATTGTGAAAAAAGGAAAACTCCAAAAAAACCGTTTTAGGCATTTTCATTTTTTATTTTTAGGTTTGTCGGTCCAGTCCCAAAAGTTACGGGCGTCGTATTTGTTTTGTTTTAAAATAAGTTGGTCATTTGGGAAAATTTTCTGAAAAAAAAAAATAAGGACCAATTCGTTTTTTGGGGGATTATTCGTTAGTGTTTTATTTTTTTTTGGATCATACTGGGTTTATTAAAAAAAAAAAGGATTTCGGGCAATTTTAAAAACCGGGCCGGGGGGACGAATCATAAGTTTGATTTTCTAAATAGTTTTTGGGAAAAAAAAAAAAAACCGTAAATTTCCTTCTTTCCTTTTTTTTTCCT
>Ga0163217_1093837_pt1 | contig 14032 bp, 12 predicted proteins | sample SynspAceP_FD_185933 | JGI IMG/M metagenome (GOLD analysis project Ga0163217, IMG submission 185933) | Saline lake microbial communities from Ace Lake in Antarctica - Synechococcus sp. Ace-P (PacBio error correction) | ecosystem: Environmental > Aquatic > Non-marine Saline and Alkaline > Saline ... | reverse complement strand
TGTAGCAAAAAGTCATGTAAGCAGAGAGAAAACACACCTACAAGCATGACCCTGGAGCCTCATGATCGCCGTTGGTTATTTGCCCTGGGAGTTTCGACTCCTACCGCCAAAACAATGCAAACAAAGCTCAGTGCTGACCGGCGAATTAAAATAGTGGTTGAAGCTACTCACAGCGCACTCAGTAATCGTCTTGGTTCCATACTGATTATTGTTTAACCCGCAAACCGAATGCCATATATTCGTTAGGGGTCAACTCTGCCACAAGACCAAACATCCACAGAAAGTATAGGATTAGCCCCGAGGTCTGTTTGAAAAAAAGCGCTTCAGAGCAGGCCTAACATTGAAGCTTGTTCTTAATTATTTTCTCAGCCAGAATTTCAGCTATAGCTTGACACCACCCGCTTTGCGCCGGCGACACCATTGATTCAATTTCTATTTGAGAGCAAAAAAAACAAGGATTTTGCGAGCATTATGCAGCCAGTTTCACTGTGTTTAATTGCGTGCATGCCGGCATTCCAGCACGAATTGTTACTGCGCTACAGGTGGCTGAGATTAATCCGGTCGATCAAGTTCTAACCGTTTCGCAACGCGATGCACATGCCTGGACAGAAGTCTGGTTGCGCTGCACAGGCTGGATCAGAATAGATCCTTACTGCCGCTGTTTCCAGCGCTCGGGTAATAGATTCGGCATGGAATTTATTACGGCTGAAACACGCTCGCCCAGAGCGATTGCCAATAATGATCGGCTGTGTAGAAAGGTGGGCAATTCCGCTAAAAATAACTGGGATGCACTCAATAGTGCGTGGGATATGTGGGGTGGTCAGTTTATGGTCCTGACAGACAGCTGGATTTAGTGAAAAAAACTCCGTATGCATCAGCCGGACTGGCCAAAATATGATTCGCTGGCTGGCTATCGAATTGCACTGATATTCAGCTGGATTGCCTGACGACCACTAAGATTGAAGTCAGCACCACAGGATCGTGTACAAAGGTTTTTATCAAAATTCTGCAAAACAAGTTGCACGGGCATGCGCATAGTTGCGTCAGCCACATGAAGGCCGGAAGGATTTTTCCTATCGAGCACAAACTGGCATTGGCCGCAGTATCACAACAGATCGCTATTATCAGCTATTTTTATATGCATCTCCGTTATCGTGAAGAAGCCGTAGAGGGCTGATTGGTCGATGCGCGTCAGGCAGTTCAATCCGTCGTGCGATAGCTATTCCTTTCTGTTACTCCAGCACATAATCCAACCACTGTTAAGGTCAGCAAACTTCAAGTGGTTTTTGCCATTACCGGGCGGTTATCCGGAAAATACCCGCCAATTTTAAAACTTTGGTCTAAAGGCTAAATAGATGGCGCACGACAACCGTTATTTGAGCGCACAAACATATTCTGCTGGGGGATACGTGGTATTGAACGTCGGCAAAAACAGTCATATTTTCTGGCCGGAATGGGGGCGTTGGCTCTTTTACGGCAGAAGGCTTTGGCGCGAATGGGGGTGGGCAAAATGACACTGGTTGGATCATGACGTAATCTCACCTTCCAATTATGAATTCGTCAGCTGCAGTGGCGCTGGAGCTCGACTGTCGGGCAAACTCAAAGTCGAGGGGTCATGGCAGAGCGTATCGCCGAATATTTAATCCGCAATGCGAACTGAACCTGATCACTGATTTTTAACGCCGAAAGTATTCCCCGACACCCTTTAATCAAAGCTTTGATGGGATCAGCGATTGCGATGGACAGTCATGAGCAGTTAAAAACCGCTTTACTGGAAAACCGCGTGGCGTAAATCAATTACCGGTATTTTCCAGTATGGCGCAGGCGGCAAGCTGGACCCACTTCACGGTACGCTCTGGCGATTTAATGAATACCTCAATCTGCAAACTTGCCAAACAATTACGTTCACATTTACGGCAAAAACGTTGGTGTGGGGTAAAGCATTCAAACCGTTTATTCAAACTGGAATATTTCCTTTACCGCCGCGCCACCGGAAACCGGTTCCATCGTCTGGACCGGGCCGGGCACGTCAATGGCACCGTGAGTTATATGCCGTCAATTTTCGGTTTAACGCTGCAGCGTTTAGTTATCTAAATCATATTATCGGTGATGCAGACGTGTCTGATCCGGAATAACGTGCTTAACTGCACGTGCGTTTTACCAACAACAGCTGCAAAAACTGCCTTCAGCCTACGGCATAGAAAATTCAGCGGGTTCTGCCACCAGATGAAAATATTCAGGAATTTTTTTGGCGGAACGCGAAGCCGCGTCTGGTTGGTAATCAGATTACTACTGCGTCTGGACACACTGCATTCGGCTTTGCATGAGGCCGCGTCAACTTTATCTGCATGGATAGTCACGCCGTGAAAGCCTTAAAATACCGACGCAGCTGCGCGATTACGATGAAGAAAACGGCGTGCTGTTACCTGCAAATTCTGCTCAGTGATTTTCTGGCCCAATATGGGTATAAAGCGCATGATGCTGGATATGGACCGTTTGGGGCTATAGTTTTCGGCTGGGCCAGTGCTAAAGCCTCGGTTTTGAAGCAGGATGCTGAAGATGCGCGGCAATGGTTGTTGATAAAACATAAAATTATTGATCAAGACAGGTTCAGCTCCACCTGGCAACTGCGAGTTTAAAAAAAAACACCATTGCATGCTCACGGGTTTGGACCGCTTAATAAATACCAGCTGTCTTAGGGAGTAGTCTACCCACCTTGGGCCTGTTTATTCTGCTAATCGCTTGCACTGTTTTGGGCGATGAGCAAACAAACAAGGCGGGGACCTAGTTTTGCGTGAATCGTCAAACTACTTGTGTCCTCAAGACGCATGCAGATTCGTGTCAATTCTTTCAGGAATGGGCATTTGGCCAAGACCTGAGGCAAATAACAACTCCATAGGCGGGGTAGTTGTTATTTGCCTTTGGTTTTTTATTCCCGCCTGGAGTACCTGAATCATGGAAGGCATTTTTTGTCTCAACCTCCACCGTCGCTTCTGGCGGAAATCGGTGAAAAAACCCGAACTTCTTTCGTTATCCTTGCGCGCGTTTTCGTGCGCCCACTTCCATTATTTTTATGGCATATTAATCGCCACCCTGCCTCAATCACGTCTTCCGCCGTGGCTGGGTGTCTGGATTCACTGAGTTTACCTCCGGAAACTGGCAAGCTTTACTCATTGCATCAGTTTTAATTGCTGTCGCGTTATTAGATACTCATTCCAGATAAAGAAGAGGATTGCTTCCTCAAAATCTCAATCGTATGGTGCGTTATCGGCCACATTAGCTGTTATTTTTCCCTGCTGAGAGTTGCGTGCATTAAAACCGCAAATTGCCCTACCGTTATTCTGGGCCGCCCAATGATTCAGCAGTTTTTCTTGTTACCCTCGGCCACAACAGTTGGTAAATGATCTGCGCGAATGTACCTGTGGTTGTTATTTGGTCATCAACTAATGCAAAAAACTGCCCTTAAATGCAGCCCGCTATGCAGCATCCATTGTCTTTATGTCTCTGGGAAATAATTACCTGTATTTAACTTTGACAGCGGAAGCCATTTCATTTCAACAGTAAGACATTTACGAATACTATTTGGGAGAAACCATGAGCCAGACGATCAGCTCCCCGCGTCACGGAATTATTAACAAAGGCATTACTATTCATTATGATGTGATTGAATTCCGCTCAGTGAAGATAAAAAACCGATTCGTAAATCTGAAGAATTACTCACCAGTCAAGTCGCGAATTTCCCAATTCTGTGGTTCGCAGTCATTATTTAAAAACAGGCCCAGATACATCGTTTTTATGGCCGCTAGCAGGCGGAGCCGAGCAGATGGGCAGCACGCGCAAACCAAAACGTTTGGGAGGAAGAAGGCTCCGTATGGCCGAGTCTTGATGAAAGTTCCACAGCCCACAGGCTATGTGGGTGGTGCCGCTGCCCGCCTATTGCCTTAACCTGAAAAACAGTCAACGTTTTTTAGCGGATAAACAGTGCTTTTTCCCATGACAATGTGATTATTGCAGTGGCAGTTACTGGGTGTAGCACTGGCATTAAAAGCAAAACTGACCTGCAAAAGATCATGAACGACGTGCCAGCTGGCAACTTTGTGAAATTCAGATCAACCTGGCCTGAATACAGTTACGGCCATCTGTTTGGCTTTATAAAGCTGTTTGTCTGCGCCATGTCGATAAAAATCAGATATTTCATCATTCTGATCGGGAATAATGTATTGGACTCCAGGCTAATGGTGAGTAACTGACTCACTTTTTGAAGCAATCATGAGGGAATCTGTTTTTTAAACAGTGATTAGCCGGGCAGCGTTCAGCTATGACCAGGCCGCATTTTGTTCATCGGTTTCGGCGCAATACATGACAAATTCTTCGCCACCAAAACGGCCAAAAAAATCACGCGCGCGCGGCAGCGAACATTATTCAGCGGTTTTCGCAACCTTGTTTAAACAAATCATCCACCCTGTAAAATTGACCATAACAATCGTTTATATTCCTTGGAAATAATCGATATCGATCAACAATCAAAGGATTAAAAGGGCTGCTTTTGCTTTGCCGAGGCCTAAGCCACTCATTTCGATGATACTTATCAAACATGCGGCGGTTGGCACGCCGGTCAATCCATTCCTTGAAAGGAACAGCTCTTCCAGTCTTTTTGTAAAACTTGATCATTTGCATGCTTCAGTTTTTTTACGTTCACTTGATATCAAAAAACATAAACCGATTAATGAATCTTACTTGGCCATTTGATTGCGGACCCACATGACCACATCCGCGAATCCACACATAGTTACCTGCTGTGGTGGTCAAAGCAACGATAATCTTGCCTTCATGTCAATGCCTGACTGGGATGCGGAAACACAATAACTACCAACCCATTGCCGATCAATCAGCATGCATCCCGGCGTTGCCCAATCGTCAACGGACTTCCAAACTTGATGCTCCCAACCCTAACAATGGCTTCAATTTGTGGGCCTATGTAAAAACCAAATTGAAAAGGTAGCCCAATCTAATTTCCAAGGGAATGGCTTTAGTAGATTCCAGCAAGGTTTTATAACATCGTTTCGGTGGAAACATCATTTATCAAATTCAGTCATGGCAAACACTCATAGAAAGCAAATTAGTTCAGGGTGCTTATTCCCACAATTTAAGCAAGGTTTTTGGCGTTTTGATAGGATTCTTTTAACGTAATTTTTCTTGCACGAATAGCACGACTTTTAACCTTTACCATCCGCTAAGATAATTCTATTGTCGCGCTAATCCGACTTCGTGACGGCCCACATAACTCGACATGTCAAAAATATATCGATTTTGCCGAATTCAGCACCGTCGAGGCCTGCATCACCGCGTTAAAGCGCCCAGAAATATCCCCCGGACGGAGTTTATTTTTAACCGCACCCGCATCAAGTTGAATGGTGACCATATTCGGCTTCAAGGGTAAAAACTATCATCACGATCCAAAGAAGCCGCGGACATCACAGCGCACAAGGCTTTTTTCTGCATATTTCTCTATCGCTTAACATACGCGGCATTCTGCTTTCAGCCACCAGACTCATGCTAACCTGACTCCCAGCGCGTCCAGTTCGGCCTATTTCGATGGAATATATACTTCAGGATCGCGAGGGCTAATTCATAATTTAATTACCATTTCAATTGCTTTGATATCCAACCCGCGAGCTGGCCTACTCTCTGCGACCAAATACTGGGCAGCTTCTGGTTGGCAAAAACGCCACCAGGAACCTGATCAACGCTCGCTGTTTCAAATCCACCATGAATCGGCTGAGCATCAATTTTTGATTGCGCAGCAATCGCCACTTTCATCACATTGCCTTTTTTGGTATGGCAAAACTGACGAGTCGCGTTTTTAGGCTGATAAATGGCTGAAACAACATCAATATTATAATCTATTTGCGCTCATGCTTTTTAATTTCGTTTAAAACAGCTGATCAATGACTTCTGTTGATGTTGCGACTTCAAACGGTTGGACTCGTCGCCGGATCTCTTGTGAATGCTACGGCTAATTTGTTTGATGCTGTCGGAAACGTTGCTGAAAACAGCAAGGTTTGCCTTTGGAGCTTGGCGTTTTGGTCCGGAGTTTGATTTCCTGCATGGGCATCGACAAAGCCCATATCCAACAATAACGATCGGCTCATCCAGACACGGTTTTGCCTTTATAAGTTTAAGTGGATTTTTTTAAGGTGGTCCTTGAATCCGCCCCGGTCCAACTAACCAATATGTGCCACCATACTCAAGCGATGCGCATTTGGGGTCCTAACGGTGTTGCCGCCACCCATAACATTCACCAGTGTCAGATTAGGTATACCACGACCCAAACGGACGTAATTCTTTGCCGACTTGATCGGCTAATTCGCGAGTCGGGGCAAAATAATTAATGCCTGAACCGCAAAGAAATCCGCTGAATCGTTTGTAAAAAGGACCAATTCCCAAATGCGGCAGTTTTCCACTGCCGTTTGGCCTTGGGCAATCAAATCCTTGGGCCCTGCCAGAATCAATGGCAGACTTTGTGCCTGTACAGCGGTCATTTGGGTATAAACCGAGAGATCGAGTACTGACCAGTTGTTCAGCAGGAATTTAGCGATGAAAAATCATTAACAGGACATGAGGAACTTTGAAAGAAAGAAAAATAGCGCGATTGATACAAAAAGCCCGCGTGAAACATTGTTTTTACGTGAATTTACCAAAGCTTTGCGTTTGAACCAACAAAAAGGCTCGACAGTCTGAATTTCATCAGCCAGCCAACTGTTGAGGTTAATGGCTATGTCATTATTTAAAAATCTGTTTATTCCAGTATTCACTGCCCATTATGATTAGCGGGAAAACACTGCGTATTGATTGGCGAATCAGCACAGTTATGCCGCATGATCGGTTAACGTACAACTCGCGTCAAAATTTTGCACAAATCGACATCACCATGGTTTTTCGGGAAACCGGCATATCGCTCCGCCTTCTATCGGCATCCGGCGTCACCGTTCATTTGGGCCTGGATCCCAGGCTTTAACCATTTTAAGCAACCTCGTTTATAAAACCTTATTTCGTCATTTACGATACAACCCCCATCTCGTCATCGCTCGGCTTTTATGGTTCCGAGGCAACAGTGGGTCACGCTGGATTGCTCGATTATTTTACTCTCAGGGTTAATCGGGATTCAGAGCCTGTAAAAACGCTATACAAAGGCCCCCCCCAAAATTCATCACGCCTTTCCTCCCCGACTTCGACTATTTCGAAGGAGCTATTCAAACATAGTTAGATGGCTGGGAAGCCTTATCACGCTATGAAATCCACAACAGCATCAATTGCATTTAAAGCGCAATCCCAAAAAGATTCCAAAGCTTCCTTACCCAAAATGCGTTTCGGCTTTGGCAACGGCTTTACAGCGGCGAAACCGATAAAGCGTTTTGGGCGTTGAATCTTGGGCGTTGCATTTGCCGGTACCAAGGTTGATTTGCGTTACTTCAGTGCCGATGCTGCGTCTGCAATTGGTCGTTAATGATTTATTGCCGACAATACCAGAATAAATCGCTAAGACTGCCACCCTGCTTATTTAAAGCAGGCATTACACGTCAGCACATTCAATGATACAAAACGCTAACGAATGTTGATAACTGTAACGCCAACTCATAATATGCAACGATTATACAGTTGCGGCGTTAACGTTTGGATAAAAAACACCTGTTAAAATTAACAGGGTGTTTTAAACTTTATGACTTTGGCCAATGAAAGGCTCTTAGTGCCTCTTCATTCAAATCCTGTTTATCCTTGGATGTGGATTTCGATGATTTTGAGCTTTCTGTTTTTGCAAAGGTTTCTGCCTCCTAAGCTGCATAGCCAGAGTTGAATCCGAATCTCCGACCATTTCAGAGGTGCCGGAGAGCTGAAACCATCCTTTATCCTGAGCCGAAATTACAATCGTCCATATGCGGGGAAATGGAATCTCAATACCCGCTTGCATCCAGATGCTGTTTAAACCAGTCGCCGATTATAAGCCCGGCCGACACCCCATTTGTACCCGGCCAGAGTTTTAATACGCACCCGCGTATTCACCCGAACTGTCCGCCAGCGCGGTCACGCCACCATGAACCTCCAATTCGTCCAGCAGAATTTTTTCACGTTGATTCCGCATCAGCCATCAACTCTGCAAAAGGCTTCACCAGATGGCACAATCACCTGATCAGTATTCTTCACGATAGGCGACACCATATTCACAACATTGCGTAGGCAAAACTCTCGCCATTTAAAGTTGAAACGTAAATCACCGCTGAAAAAGGAATTCATTATTGCATATGTACCGGATAAATCGCGGAAGTCCTAACGAACGGGATAGTCAGCTTTTTCAAGGCCGTACCGGTGATACCACCAGCCGTTACAATATCCCCGGCATAAATAGCATTTTCCATTTGCGAAACACCCCGGGTAATCACATCCTGTACCCAGTTTTTGTGCCCACCAAAAACGATTGGCCAAACCAAAGCACACGGCAACTGGCCAGTAATTGGACCGATATTAACGCCGATTTCTGCCAGCACAAAATCATGACGGTCATAATGATAAGGCGGATTGCTGCAGAACAGTTTCGGGAAAAATATCAGTAAGTTTTGGCCGGGCTGTGGGTAACTCACCGTCATCAGCTGCGATTTAAGGCGATGTTCAATCCAACTTGGCTAAACCAAATTCCAAATCCCATTGCACAATAAGAATCGCAGCCACAGCTGATTACTGTTCCAATCGTATGGATTCCCAGCTTGCTGAGGCCTAACCAGGGCTGAAAGACTAAAAATCCCCCAGGCATCCAAAATAGCATGGCAGCCACCACCACCAACCAGCAGAATACGTAGGTTTAAAGATATTAGGCACAAATCCGTTTACCCGCTGCCTTCAAGCATAGGAAAACCGTGAAACGCAAGTATCTGAAACATGTATAGGACGCACCAATGCGTCTTAAGCCAGAAAACTTCGCCACTAGACCACCGACAGTAAAGCCAGAATGGTCTGCAAAGTGCCTTTAACATCATTGGCAGCGATCTTCCGGACGCATAATAAAGCAACTGCTTAGTACCGCAAATAGGAACAATACCCAGTATTGTGCCAGCCTACGCGCCAGATCCCAAGCTGACACGGGAAAAACTTGAACGTGGCTGTTGAGCCAGAAAATAAACAAAACGCGCTTGACTGAAACCCGGTGTTTTGCATTGATGACCAACGACTGCATATATGAAACGCACTTAACACACCAGCACACTGACCAGATTGGCCCCGACCACGCGGCATTAATATTCAGATTACCAATGCACAAGCTAGTAACATGCCGTAACCGATATTAGCTGAGTTAAACGTTTTAACCAGATATGCAGTAAGTCCAACTTCGGCAAAGATATTGGTATTAAGCGCAATGCATCATCAGTCCAGCAAATATCATGCGGGAGAATCACTTTAAATATTTCAATCGCCCAAAATTGCATTCAGAAAACGATTGAACTGAATTCATCTCGCCATTGCTGCCAAAACGCAAACAACCGCAACGCATAACCCCGCGACCCAAGCTAAAGCAACGGTGCAGTTAAATCAACTACAGCTGCCAATAAAATCGCGCTGAATTACGAATATATCCGGAATTCCCCATCCGCTTCAGCCCAGTCATTTTGCACGCGAAAAAAGCATGTTCGCCGCCAGGACTTTCGCAACACATAAAACATTAATAATGTGCTGGCAATCACCAACCAGTAAAAAGAAGCTTTTCATTCAGCATATTTCTGCCAATCAACGTATTTGCTTCACCGGAAACCTATGCGGAATAGCCGGAAAACCCGTACCAACTGTTGAGACCAATTTCCTGAGCAACGCGATTGCAGTGGTGTTGGCTATTCTGTCGGCAAAAGTGTGCGTTCAGCACCCGGCTCTTCTGAGTTGGCCTCTTCATCCATTCGCAGCTGCCTTTGCCAACTCGCGTAATTCTTGCCCAATCAGTTTTTCACCGCGGAGGGTTCATTTCGAGCGCTGTCAGCAAGCGCCTGAAGTAATGTTTTTCATATTGGGTTGGTTGTAGCAGATTCGGCCCAAAGCCGTTTCAGTTATCAAACTGAATGCTAACAAACAACCGTCACCAACAAAGCTTGAAGTTTAAACTTTCCTTTTTCATATCAAAAATCCACCACTGATACTGTGATCTCCTTTATTTGCTTTTTATTTTGGCTGTGATTTTTCTGCCCAGAGGGCTTGAGATTGATGCCGAAGTTAGCAATCAATAATAGATTTAAGCCGTCAATCAACTTTCTATCGAAAGCTTAACAAATGTTGTTCCCGTTTTAATGACTCTATCAGCGCAAAAGGGTTCACTGCAAACCGATACGGATTTTCATTCTTTCCCTGTTCCACTCAGTTCCCACCACCCACTCCCTTCTCCTGATGACAAAAACTTATCCCAAAAGCCCGGAAAAAATATTGACCTGATGAGTAATATTAAATTCGAGGTTTATCTGTTTTTCTGCTGGACGATATGCGCCTGCCAGTTCTGCAAACAAAAATTGTTTTTTTAAATGGCGATTCGAAGCATGAAAAAAGAATTTCAATGCGGTTAGCCTTTTGTGGATTACAACAGCCCAAGAAGTTCAGCTGTTTCCAGACAAACGGCACCACTCGCTTTTGAAAAGACCCTCTGCATCCGGTAATGCCCAACTCACGAAGTGTTATCGCCGTCCACCGGTCCGATCCTTCAATAGCTTGTTGTCGGCCTGTTGCTCAGATAAATTACGTTGTGTCTGGCATGAGTCAGTTCGAATCCTGCCGGATCACCTTACTCCTGGACGGCGCCATGCCAGAAAGATAATGATTTGCTCGGGCAAAAGCTTGCACAGGATATCCAAAAGCGAGGAAAATATTCGCATATAGGTCATTTGTTGCGTCTCTGGACATTCAAGTTAAACTCATATTAGAATGAGTTATTGAAGTTTCTCTGTAATTTATAGGAATCTAATGTGTATGATTTCCAAGTCATACCCTAACAGTTCATTAGCGTATTAATGGAGAGAAGCTCCGGAGCCCAATATGCCCGAAAAACCCATGCAAGAAAACTCACCCTGTTTTTTACAAATTTCTCTTACTATCGGGACTGCCGGGGCAATTTGGGAGGGCAAACAATCGTTTAATGTGGTAATTACACCGGCATTATATCATCACCTTATTTCCCGATTTTGCTTGCCTTAAAAAATTCAAGTGCACTTCGTAGCCACCTGTAATTTTCAGCTTATTGCAATCGGCTTTATTTTCGCCGTCGATTTTTTTTAGGGAAGTTCATGGCATTACACCCGTTTTGGTTGGTGGGATATTTGCGTGCATTTACTTACCTCAGGCTTCTTGCGGGAATCACCGGCTTTCTTCGGTTTATTTGCTGAATGAAAATGACAATTCATATTTTGCAGATGCCAGCCAGGTTTTGTGGCGTTTTTTGCTTTCATGTTGCCTCTGGGTATGGGGCGCTTTATGGGAAATATTTTGAATTTTCGATGGAAAGCTTTTAGGCCACTGAATATGGCAAAAACCCATGTTCAGCGATCATTCAGCGTTTAACGGACACAATGTATGACCTGGATGTTTGATTGGCGATTGGCATTGATAATTTTCGTGCTGGGCTATGCGTTATTTTAAAAAAAGGCCCAGGCGAAATCTTTCTCGAACGCTGGATCTGCGTCATTATGTTGAAAAACCCACGGTTTTTTTACCAAACATAAAAAAACATCGAAAAAAAACCAATCTGCCAGACTGACTTTTAGAGCGCGCTTTGAACATCTTCCCTAATAAATCAGGATTAACTCTTGATGTGCTTTTTAGCTGTAGCTCTCTCTAAGTATGCGGGTAAATTGCTGTTCTTCAGCAACGTTCTCTGGAGTGTATATGTATAAGTCGCCCAAGTTTTTAGCGTCAATGGATTCTTAAGGCTAATGGCTGAGTTATCGTTTAAATGCATGCGAGCCAAAATAACGTGACATCCGCAAAAATGCGAAGCTGCGCCCTGTAATTAATGAAGAAGACATTCCCCTTATAGCCTTGGATGCGCAAGTGGAAATGTCACCACAGGAATGGCTGGTTAAAAAACCGTAAGCCGCGCAGAAACAGAGTAGGAAAACGAAAAAAGCTGAAATAGACCGCTGACCGCAGAACTGCTTCATACTGCTGCCGACAGATTTGATGAAAGTCCACCGATGATGCCAATCGGCTCTGCTCAATTTAGAAGACATGCTGGCTCGAATCATCGCATTAATGAAAACAGCTGTTAAGGCTTCTCGCCTGGATTACCAAACTTGCCCACGTTACAAACCACCACACAGTTTTCGGCAATTTGTCATACTATTACAATCTTCGCACTCAAGTAAAACTTGAAAGACGAAAAATTATCCAAAATCTGCTGCGGCTCTAATCCTCTCGTTCATTAGATTCATTTCTATTTAGCTGAATATAACTCACTGATATTTTGAGTTAACTCGCTTGAGAAAGGCAGCTGCTCGATAATTTCCAGTTCAAAATATACTTTTTTCTCTGTGCGGGAAACACTCCTGTTTACTTCAAAACGACGGAATCTATGTCTTCTCAAGCTACAGTTATTTCAGTTTGATCCCAACCAGTTTTGGTTTCTGGCCATTGCTTTGTCGCGTTGGTTTTACCGGCAATTCTTCGGGGACAAAGCTTTTTATTTGGACTGTTTCAGTCGGATTGATTTGCCAACTCATTAAATTTAATCGCGGGTGAGTTTGCGTGCGTCGATGCCGGCCCTCACCATGATCAGTGGATTTCTGGTGCTGCATTACGCCAGAAACTGGATTGGATTGCTCCTCTGGCGCTATGCCCTTGTGTTCTGACGCCGCATTATTTTTACCGGGGGATTTTTACTGACCACTTCACCTTGGCTGACCCCCGCTGTCATTGTTTTAGGCTGGTCAGATTGTTGGTCAGGGAGGTGATGACACATATTTGGCAGCACTTTGGCTGGGGCGCGAATTACCCTTAATCGTGGCCGTGCTCTGGCCTGGTTAGCACTTGCATTTGCCTTTGGGTAAATTATTTTAAGGCCCCGGTTATTCGCCTTATTAATCGGATGGCTGAGTTGGCAGGCAGATCTGGTGGCGGAGAGCCGCTGTACTTTCTGCTGTGGTTGTTATTACTGTTCATGGGCGCCTTGGCCTGATGCACCCGGAAATTCAAACGTGATAGCAGCAGGTAACAAAATCAAAAGCCCCCAACCCGATGCTGGGAGAGAACGTTTCTGGCTGATTATTCCCACTGACCATGGCTTTGCCGGTCACACTGGACAGGTATTTTTTATTTTTCAGGCACAAATGACAACGGATTTAAAGCGCTACCAACCACGGCCTATGGCTTTGCGGCTTAACCGGCGATGGGCCATTGCCCGTTTTCCCGGCAGCCTTGCTTAGGCGCCGCTGATTGATAGTTAGGAATTGTCGCTGCTTGCAAAAGACTTTATTCTGATTGCCATTTTGCTTTAGCCCAATCATTTCTGGCGGTTATTGTGGGGGGGTAATGCAGGCTTTGATTTTAATGATTGTTGCCCGGTATTTCATTAGGTATGTCCTCTCCAGTTAGTAAGATAGCTTGTTAGTTGTCTTTATGGGGGCGGGAACATCTTGGCCGCGTTTGCGGCCAGGCGTCAAACAAGCCTTATGGTGTTTTTCAAAGAAAACCGTCTGGCACCGGCCTATTTTAGGCTTTCTGATTTGATGCTTGATGTGCAAGTTTCGAAGTCGTATTCTTGTTGGGGCATTGCTAAGGATGGTATTGTTGGTTGGTTGGGGTTTGCTTGGCCTTAGGGCACGTATAAAGGAGGCTGAAAAAAAAAAAAAATCAATAAGGGGGCTCTTTCCATTAAAAAAAACAAAAGGGGGATTTAAAAAAGGTCCCGCCCCTTCTTTTTAATTTCCCGCGCCGCCGCCGCTTAAAAAACCGTTTGAAAGGTTTTTTTTGGGGGAAAAAGTTCCAAATTTTTTTTAAAATTCCTTCTCTTTTTTTT
>Ga0163217_1109185_pt1 | contig 14033 bp, 8 predicted proteins | sample SynspAceP_FD_185933 | JGI IMG/M metagenome (GOLD analysis project Ga0163217, IMG submission 185933) | Saline lake microbial communities from Ace Lake in Antarctica - Synechococcus sp. Ace-P (PacBio error correction) | ecosystem: Environmental > Aquatic > Non-marine Saline and Alkaline > Saline ... | reverse complement strand
GCAGCATGGTGAGGCGGCGATATAGCTTTCAAAATCATCTCCATTTAATAACACTAGATGTACTGTAGGTCGAAATTATTATACTTGCACCGTATAGCATTAGGATTTATCAAAAAATCGCCATCATTGTCGTATCACCCATGTGTTGGAATGTTCAAACGACAAGGCTGATCTGTTCTTTGTAAACTGGCATAGTTTGGAAAACTAAGGGTATCAAGGTTTTAAACTTTCACGCTATCTTCTTCAAGAAAAAACCATTTAATCTCATAGAACTCACCTTATTTGCAAGTGAGAAATATAGAAGGTTGCCACCAATGTACATTGACCATCGATTGCATCAGGCATATACATTGCCTTTTATTGGATAGTTTTCATATTGATGTACACCATCTTTATCGCTTGCATCAGTGTATGCCCAAACTGCTGACCAATTTTATAGCCCAAAGCATTATTTCAACAACGCAGTTGCAGTAGCAAGGTCCAATTTTTACAATCGCATTGTTTCTTGACACTTAGTAAGCAAAAGCATTGTTTTGATCAACTGTAATGTATCTGGTTCTAAGTCATTGCTTACAGTAGCATTTGGTCCAAATAACGTAAATCTTCGAAATAGTTCTTACTTCTACGTCATCAAAATAGGAAACTCACCTACTCTGTTTACATATTTGGAAAACGAACATAATGTGGTTAAATTAGATCCTACGTTGTAGTTAAATTTTCTGTAATCGATCTACAACATCCTGTTATTGTTTCGTCTGCATTATGGTATGCGATGGCTGTCAAACGTCTATCTTGAAGAACTTTAGAAGTCTGCAGTTTTGCGTTTTGCACTAGATATTTTAGATAAAAGTTAATCCTGCACTGCAGAAATACTTCTTTCTTGATAATATCTCCGTAGTGTTTAATCTTGCTTTCTTTCTGAATTAGCGCTACTCGTATTGAGTATCCACCTGGCGTTTAAAGCTGGCCGGTCTGATTATAAACTATCATAACTTATTATATGAAGTAAAAAGAAACATTAGACACGGCTTGCTTTGAGCAACTCCAGCGTGATATCAATAAATACTTATGATCCTTCTGGGTCTATAGATAATCATCGTTTGGTTTCCACTCATTCGCAACATCACTTTATTGACCATCTGGTGTAAAAAGACATGTCTGTAAAGCACCAACTGCTACATCATTTAAATTAACTCCTGCTGCATCAAAAAAACACAACTTTCGTTAGTTGGGCTTATTGTATTTTCTATTTGCTGCTGCTAGACACCGTTTTTTGAATGCTAACTATTTGCTGAAGCTCATTAAGGAGTTAGGTTTAATTGTATTTTGGTATGGTAAAAGCTGGGTTGCTAATGTCTAATACTTTGATATGAGTTGGATGCATTACAAAGATATTCGTTGTGTTGTGGTGTCGTAGCAGTTATTTCAGCAGTCATCATCGAAAAACCCGTGATTATGACGTCGATTGCGTTGATTTGAAAGTCTGAGATATACTTCCTGAGCTAATAAAATACTGACAATAATGGTAATTGTTTTCATCTTTAGTTTATATTTAGCTACAAAGCTATCTATCGACTAGTTCAATGGGTTTTTAGGCTTACATAGGATTAATTAATCATTTCTTTAACCAGGTAAATTAGTTAGAGAAGGGTGTTTTTACACTAAATAGTATTGTTTCAAACATAGCGGTTGAATGTAGTTTGTTCATTTTACATGGAAAGAGCGAGGAATGAATTATGATAGGACATGCGGGTAGACTTGGGTTATTCTATTGAAAGCAATCAAACAATGAAGTATTTCAATCATGCTTACGTCCGATTTTGGAAGTTTCAAAATTATTATTTTTTTGAAATCTTTAAGGACCATATTAAAGAACGAACGTACCTTTTTGCAATTAACAAAAGGTTCATTGGAAATATAAAGGACACTTATAGGAGAATTTCAGCTATTAAGAATAAAATAAATTATGTTGTTGCGTTTTTTACGGTTGAAGAATTTATTTTCTACAGTAGAATTGAAATGAGGTCAATAAGCGAATCGTTTGTATATGGCAATTCAGCGATGCAAGATCAGTTTCGAGACTGGTATTATAAAATCATTATATTTTTTTAAGTAGAATTTGTTGTTCAAGAAATTTTTTACTTGTGCTACCATCCATTTTTCTTCCAAAAGATTGAGCATCATTCCCATCTGAATTGTTTTGATAATAGGCTTTCGTGATGAGAAATGAAATCCAATAAAGCTATTGTGATGGACAAGCTTTATCACAGTGTTTTGGTTTTTATCGTATAGCAATTCCGCAATAGTTTACTCATTTTATCTAATGTAATTGGCAGGACGAGATATAAGGTTTATGTAGCAATTAGTCTCAATCTGCGTATGATCATTCTCTTTGTATTGGCATTTCACCCACTCAATGGATCAATGTATATGCCAAAATTACAGTTCAGTCGACTGGTCTGGCAGACATTGGCCAGCAGGCAAAATTCCAGGTGACATCAATCGCTGAATGTGATGTGCGTAGAGCATATTCCAACGACGGAGTAATGGCTGATTTAAGCATTCATTTTTGGTGTTCTGTCCAGTAATTCTGGAACTTTCTATGGTGATAATTCATTGGTTTGTGATATTCAGAGCATCTTTGCCCAATACATGCCTCTCATGTGATTCTTCCCCAATAATTCTGACGCCACAAAACTTTATCTGTGAATGTCATGTTTGTATTACTATGATTAGATTCAAGTGCTTTATGTATTATTTTTTGTGCTGTAGTTTTATTGTTAATGAAAAAAATCCTGTGTGGATTACGCCCATTCATTTACAGCCATGCATCTTGAAAGCGCAAAAGGGATAAGCAATTCTACTTAAAAAAGTGATCTAACAGTTCAAGGACTTTCTGTTCTAATTTATGGCCAAGAAAAATGTTTTGGATCTACATTGCAATGTGTTTTTACTCCAGCTTTTATTGATTGTATTTCAGCATTTCGAAATACCATCTGATCAAAATGAAATGGGGCAATTCGGCTTGTTGCTTTTGGGGTAATTTTTTCGGGTACTGGCATCATAGTTCATTTGCACCCAACGTTTTTACCTCATGAGGACCATTGTGTTTCTCTCGCATATCCGATAAAAATTTCATCACCATTTGCTTTTTTCCTTTAAAAAATGGATTCGTAATTCTTCCTGCTGGTATAAAAGTTGCTCCGAATCACAATTTCCTGTTTCAAACTCTATGCTACTGCAAAATTCTTTAACTGTGCACTCCAGTCTGTAGTTAATCAGTAGTAAATATTCAAACGACTTATTTCTTCACTCTTTTAGAAGAAGTTGAGGTTGTCTTCAATTGACTGTTTGTTACTTTCATGAATCTATTTCGAAGTAAATTACACGATGCCCCATCATTGGTGAGCTGTTTTGAAAATTCGGCATTGCGAGAAAAAAATTCCTATCACTTTTGAATGTGATGGGTATAATCCGTCTCTTGGACGCATTCATCATACAGTAGGATACATTAGAATCAACTTGGCTAAACACTGTGGTTGCTGTTGAGTTGGTCACCGAAGAATTAGTCGTAAAATCTGTACGATGGATAGGAATTTAGATGCTACGAACGTTTTATACAGATCTATGTTGTTCGATTTAAGCGGCCTCTTTGACATACTTAACAAGGAAACTAAGCTCCCAAACCACTCCACCTCTCTTTTCCTAAGTGATTTGTGGTGTACTGATGCGCTTTTTCGAATGCTCTAAATAGATATTATCGTTTTTTAGCCAATTGATCGTTGCATCGATAAAAAGTAAGATCGCGTGGAAACTAAAAGTAAGCGATTCTAAAGTAAAAATTCCAATCCATATTGAAGTCAAAACTGAAAATGCCAATTGCCACAAAAAAATAATCCGTTGCTAATGACAGCATAAAATAAAGTAAAATCATTTTTTTTCTAACCAACTGAATGAGTGGTGATGGTCTTGTGTAGATTCCATCAAAGCCATGCATGATTAGTATTTGTGTTGAAAACCAGCCATAAATTCCATAAGAAGAATGTAGCATATAGGTAAACAAAGGATATATAAAGGTGTTCCATATGATGCAAATTTAACAGTTTTCAAATAGAATAATACAGTTCTTTTAGCTTCGAATGTTTAAATCCACTATAATAAGGTTGAAATGAGAGCTAAAGAAAATATTTGTATTACTGCGAGTAGCAGAGAGATGGTTTTGATAGTGCTTTTTGCAGTCTTTGGTTGCTAAAGTGAAACGGTTAGAATCTTTGAAGGTCATTAACTTTATTAGCAGCAGAACGCAGAGCTCTATTTTAAAAAAATCAGGTCGTATTCTTATGATACGAGTAGAAAATGAAAAGGCAAAATTATTTTAGATGCATCAAAAGTAGAGAAAAAGGACACCACTGTTTTGGTCTAACTTTCTGCTAGTTAGTGAGTTAATTGGTTGCAAGATGAAAATTATATTCTTGCAGAAATTTCACCCTTATATTTCATTCAAACGGGACTGCATTGTGAAAAATGAAGTGGTTTCTGACACCATAGGTTGAATGGGTTCTCTGATGTGGAGGCTCATTATGTTATTTGTGTAATTTTACGAGCAATTTATCTGCAGACTCAAGTTTTTCTATCATAAACAACCAAAAAACTAGTAGAATTTGGTTATTTCGAAAGAGCAGAGAAAGTCTTCTAGAGAAGTCACTGAAGGACTATTTAAATTAGTAGGAAAGATACGTTAACGATTCTATTTGTATTCTTAGGTAAGTCATTACCAATACTGCTTTTTGATTAATAACAAATGATAAAAATTCTATTTTATTAATAATCCATAAAACTTCAACTTGAACTTAAATTTCGGATATACTCAAATATGCTTGTAAAAATCAAACAGATGAAAAACTACAAACAGCAAAGTCGAGTATTTTAAATTTTCAATCGTATAAATCACTTTATAATGGAACTTTCGTATTAGCACATTTGGTCAGGTGCAATGGATTTGATAAAAAACATTGGATCGTCAAACTGTTAAACATATTTGAAACATGTGAAGGAGCTCAAGTGGTGACCTCCGAACTATTGAGCAATACTTGGATTCTCAACCCGGAGTTATCGCACTTAGTATTGAAAAGCCGAGTGATTACTTTAGGGCAAGTATCAACTGAATTTGACAGAAGAGCCTGAATGATGGAATTCTTTATGTCAATCAAACTGCAGAAATATAATTGAACTGTGTTGCGATCTATTAGAGATCGGCACAGTTACAGCTTACAGTGATTGATTTTTTGTTTTTTTTTTTTTTTTATTTTTTTTTTTTTTTTTTTTTTTTTTTTTTTTTTTTTTTTTTTTTTTTTTGTTTTTTTTTTTTATTCTGTAAAAAATACCTTCAATAGAATAGAGCGATCAGGCTGTGTTTGCCATCGCGCAAGTAGCAAGTGGAATTAGTGGAGGATTAGCCACAATGCTTAGCAGCCTTGTAAATTAATTATTGACCATCTCAGGTTTAAGTCCAAAGATATAGACCTCGAGATACGATGTGCCGAATGAAACGTTGGTTGGTTTTCAAAAAAATGGCATACTGATCTTGATGAAAATCGAGTACCATTGTAATTGCCTGCATTCTTAGAAGGGGTAAAATTTTTTCATCAACAAGAAATCACTCTGTTTATTGGAAGGTCTATTGCTATGGTATCCAGGGTGACTTCCTCTTATTTTATGAATATATGTTCCATCTTGTAATTAATTAGAATTGGTTTAAATTTTTACTGTCAAAATACTAAAAGTATTTAGTTTAATAAATATCAATTAGCAAAATAAAATGAATTTTTTATGCATCAAATATTAATTTCTTTAAGGGAAACAGAAGGGTTAACAACAATCAGGATTAGGCTGATAAAATTAGGGAATTAAATCGTCTCAAAAATTGGTTTATGAAAGAAGAGAGAAGAAGAAAACTAAGTTGAGTGGTATTCCAACAAATCTCTCATTTTATAAATAAATATTGATGAATTGCTCGGAATGAACATTGTCGACTGACGCAATCAAAGGTTAAGACATTAATGGATCCAACTACGTATTTACCAGAATAGTGGATAGAAACAATATGGGAAACAAAATCTTCACTGGTTCAATTTAGGTGCTGCAGGATATTTGGAGCATTAGATTTAGAAACAGTGTTGGAACAATTACCAACATTTCAGTTGCAATAAAGAGTTAAGCTCTAATTAACTATAGAATGTTTAAATTAAATGGGGATTCGATGCTGCCATTTTTGGGGCATATATTATTGGATAATATTTGCTTGATTTGGCCACGTATAAAAAATCGAGCAACAGCTATTGTTGGATTTCATTAAAATGATGGAGTTGTTTTCAAAACGAATTGAGAATAGAATAGAAGGATGATATATTCAATTGAATTAATTCGACAAAAATTATAGACACATATTCTATTAAATCCATGAGGTAACTTGAAGTTTGGAAGCAATCGGCTACCTAAGTTTTTGAGTTGACGGCTGGTTGTAGACGCTACAAATCAATTGGACAAATGAATGAGATGTTGTCTCGGCAATTGAACAGAGTAAAAAGAGTATAAAAGGAACCTAAACTAATCGCTTAATGACGGATTTTACACGTTGTGATAACTAGCTCAAATAAATTGACGTGAAACATTTAAGGTGGTATAAATGGCAATGTCACCGGATTCCCAGCCTTTCTAGTGGAAATTGTATCCGTTATAATGGTGTAGAATTGCTTGTCAATCACCAAAAGGCGATGCATGGCATAATCTACTCACGATGCCCATAAATATTACTGCAGGGTCATCAAAAATTGGAGTATCGTTTTTACTATTTAGAAAGTTTCGGACAATAAGTCACCTGCAAAATAATGAAGGTTTTTATGTTGGAAAGATTAGACATGTTCGGGATATATTTTTCAATTGTGAAACAAAAAGGGGCATCAATAGATGGGTTATCTCTGGCCAATTGACCTGGTATCATAGATCTATTTTTACAAAAAAAACTCACTCCAATCTGTTTTTTCGAAAATTTAACTGCTTTAATGAGCCAACTTGTAATTTCTTCTTTTATCCAAATTGTTTAGCGAGTGGTTTTTGGTGTAAACAAAGCTAGTTTTTCGCCCAAAAATTTGCCAAAATGATTATTTGCTTGATGACGGTTTTCTACGTAAATCCAAACTAGAAAAGGATAGATTCAGATTATTTCCTTTCAAATAAAATTCACAGGAAAAGAAAAATTTCAACTTAAGTGAATAATCAATTTAGTCTTTTTCGAACATTAGTGGGAAACGCCTTCTGTTGATTAATTTTTATAAAAAAGACTTTTGGAGTGTAATGATAAGAGAATTGACAGATCCCCATGTAGTTGTTTGTAATCAATGATTGTTTGATGTGTTGGTTGGTACTGATTAATTGATTTTTTTCAATGTAAAGGAGGAAGCTTATTCAACATTTTAGGAGGGATCAATTAAAAATATTAGGGCGGCAACCAAAAGAAAATTAGGAACTCTCGAGAAAAGGTGTGGAAGTTATTTCGATTAAATAGTATACAAATCATTTACGATGAATAAAGAATTGGATTTAGTATAGTTACTTTTGGGAATCTATGGGGGATTAGCTTCAGCTGGCTAGAGCGCTACGCTGGCAGTGTAGAGGTCATCGCGACTCGATATTCTCACCAACGATATTGTTAATTCAAATGTCGTTTTTTTTTGACTTATTTTTTAAAATGCAAAAGTGTGATTGAATATTTATATCCACCCTTTAATCCAATATATTGAAATGGTACTGCGAATATTCTCTGATAAACTTAATTTATATTGTAGATATCCAACATTGAACGTAGTTAACGTTTTAAGCTGTGGTTAGTCAGTAACTATTCTAAAAGAAAAGTTCTCGATTGGTGTTTCAATGCTGGTTAAACTTCCAACATTATTGTATCCCATTATTAAATGTTTTTTAATGCTCGATAAATATGTTCGGATTTAGTGATATTTAAAATGGAGCATTTGGTGTATCATTTTGAAGGGCTTTATCTGCGGATATTTGTTATTATCCTGTGGAGCTCAAATGAATTCTACCTTGAATCTACCCCTTTCTTGATTATTTCTTTAGCATCCGAAATTTTAGGAACTTATAACTACTTTTGAATCATTCGGTAAGCTATACTATCTTGTGTTAGGAAACTCTAATGCAGATTTGCTCCATAATAGGCTTTATTAGTGCATCAGGGTTGGATGCATTTCCACTTAGAAGAACAATGTGGGTGTGGATTGATTTAATTCATAGTCGGTAGCAGCTACGTGATGATAAGCATTATATGGTTTATGCTTGTAAGCTCATACAACTAATACATGAACGATCCAAAGATGAATGTAATTAATTTGTATTTATAACGATTGGTAGTTGCTTTTTCATTACCAAATTTTAAACATGTTCTTTTCGCATATAAAAATTCATTGTATTGTTTTACGATGAAGTATTCATGTACGTTAATTTTTTTTAGATATTCTTAATTATTTGAAATTAGGAGCTATTAATTGAATTAAATTACAAAATGTAATCTTTAAAAATTATGAAAAACAAAAAAGATACTAATTATGCTTCAGTTAGGCTTAGCTTTGTTTGCAAGTTTGAAAAAGAAGGCGCTATTGACTCCTTATCCTAAATAGCGTAGAAGACCAATATTATAGGAGGGAAATGATACGTTCAATAACCACAATACATAGTGGTGGAGGCGGAGGTGGAGTGGGTGATACTACCTCAAGGTGCGTGGTACGAACCTCTGAGGTTTTAAGGCAACAACACTGTTATAAAAGAGTTTAGCTTTATTAGAAGATTTAACTGGTGTAAAGTGGTGGGTTTGTCCAGCAGGGTAGATATTGCTGTTAAATATAAAGAACAATATGGGTGCTAAATTTATTGTTTATGGCTGCTTCAGGGAGGCAGTTATGGCTGCACTGCTGTCTGGCTGGATGGATTTTACTATGCTTATGGTCAGAGTCTTAATAGATCAAGCAAAGTTTTGGATATCCTGCTGGACAAGCATCACAGAGTTACAGCATTTGATCTTGGTGTATGCTCAAAGACTGCTGATAATGGTTGGCCATGGGTAGGAGGTGGATGGACGAATGCTGCAAGTTCGAGATGCTAACCTAATGCGTCGGTTAATATTGGAGTAAGCTTACATTAGTTTGGGTTTCTAAGCTAATGTGAGGATGTTAGATTTGTATTACACAGAACAGAAGTGGCTGGTACTAATTGTAATGTTGCATTGTTACAATCTGTATTTCTTCAAACAATAGGAAGGAACTCACAAGATGGATACATTTCAAAATCTGTTCTAAGAGATTTTATTACAGGTAATGGGGTTGACACTGTTACACTCACGTGAAAAAGGATCATTTTGTAGAAGAATTTCGCAAATTAGTAATATTCCTGCTATATAAATGGTTCAGGTCTGATGGTGTGGCCGTGTTACTGTGACATGAAAGTGGTGGTTTATTACAAAAGAGGACAAGAAAGTGTATTGAATTGCTATTGAAAGTGGTATTCAGTAAGAAATAATTGTTAAAATTATAAGAGCGAAATTTGAGATTGCAGGATTAGCTTGTTTTGTTTGCATATTTAAATTAAGCTGTGTTTCATTTATGGGTCATAAGAGTATTTGATTATACTCAAGTCAAGATCAGAGATATCATCTACTGTTCTCGCTCCCCTCATCTGTTAATTCTCTTTAAAGTATTTCTGATCAGTGCATTGTCTGTTGTTGGATGGAGTTGTAGAATTTTTTAACGTCTGACTAGGTACTTTTTGTTTCAATCGTCCTCCAAATTGATCGGGGTAGCCATCGGAAAAAAGATAAAAGTTATCGCCCTTTCGTTCAATGAAATTTTCATGACTACTGAAACGTTTTGCTTTGATCTTAGCTAAGCACCACCAATCGAAAGAGTATCACCTTTTAATAATTGTTATTCAGTTATTCTCACGTAAAATATAAAGACGTTGAGCTCCAGAAAAACTCAAGTTTGTTTAATCGTATTAAAATTGATTGACAACAAAGTGCGATGTCCATTACATAATTGGAAAATGGAGTGATTCCTTTTTGTTTTTAACGTTCGCAACAATCCTTATTTAAGTAGTTAAGATGATTTGTACTTAGATTTTTTCCTTTTTGAAACAAATTATCGGTTGGGTAAGGTGTTCCAATCATGCTCATAAGGGACTCGGGACGTCCAGTCCTGTGCAATCTACTGCGGCAATCATTACTCACTTTCAACTTTTTTTTATACAGTAGAAGTACCACTTACAATATCTTTGGGAGAGATAGAGTATGAATGACTGTTTCGTGTTTTTATAAGATCTCTTTAATGGGTATCGACTCTTGAATTCTTAGATATTTAATTACTATCGGCCAGTTTCCTTATTTTATTCGCTCCAATGAATTTGAACGCAAAAGCTTTTTTCAGTTTCATTTCTTTTCTAAGAAATCGTTTTTTCAAGGCGCTAGATCATGATAGAGACGATTAATATAAAAATTACTATGAGATTGATGATATTATAAATATCTTACTTTTTGCTTCAGCAATAAAATCGGTCAAATCTTATCTGCTTGAAATTAATGCAATTTGTTACTTCATTGTTTTTTATTGGTGCTCGGCTGAAAGCCACAGTACATAATTCACCTCATGAAATCTAAATTCCCTTTATCTATAAAGAAATAAGTTCTTTTGGAAACTGGATATATTGGTGTCTAAAACGTATTATGTGTATCAGGGAACTGCTAACAAAATAAAAAGAAACTGATCGTATTAGAGTGATGTATAAATGATCAGTTTTTTAGTTGTTCCGAATATTTTTTGCTACAAACAAAGAAGGTAGTTGAATTCTTTATATACTCCATCCTGAATCATATGAGTTATATCATTTTTTAAGGAGATAATGTTCAATAAGATAACTAAATTGTTTGGATTTATTTGGAAGTAAAGTTGATACAATTGCATCAGCTTATTAGCTCTCTTTTCGCTTGTGTGTGTGATTTAGTGGGAAAAGTGGACGTACAATAAAGTACTGAAATGAATAGCATAGGAAGAAAGAGGAGAATTAAATTCTAGGTACTTCTATTCTGAAACAAATTTGATGGATTATATTTTCCCAACTATGCTTTATTATTTTATGATTAAAATATTAATACTAAGATTAAAGATTTATTATCTACATAAAAAACTGATTAAAATATAACAGAAGATAGTATGTGCGGGTAAACTACTTATTTGGAAATGTTCTTTGCCTCTTAATTGAATTTTCTTACGTTATTGAAGCCACAATAAATGCTTCAATTAAACACCTTCATTTCACTAATTGATCTTTATATTTAAGAAGCCTTCATCGTATTTTTCAAAGTTCCGACAGGTAACAATGTTAAGCCTTATAATAATCTCTTGAATATGTCGACTGTTAAGTATTTATTAGCTAGCTTTGAGGACACATCCTTTTATTAAATGCACCAATTTGTACTTTAAAAGTAACCTTTCCTATTATTCCCCTTTTGATATTAATATTATTAACGCTTACAATAGATTCGGTGAATTTTGTATTGTATTTGAGATCCACAATAAAAGCATCAGGTATTCCACTTATCTTTAATCACTCAAGTAAAAGACTCCGCTTGTTGTTTGTGATGAAAAGTTGACCAACTACGTTAATCGGGATTAACTCTTTCTTGTCAACGAAAAAGCATCTACATTTTTACATTAATTCATCTACTTGTCAGGAATAGAACTTCGCTAAAATGCACATTTGTACTCCCATAATGGAGATTTGAGTATGAGCTGGATAGTTTTTTGTAACATTCCAACCATTGGATCTTTTTTCTAAATGGATCAGCGGGCTTTACTTTTTCTTCCACTTTTAACTTTTGGAGCTACTAACTAAGTAGCAATTGGTAGGTGCTGTCTTGCTTTTTACAATTCTGGACAGCTTCATAATCCACATTTGCTTTAGTATTCTTTTCTATTATAATTATAAAGTATTCGCTCTATGATCCTCATATTTTTTTAAATTTCTAAAGATTTTTCTGCGTACCAAAGACATGATCAATATCAACTTGTGCAGTAGCTAAATAGTAGTAAGTCAGAATGGGTGCTTGTATCTCTTTATAAGTAGATGCGTATAGTTTTCAGTAATGTTTAATACGCTTGTTTGTAAGTGGAAAATCGCAGAGCTGCGTATTCTTACTAACTGCTCGATAGGCTGCACCCAATAGAAAGTTGTAGTTAGGTTTTAGGATTGCAATTATACAAGTCTCAAACTAGGATAGCGTTCTTCGATCTGACGCATTGTAATAATTGCCTCGATTGAATAACATCTTTTCCTCATCATGCTATTGGGCCGTAAAATTGAGCTTGTAATGAAAAAAAGAATTAATAAAAGTGTACGGTAGTTAATGTTTTATTGTAAGGTTATTTGCAGGATCTCTGTGTATAATTTAGGGCACTATCAAAGGAATCTTTGTTCTTTTTATTAAAAGAACACATGATATGCATCAGAAACACAATGTTTAACATATTGATCTTTAGACTTGTATAGCTTGTGTATAGCTTGGAAAAACCCACCGATAAGTATGTTATGTTATAATTGTATTATTGTTTCCAGTGATGCTTATATATTTGGAATAGTTTTCAGTATTCAGTACGAATTCCTTTTTATGAATGCCACCAAAGCTGTACCCTAATATTTCCAATTCTCCCGGTAATGGTAATTTCAAACTAACATTATCGATATTTTACGTGAATCCACCTTTTCAGCGTATTTTTGATCCTTATTTACTCAACAATAAAGATCAGATAGTCCACATCTAAATCACTTTTTTCAAAGATTCAAGCTTCGGATCGATAGGCAAAAGTGTTCACAACAATACGAACCCAGGCTTTAGGAATCTACAAAGCATCTACATTTTTTTAAATCTGGATAACGGACAGAAACACGCGCTGACATTTCTTTAAATTGCACCACTTGATTACACATAAAGTCGGCAATGTTGGTGGATTACTCTATTCTTTGTGACAAAGCTAGAAAGGTTAAATGGTTCACTATCTTTTATTTCTTGAATAGGTTATCTTACTTTCTTTTACCGAGAATTGATGAAATGGACACTTTAAGGGGTAGCGAGTATTTCAGTAGGATTCTTCAGTCTTTTTTTTTGTCTACCGGCAACGCTTCCTCAACAAACTAAAAATTCAAGGTCGGACAGGAAACCAAACTCTTCATCTACATTACATTTGTCTAAACCAAACGTTGAGATTCCCTCGGATAGTATTGATCCATCAAGGTTGTAAAATCTCCATAGAAGTTGTTTAATTCTAGTAGTTTATGGCTAAAATCCACACGTTTATTTTGACTGTAGCAATGGACAATAATAGTGCACCAATTATATGGGCGCATTTTTCTCTTCATGAGGGACTATCTGAATCATATTTTGCAGGAAGCGTCTTTAATCGCCTTTTTAGGTGAAGAAAATGAAACGTTCGGTTATTATTTTCCTCACGAAAAAACACACCGCCCAATTAAGATTAATTTATATTTATGAATTTAGGCATATTCTATGATAGATTGTAATATTGAATATTGGAAGGGGCTATTCATCGATTTTTTCATGGAGTTAAGATTGAGTCTTCGCCTGATTATAAATTTCATTTGAACATTCAACTTATTCACCTTGAGAGCTGGACTAAGATAGAAAAAGCCGAATAGAAGGAAAGAAAAACAGTACAAGTTAGTGATTTAATGGTGTTGCATTCTTTGGTTAGTTGTTAGTAAACAAATGGTATTCCAATGTTTTAAAAGCCTCAAAGGCTTTTAAGGTTGGTAATTTTAACTATTTTTAAAAAACACTTTTACTATTGGTTTGAAAAAAAACTTTAAAAAAAAAAAAAAAAAAAAGATTCGCCCCCAAAATAAAATCCTGTGTGTGGTATGCGGCGGGTGCCCCCGTCCCCTTTTCCATTCCTGACTGG
>Ga0163217_1038805_pt1 | contig 14033 bp, 14 predicted proteins | sample SynspAceP_FD_185933 | JGI IMG/M metagenome (GOLD analysis project Ga0163217, IMG submission 185933) | Saline lake microbial communities from Ace Lake in Antarctica - Synechococcus sp. Ace-P (PacBio error correction) | ecosystem: Environmental > Aquatic > Non-marine Saline and Alkaline > Saline ... | reverse complement strand
CACTCTAACCTTCATCCAACGGCAACAGAGGTAGAATTTGATTGTATACGTTTGTCTGTTTCCGTTGGCGAATACGCCGCGTGGTCTTTTTAATAAAGTACGTGAAGCGTTTCTTCTAGTTTTAAGCAAACATGTGGCTGGACATTAGATGACGGCAACGAGCGCCTCGGCGCCTGTTTAAGCTAGGCGTTCGAATACAGATTGGGAAAACTGAGTAGCAAGGAAGTTCTATTTTCTTTCAATCATAATTCACTCAATTATGGGTTTATTATCATAAGTCCCATATTTATCAATGACGTGATTGATGATATGAGTCCTCTTCTTATAATCAATGAGATGACTTGAGTATGGGACTAATGCGACAAAAAACGAATCGCGGATTATCGCGCGGTTGTTAGCGGGATAGGCGTTTCGCGATATCGCCGCAGAAAGCATTTTGTTAATGGTGGTTGAGCGTCGGCCACAGGTAGGCGTGAATTGGGGGCGGATTGACTTATGCAAATGCAGTTTGTACTTAAGAAATGGGCTTGTTAGATGGACATTGTTAAGGTGTCTGGTAAACCAAAAAGGTATGGTGGATTTGATCGTATTCTAGGTGAGAGCCAATGGAACCGTTGCGAAAAAAGTCGGCTGGTGATCACGAATTAATCGACAGGCCAGTATGAAACTTACAGTTATCTGCGTCGAGATTTTGATTGGTGAAATTTGTTTGAGGTGCCTTGCAAAAAACGCGGACTGTATCATTTTTTCATCCTATTCAAGCGGTAAGAGTTGGCTCATTTGAAACCGAATACGTCTTGTGATCGGGCGCGGACGAGACGTATTGCATTTCGCGCTCGACAGAACTTACGCCGCATTTGAGATGAATTGGCGTCGACAAATGAAAGCATTTATCAAGCTTTAATCCAACGTGTTGTATTACCATCCCCTTTTAAAACTTATCGAAAGGACGGTCATTCAGGATTTTGGGGTTGATGGAGAGCGTTTGGATGTCCCATAAACCGACCAAGCCTGTATTTGGCGCTGGTTGGGATCTTCCCCAAAGAAAAGTGTGATCGCTTTTTTATCAGAGCTGATTCAGCCGTTTTCAGCATTGGCCAAAGCAGTGACGACGTGTTACCGACGTTCACAAAGTTGGATCGATTAACCATTTTATGTTCACGATAAATCCTTTTTGCTTGACAACGAATTGTGTTACTTGATCCCGGTGACGCAGCCCATGCGGATTGCCCAACGTCGGACAGGCGCATCAAGCGTTAGGAGACGATGGACGTTAGCTCAGTTTTATTAAACCCGATGCTATTCGATGGTTGTTGCTCCATGTTCAAGCAACGTATCGATAAACACGGCCTACAGCGACTGGCGTAATTGCTTCAGACTATTTTCCCACCAAAACGTCAGAAAGGCCGTTGATGTTCATCCTCAAACGCCAAGCCCATACCATTGCGAATTTTTGGATGTCAGGATGATTCTTCTTTAGCGTACGAGTCCCCGTTTTTCGATAGAGGTGTTTAAGCGCTTTGGTTCCTTCATAATTGGAATTTTCAATATAGAATGGGAAAAAAACACCTGAAGCAGAATATTGTATTATCGCACTGGTTGTGAAGATTCGCGACGCCATTGTTTTTTTACGTCAATAAGCTAAAATTCGGACTTGGTGAAGACAGAGTATCGCGCAGGAAGGATAACGTTGGGGTTGTGGTTGCACCGCCAAATTCCACTGGCGCTTCCATTTTTATGTAGCTCGCGCATCTTAACCTGAAGGCACAGTTTCATTGGCAATCAAGCGGGGGGGACGTGTCTTTTGTTCTCAATCGGCGACTTTTGGGCGAGTTATGTGAACGCATGATCGACATCGGTATTCACTTTTGTGCGTCGAGCCAAAGAACAGGATTTAGGCTGGGTTGCGGTGTTCGAAGACTTAATTTGGAACCTTTGGGACTTGTTACGCTTTAATCCTGATCATCAATGGCGATCGAATTTAGACGCGAAAGGTGTGGAAACGTGGGCAAAGAAAAGTTTTTATCACAGGTAAAAACACAGTGAAAATAAGGGTTAAGCGCCCAATTTTCCATATACGTCAAAGGTAGTGATACTATGGTCTTCCTATTGCCCAAATGTAATTCAGATATGTTTATGAGATCAAACGATGTTGATCTGCCAGAGTGCCGACACGAAGTGGAACCCCATGAAGTCGTTGTCGATGAAGACGATATCATTAAGACATGAGCGGCAACTCTGCAAGGAAGGTGACAAAGGTGACCTTGGCAAAGACATAAAGTTAAAGGTTTTCTCAAGTTCCTATTTAAAAATCGGCACTAAGCGAATCACGTTAGTTGACGGCGACCACGATATCGATTGTAAAGTCGGACGGCTGCGGGTGGAATGATGCTGAAATCTCAAGTTCGTTTTAAAAAAGCTCGATAGCGTTTTAAAAGAATTTAATATTGTTCAATGTAAACAAGGGTGTTTTACGTTTGACGACTCGTCAGCGTAATTTACCTGTTTTTTTATGTCGAAGAAGTAATTACTTGAGCGGTATTTTGTAACGTAGAAAGTAAAAAAACACCTCTAGGTTTAAGCAGAGGGCGGTTAAAGAATAGCGTGCGTCGAGAATAGGGATTCTACTTTAATGTTTTGCGCGTTCTGTTTAGTTACGGAACAAAGTATCAAAGCGCCAAGGGCTGCGGGTTGCACACCACCGCATGGAGATGATGATATTGTTTGTATGGCCGTGTGGTTGTACATACGGCGGGCAAACAACACTGGGTTATCGGGTTTTCCGTGAGCGTTTGATGACGATTTTCGCCTCGATTCGTCAGTTCCACGTGTCTTTTAAGGACTCGCTGTTTTGGCACCAGCCGATTTGACGAAGTCCCAGCGACGTAAACAAGGTGTGACTCATCGTTAGCGGTCTGTAGTATTTTAGGCCGTAACCCGTTGTGACATCACCGATTGATTCGGTTGTCATTGGGTTTTTGTGATTGTGATGTTGGCAAGGTTGGGCTTTTTTCACCAATACGGCATCGACGTATGTGTTCACCAAATCAAGAACGGTAGTGTTCTACGTTTACGGCAAGGTCTATCGCGGCTTCGATACCGGAATTACCCACAATCACCGCGGTTTCTTTGCTTTAACAATGGCCGTACAGTGTGGGCAGTAAGCGACACCTTTGCCTCGGTAATTTCTTGTTCCCACCTTGGACGTTCATTTCTCTCGCGTTTCACCAGTGGCTAAGATTGACGGTTTTCGTTTTAGTATTGCACCGTTTTTCTAGTTCGATTTCAAACGAATCTTTTTTCTTCAGTACGAACCGCTTTTTGACGTTTTGTTCATAGGTCAACGTCGTAATCTAAAACGTGTTGTTCAGAACCCGCGACCAATTTTGGACCTCGGTGGTTTCATAGAAATGAAGTTTTTCAATCGCCATGAGTGTCAGCACTTGACCACAAACGTTTGCCACGACACCGTACAGCCTTTACGAGCCGGCATAAATAGCCGCCGCTGCGCAGTGGGCACCACCGAACGACAAGTAATCGGTAAGGGGCTTTTCAGACAAGGCTGTTGCACTGTTTGTTGGCTGCGCTTGTGTCTACTTTGTTGAGGATTTGTCTAGGGTCTGCGACCTTTTGGCGAATAATTTCGCCGTTTAAATAAACGGGTATGGCACCGCCATGATTTCGCCGTTTTTCGACCTTATTTTGAACAAAGGCGCATCGCTCATGGTGGCGGTGATTTTTAGGGATTACACCGCCATAAGTGGACGGCTTGCACAAGTTGTCTTTGGGGGGGGAACCCAGGGGGGGGTTTTTTTTTTTTGGTTGGGGGGGGGCAAAGAGATGGAAATGTTACACCTTCAAAGTTATGTCTGGTCCAAGCCTTGATTTGCTTCAAGCGTGGTGCAGCGGTTTGGATGGGTGACCCGCTTGCATAATGCAATACAAAGAGGTAAATCGTGGTCATCGGATGCCAGCAAACGAACACGAGGCCTTGCCCTAGTGGACCAATCGCATTGTGGTTGCACGACCCGCCTGAATTTTTCGTGACAGACAAGGTGTTTTGTCGCTTTTCATTCGGTAAATTTCACGAAGCTAAGCTTAAGTTAATTCTTTCTGCTTTTGCAGAACCATTCGTAGACACAGTAATTTCAATCGGAATTAACGTTTTTGTAGGTATGTGACCCAAACTGTTGTTGATGTTTGCTTCTAAAACACGATGAAAACCCGTTTTTCTGAATTGAGTAATGTACTGTGTTTTAAAGGTTGTGCGTGCGGCGGTTTGGAGTGGCTCCTTCTAGGAGAAGGGAGCAAAGACCTATTTCGGTCTAAACCAACCGTTAGCTTATGATTTTGCCGCTAGGTCTAGAGAAGGGCAAGAGTTGGCTTTCGCCTTCTTCCATTTCGCTGGGCAAAAACTTCACATGGGTGAAGCCGCGGAATTATTGTGAGCTTCACTTTGCGCATTAGATCTTCTGCGTCTACGACCAAATACCTTTCGCTGTGATTTTCCATTGCTTGGATAATTGCCTCTGGATCGACCAAGAAAGTCGCCGATCTTGCAAAGCTTGGGGCCTTCACGAATCACACCAAGATTGTTGGTGATCTTGCTGGGCGATTTGTCCTACCATGAAGTAGTGATTTTGCCGATGGTTTCAGAGCTGTCATGCACGGCTTTATTGAGGAAATGAAGTGTCATAGAAACAGAGAAGGGACTTCAGACGCACGTGCTTGAGCGTTGGTAATATTCCGCAACGTACCCAGTTCTGTAGGGCAAACAAACGTGAAAGTCAGTCTGGGGAAGAGGAAGATAGACCCATTTTCCTAATACGTCTTTTTCAGAAATTTCTGTACGATTCGCCCGTTTTAAAACGGTTGCATTGAATGTTTGATTTGAGTGTTGATCATGGTGTATTCCTAAATAAGTGTTTGTGTTTGCCTTACCAACAAAACACATACTAAGGAAAAATGATCGATGATGAAATTGTTGTTTCTAATGTTTCGATTGCTAAAGCTATGACTTGGTGTTTCAATACGATTCCACTATTCGTCTGGATTACTGTTTTCGACGTCAAGAATTTTGTTGGTGATTTACCTTCCATTAAGGGTTGAGGTTGGGTCAAAATGAGATCAGAGTTATCTTTATGAATAATAGGCCAGTGACTCTTTCTAGTGACCATGCTTCTTTGTACGGGCGCTTAGATCAGTGCATCCAGCACATTCCGCAATCGCACAATGCGGCTTCGATGGGATCTCTTCGCCTTTTTAAACCATTGGGGTAACCGGGGCCTTGCCCATCCCACTTTTTTCATGATGGGTTAGGGCAATGGTTTTCGCGGCTATTTTTAGCATAGATCATCGTCATCAGAAAAAATCTCTCCGCCAAAATGGCTATGACGGTTTCATGATTCCCCATTCATCGGTGTGAAGGCTTGCCCGGTTTTATAAATGAATCAGGAATTGCTATTTTACCAAACGTCATGCATGGGCGCCGCGGAGAAAATTTTCCTCACCCAATCGGTCATTACGCGTAGGCTTTTGCAATTAAACGCAGTTGAAGTGAGTGCATGCGAATCATGCGCCCCCGTTTCATTGTTCGGTATTCAAACGGCTTGGCTAAATTGATGGATGATTCTTAATTGGCGGCTTTCGAGCGCTTGGGTGCGTATCGGCGACTTTTTTTCTGTATTGTCTGTTTTGTCGTATAGCGCGATGTGCGTTGGACTCGAGCACGCAACAATCGGTGGGGATGGTTTAATTAGTAATCCACGCAACCCATTTGCAAAGCGCGTTTCTTTCGTCTTTGATGTGTGTTTTGCGGGTCACGAAAAATGACAGGGATTTGCTGTCATTGGGCTTTCTTTTAGGCGTTTTGCAAGACTCGTATCCATCCATGTCTGGGCATATGGGACATCAACAGAATAAATGTTCTGGACCGTGGATTCGTCGCGGCATCGCCAAGGCCTTTAAGCCATTAAGTGCATCTTTTTATGGTGTATCATCAGACAATGAGGCAACGATAATCATGTTTGTGGCATGTGTCATCCACAATCAAAGCGTGGGGTGTTGTCTAGCGTGGATTCAATGGTACCGTGTTCAAATTTTGTGTTCTGTCATTGATCATTACAGCTTCAAGGCTTCCCAAATACGTTTTAGTAGAGTGAAATGTTCGATTGCCAAATCCAAGTATACACCATTCAGTGCGGAAATTAAGCTTCGTCATGTGTTTATGCTGTTGGCGTCTTTCATATGAGAAGCAAATCTCAGCATCGTGAGTGCTTCAGCAACATGGTCGTCATAGATAAGTCTTTAATGTTTTAGTTTTTGTGGTAACGCTATTGCGTTCAATCTGCGGCACAGTTGAGCATCGCTTTCCTTTTAGTCTTATCGCCTCTCTATAGTGGTGTCCTGCCAATGTTTGTAATGCTTTTTAAGAGTGAGTTTCAAAAATTCACTTTCTTACTAAAAAACAGTATAGGTGGAAAATATATTTCTGCGTCATCAAGCCGGCTTTTTTCCAATTTGCCTGTGAGGTTTCCAGTGCTTATTGGCCCCAATGTGGCCTGCCGGACGCCTTTTAAGTATGAAGCGTGTCGCAGTGGGCCGCCAACGGATCTTGGTGGTCTTAGATAAGTGTTACGCACTCTTGAATGAGTCTCGTTTGTGTGGGCTAAAAAAACGTTTCAACAATCGAATGTAAGGGTGCTGGTTTCTGTGTTTCTTGTGGAGCCCTAGTTCAAAGGTGCAATGAATTGAGACGTTGGGGACATAAATGCGCTTCGTGTGGCGCGTCGCAGCGAATATGTATTTATAATTGAGCAATAAGAATTACAGGCGTCACCTTAAAATTCCCATTTGAGTAGGGTGGCAAACATGGTTTCCAAATGAATTGGCTTGGCGATGTGATTCGGTTCCATACCGCGTCTTTCAGCTTGTTAATGCATTTAGCTCACATTCGCGGTCATGGCAATTGATGGGCGTGTTCATTCGTATTAGACAGAGTTCGAATGTGGAACGCGTTGCGGTTATTAAACATCATTAATTCTGCTTTGCAAATCCATTAATATGCAGTTCAAAACCGTTCCAGGTTTAAGGCATGGTCTATGCTTCTTGGCCATGGTTTGCTGTTGTGGGACTTTAATGCATTATTTGGACAAAAATTCGACGGCGAGGTTCTTGGTTGTATTTCTTGTCTATCTTACTAATAATTAGTTTATGCGCCTCAGCTGACATAACAACGTAGTGTCAGCTTGGCAGTCGTTTGGCTGATGAATTATGTTGGGATTTAGGACCGCAGACCTTGATGATTTTCATCAAAACAAATGGAGGTCGTAACGGGTTTGGTCACAGGTAGCCTGCAATGGGAAGTGTTGGCGCCCGCAGTACGAGGCTTCTTCTTGCATACGCCAGTGACCATGGATCAAGGTCAAGCGTGGACTCGTCGGGTTATTTTTTCCAAAATGGCTTTGCAGGTTTCTTATTGCCGTACGAGATCCGGCATTTTTCCAGTCAATTAGATGAAAGTTTGGATAAGGTGAGAACTGCCTTTAAGAGGAACTCCAATATAACGGAAGCTCTTGTCCACTGCTGCAACTATGATAGTTCAAAACAAGCGCTTTCACATGGCCTGCAATACTTCTCTTGCCGTGTCATTGTCTCATCAACAATTGAGCACTTGTTTTAAAGGGCGGTTTTGTCATTCAAAATGAAATAATCAAACTGGTGTGTTTTTCGCAATGCTGAAAAACACACCGAAATTAAATGTGCTGCCTTTGCCTTTCTTCACTTTTCGAACCCAAATACTGCCGGCCATTAAACTCAATCAGGGCTTAGAAATGCGAGCCCCAACCCTTGTTGCACCAAATCGTGGGTGGTCGACGTATACTGCTTGAGAAAAAGATTGAAAGAGCTTTGTCTTGTTGTTTTCTTTTATGATACCGATTGCCTGTTGGTCTATGTACCGAGAAAATGATTGAATTTGTTCATCAGAGCTTTGTTGAAAGGCAAAATGCGCAGGGCAATTTCACCTTTTGGGTGAATTTAACGCCAGTTTGTTGCCAAGGTTGAGTAATATTTTTGACGCAACTTGTCGAAATTCCCCAATGAGTTTTTTCGGAATATCAAGGGTGCAATATTCAATGATGAGCTCTAGTTCTTTTTCTGTCGACTTTTAGCTCTAAATGGTCGCCGCATCATCGACGACGTTTTGTAATGTTGAAGGGACATTTTCAATGTCCATTTTGCGCGCTTCGATTTTGAAAGTTTCCAAAATGTCATTGATAAATATTGTTTCAGCAAGGATTTCCGCGAATTAACTGACTTTTTCAATGTAATTACGTTGCTTACTGTCCAGATCCGTTTTGAAGTGCAAGAGACGACATGCCAATGATTCGAGTTCATTGGTGTGCGAATTTCAATGGCTCATGTTGGCGAAGGAATTCACTTTTCGCCAAGTTTGCGTTCTCGGCGATTTCTTTGGCGCTTGTAATTCTCGAGCTTTTGTTTTTTTTATCTCCGTTTCCAATTGAACTTTGTAGTGAGTGAGAGATGTTTTGACATTATAGCGTTCGGTCACGTCTCGCCAAGATAATAATTGGCGGCGGGTTATTATCAAAACAATCGATCAAAATGGTCATGTCGGCACTAGATCATTCGCCATCCGTCCGCTGGAAGACCAGCTCAGTTTGAGCGTGTGGGCCTTTTGAGCGCCGCTTCTTCAAATGGTCTTTCTTAAACTTAGTATTGGAGTTCCGCATTCCGCTTGAGTGAAGGCGACGGGACGATTCAAACTTCATGTACCGAAGCAATTTCCCACCGTGGGTATATTGAGCGTAGATAATTAGCGGCCTGGATTGCACTCCACCATTGTTTATTGCGACCTAATATTCCAAGCTGGATCGGGTTGTTGATTTCGAATATAGAACGAAGCGGTTTCTCACTTTCTACGAACCTGATAATTGCGCGTCATTTTTACGAGAAATGGCCCCACGCAATAACAGCAGAATGACGATGCGATGGCCTGATCCAGATGATGCGAATCTCACATCGGTGAGCTGAATCACCGATTTCTGTTTCTTAAGCTCCTGGTTTGGATTGTACAAATTCGCCAATTTGTCCAAGAACCTCGCATGGCAGAAAATAAGATTCCACCAAGCTGGTTATGAGTTCTGTTTTTTCCTTGGCCGATTAATCGCAGCTCTAACGCTCCTTTAAAACAAGCCACCTGCTCCCAATCGAATGACTGATCATTTTGTCAAATAATAGTTTTACCAAAAAAGTTTCCCAAGGCGTGACGTCTACAGTCTGCAGATTCTTGGCGGCTTTCAGGGTAAGTCTTGGCGGTTTCAGCGATGACATAATCCAAACGATCCAAAGAGGGGGAACTTTCATTGATTGTCTTTGAGATCGATGCATGGTATTGAGAGGAATCTGAGTGAACAATCACGCGCTCACCGCGAGCTCAGCGTGTCACGTCTTCCATGGCGCGTATTTAAGCGCGGATTCCTAACCTAGCCAAACGCAGTGTTAAATACTGCTTGGGCCAGTGTGGTCCTTTTTCTATTTTTTGACGTGTTGTATTGGCTAGATTAACGCATTTTCTTTTTAGCCTCGCTTTGCCTGTCATGAATAAATAGCAGCTTCAAAATTGTTCAAATGAGCAGTGTTTTGCCTTGTGTATTGTGTTTCTTTTTTCGTGAGTTAGCGGGATTTGTTATACCAGCGTATTCTGCTGGTCAACGCTTGGAATTTCTTGACACGATTTTCCAGTTGAGACGTGATATTGGAAATTCTGTGTTGCCCGTCGAGCCTGTGAAGGGCGAGAACAGCGCTTACGGTAGCGCTGCCATTGCTCGGTCTTCCGACATTTCGTTTGAACCGTCAAATACGTTGGCGAAGACGATTTTTTTGAGCCGGTACTATTTCTATTTCTGCGGTATGGCATTCGAGTTAATAGTGGACTGCTTTGCTCTTAGGACTTTTTGTCGTTGTTGAGACAGCTCTTTGCAACGTGGCCGTTAGGATGACTGCGCCAATAATAGCGAATTAAAGGAACAGCAGTGAAGTAACCATAGGGGTGGCGCGATAGATAAAGACGTTTTTTTAAGGCTTTCATCATATAGTCGTTAGGTCTCGATTGAATTGAGAGGGCGTCGATGCTGTGTTCTGCGCCATGGTGTTGGCTGAATCCGTTGCCAATTAAGTTGTATCCTAAATCGCTGTTTGTTGCTGATTTAAAAAACTGCAGTATCGATTCGCTTTGGTTGTATTTGTTGTCTTCGGTGAGCTGTTCAAAACTGGTTTCAATGCTTGGCTCGTGGCATGCCTTTTAGCGGCAAAAGGGCTTGTTCAACCACCAAGGCATTGATTTTGTAGCTTTAAATTGTAATTGTGGTGGGTGGCATGATCGCCGTGATTTCGCCATGTCTTCGAGAATTGTTTCACCAACGGAGAATCCGACTGTGTTAACGGGCAGGTACCGTTTTCGAGATGATTGATATTGCAGGACGTATTTTTGTGCGCAGTGATATCGCTTTAACGGAGAGAGACAAGGTTGCATAGAGTGGGTGGATGTCAATTGCGCGAGGCGCTCAAATGATATTGCTGTGGTTTTCATAGTTGTGACCATAATAATGGCCTTTGTATTGGGAAACACGCAAGTATCAGCACCACATGATCGACCTCTGTGTTTATTTTCGGGTGTGTCGAATCTGTAATACAGGACGTTGGGTTTTAGTCCCGCTTGAGATACGCCTTGCATGGCGCTGCTTAATCTGCATCACCATACTTGTCCTTTTGGGCGAAAATTGCAATTTTCGGACGGATGTTTGTATATCTTTGTCAACATATTGATAAAAAAAATTACACTATCATCGGTATAGCTGCTCTTACATTGAAAATGAGGTGCGGCGCGTTTTTGCACGAAGTGATTCGCGCCGAAGCGGCTTGTTAATCAGTGGGATGCGTGTTTTGCTATGTATCCAGTTGTAGCCAGATAGTGGGCGTTCCATACTCCGATTCAAGCTTTCACGCCAACATTTTCAATTAACCTTTTCGACTTGAGGTACCGTTTTACTTCGGCTCATATTGATCGTTAGGAAAAATAAAAGCACTCGATTAATGCAATTCTCACGGTTATTAATGCGTTCAAAACCTAACCGTATGCCTCTTTATGCTTCGTTGCGAGGAAAGCATTTCTTCTTGTAACGGACCGGTTAAAGCAAAGCGCAGCTCGTTCAAGGTACGCTTGACCTATAAACAAGAGGAAACAGGGTGATATAAGAGTCAGACGTCGAATCATGAGGCTCGTCATTCTTCTTAAGTTTCAACTGTGTGCTGTTGCAATGGGTTCATTAGAACCAATACATCCGAGGATTTTTTTTGTTCTGAGGAAACGGTTCTGAGACCCTAAAAGGCAGTTTGTTTTAATCACCCATTCAAGGTATTGTTGTGCAGTAAAATGTTTTCTTTTTGAAGTTTGGTGTATGTCCTTTACCAGATTCATGGCGGATCGGTAATGTATGCCATGGTTAGACTGCGGCTCGTTTTTTGCACGAAAACTCATGTCTTTGTGACGATCAGTGTGTCCATGTCGCAAGCCCATATCTCGTGTAAGTAAAGACGATTTAGCACAGGTAAGCGCCTTCTTTATCTTTCAAAAAAATTTCGGCAATGGAAGGTATTCAAGCACTGCTGTTGGTGATTGCTGCGTTTCTTTTAGATGGAAGGGTGTAACTTTCTATTATCTTCGGATTGGTCTTCAATCAAGTTCATTGTTTTCTTGCTGGTTTACTGAGGCTCCCAAACTGGGCGTTTATATAAATCGAGAACTCACCCGGCTCATTCGCAAGAATTCGTTATGACACTGAGCATGACATCGTCGACTTCGTTTTTTTGATTTTTTCTCAAACATTAGTCGATGGGCGTATGTTGCATTCATATGAAATCTTGTCTTTCAGGCTATCTAGCTGCGAGAATGCTTGTGACAAGCGAGACGGTTATTCTTTTTAGCATAAACCGTAATAAACGCCAGTAGATAGTCCAATGCAAACAAATAAAGGATAGGTTCTTTTTTAAGCTGGCCTAAGTGACTGTCTTGGGAATCAGTATTGCGGATAAATAGAATATGGCCGATTGTTTCTTTTGAGTTAATTTATTTGTAGATCGGCGCTTGAAGGACGTTATTCGTTCGGCGCGTGGTTAGTTTACTTTCTTCAATGATGACGCCGTTAGTCAATGGCTTTTACGGCGATCAATGCGTCCATGGCGTAACAAAGAAAGAAAGTACGGCTGCAAACTTGTTCATCTAAAATACTGATAGCTGATAGGTAAATATTAACGAGTATTCAGGGACATCAATTGGCTGGGTGAAAGTCGTTTTGTCTTTCTTGTTTTTCAAGCGGCTTTGTCGTGAGTGATCAATAAAAAGAAAGTCGAGGTCGGTTTACGCGATAATCAACAGCCAAATGAGCGCTTGAGGGAGTGTTTTCCTGCGGTTTTTAAAAGGAGCTTAAACAGTCTACAATCATTCTCATTGTTATTTTTTATTAGAGGACACTAAACACGCAATTTGCGTGGTTGAGTGTTACTTAATCAGTTTAGGATAATAAAGAGGGGGGAGTCTGGGGAATTTTGTAAGAAAGTGTTTACGGTTTTAGTGACACACGGTTAACATTTCAGGCGGGTTATTATTCGCTAGCGCCATTGAGCAAGACGCGCTTTTGGCAGGTGGACGTTCTTGCTCGGCTTGATCCACCGTAATCGCTGTGAATTGAATTAAATATCCCTCCTGGCTGTTGTTGCGCAAGAATGCCGCCGCCGACTCGCTACACAGCCATTTTTGGGTAACGCCAAATGGTTGTCTGTCGGCGTTAGTAAACATCGCTGGCCGTCTTTCGCGGATTCTGGAATGACCATAACGCAATGCGCTTCGAAATTATGCCTTTAGCTCGTTGTGAACGGCTTTGCCTTCCAGTCGATAACCATTCGATCCGAATTTGATGAACACTGTGTAGTCGCTGGAGAGGAAAATTGCGCGCTTAAAGACGAGAGGTGATATTGGTTAGCCAAAATCACCGGAATTTCTTTATTGCCATAATTTGGATAGCCAAACGAGGACGGCGCGTGTTGGTGTCATGGGCTGTTTATGATAGCTAGTTGAATAGCCTTTTTTTCAGCTGTCACTTTACTTGTTAAAGCACCAATTTTTTCACGCATTGACGGTCGCTTACGCTGCTTAATGTGGGTTCACAAAGGAAACCCGCCTTTTTACGCGAGTACCGTCGTAATCCCAAACAGGTTTGATGAAAGCCAGAATGTTCGCCTTTTTTGATGGGCGTAGGTTGCAAGGCGGAATACTTTATCGTTTCGTGTTGCTCCAAGATTTGCACCGTAACGGCGATGCTGGTATTGGTTGTGCTTCTAAGGTGAATACCGAAGGTGATTTCAATCTGCGCGGCTATTGTGGTCGTTATCGAGTAGTGCATTGCCCAGCGAAACGCACTTCATCATCGGACGCCAGTGGTTAAAGAATAGACTGATGACCGTACGGCCTAATCTTGAACTAGGCCAAATAAAACCGGGTTTGATTACTTTAAGCATCGAGGCTGACCTCTTGTACTAGAATCATCTCGGAGAAATTGACTGAATGACAGAATCGCCCATCCGCAACAGGGCGAGGTTTTTTACTGCGCCCTAAGATCATATGTATTAATTAGGATGGAGAGGTGCGGCCAATAATTTGCCAACCACCCGGTGTCCACACTGGCTGGTTAACGCGTTTGGTTTTTCCGGCAATGGCCACATACCAAGGGTATCTTTTAATCGGGTGGTGTGTTGGTCTTTTTCTTGTACATGCAGTTCTCGGGCGTATTGCTTTAAAATAGGGCGAAAGCCGGCGTGAAGCCGATCGCGTAGGCGCGATAAAACTGTTTCACTGTGGGCGTTTAATATTTCTTCCATGCTGAGCGTGAACAATGCTTTGCTATCGTCTTCATATCTGGGCCAACTTTAGACGTAATACACTGGGAATCACTACT
>Ga0163217_1093125_pt1 | contig 14034 bp, 3 predicted proteins | sample SynspAceP_FD_185933 | JGI IMG/M metagenome (GOLD analysis project Ga0163217, IMG submission 185933) | Saline lake microbial communities from Ace Lake in Antarctica - Synechococcus sp. Ace-P (PacBio error correction) | ecosystem: Environmental > Aquatic > Non-marine Saline and Alkaline > Saline ... | reverse complement strand
GCTGCTCCTGGGCTAAGGTGCGCGCAATTTTGGATACTCCTTTGAAAAAATCTTCTTCTTTCGGTTCATGGGTTTCATATCCAGATCAGCAACCTTTCACCCAGTTGCTACAAAGCGCGGCAGAAACGATTATTCCAACTTCTTGAACTCTTTTTAAACAAATCCTAGAAAGCGGATCGTGCCACCAAATACCATAACGGCTCAAAGGTTCTGTTTTAATCTGATCATTACCATTAGATTGCACCAGGCCCATTTCTCGTATCACATCCAACCACCGTAATCAAACCCCATCGAGTTCATAGCCTGTTACCACTGTTCCATGGAGAAATCTGCGATAAATGTCTCTCCGAAAGGCAGGGAATATCCAATGCCGTTAAAGTACCCATGGAAATACCATCACTTACACGAATAGTATTAAGACCACCAAGCCCCAATTAAGCCCCCTTTTTCCGACCCTCGTTTTTATTATATTGAAAACAAAGTTTTCTCCATAACCTCGCCGCGCGCTATTTACAGCCCCCCAAGCATTAATATCTTATTCTTTGTGGGGCATAAGTTGGCATAATTCACAATGGAGTTCCCCTTCATAACCCATTGTAAATAAACAACACCTGCCATATTCCGATCAAAGGTTTTATTTATACCATAATCTTTTCCTTCCGTCCAAACCAATGGAATGGTACATCAAAGGGAATTGAATATACATATTCAAACCAAACTTCTCTAGGCTTTCATTCTGCCTTCAGATGATTTCAGTTTTTGCAAATTACATATAAAATCATTTAAATATTGCTCACAATATCAAATCATTGCAGGCATTACCTTCCATTCACTTCAAATTAGTGGCCGTAAAATCCACGCAGGAGTGGATACATTTGTTGTAGGGGGTACCCATTGTGTTATTTTTTATATACAAAAGATTGTAATATTACTATCCAGTGTCTATTATTGTGGACATTTCTCTCCAATATTTTTTAGACCTGACAACATTCACGCTTCAGTACACTCCTTTTATTCTTCAGTCCCTTTTAAAAATACTATAAATGATTTATCTATTTCAGGTGTTGCCAACTCTACTCGATCCTCTCCAATAGCGAGCCCATAATTAGCTTAACAGTACGACTATTCGTAATATCTCAAAATGTATTATCTATTATATCCACTTGCGTGTCATACTTTGATAAATCAAGTCACTCTATCAATTTTATTTCCCATGCATTTTAGAAGGTTAAAAATTAATTGTATACCCATAGAATTCAATCTACATGTTTCTGTAACTTTGGTACGGCTTAGTAATCTAGATAAATTTTGTTAAGTGTTAAGGAATTAGATAAACCATATTTAATTCTAAATCGTGGCCTCCTGATATCTGGTTGAGTTATTGTTAGCAAAGTAGTGTGAGTCTTATCTCTCATCTCGGTTTTAGTACCATTCTCTTCTTATGGTTTCTACTTTTTTCATATGAGACTTAAATATGACCAGTTGAGTAGAAAGATAACTCGGTACTAGTGCAAGATGTGCCGAAAATCATCCTCTTCTTGTGCACTCGTAAAACTTCCCTGATAAACCATAATACATAAGACCAGAGTAAAATCAAATCTGATGATAAAGTGCTCTATTTCAGCTCATATATGGTTAATTTTTAGGATTATGACACATGTCACTCTCTGTGTCACGGTAATTCAATATTCTATACAGTAATCTCGCTGTTTTAATCCCTTTTCTGTCTCAATCTGACTCTCTCTCTACGGCTCTCCAGGAAATCCTAATTAAGGTCTGTGCACAAGTTTCGTGTTTATTGGAACTCCTCTATACTATCTCAAATTGCGCCCATTAGGCCAGCCGGGATACCCTAATATGCATTGGAAAATTTTGATTCGCCTTCTTCAACGGATAACGCTGAATTTTTTCAGTTCTGGATACAGGGTTTTTTCATTGATTTTTATATATTTTTTCCTTCCAGTTTAAAACTGATGGAATAAACAGGTTTACGATTACACGCGCTACCATCATATCCTTTTATAGTAAATACTTTTCCACACACTAATTTTGCGATGTGTTTTATATTCCGTACCACACAACACCAAAAGGACATTGGCGAATCTGATAGATTTTTTTAGAGTTCCTATGATTGCAAATGTTTTCGGACACTATTTTAATTTATGCTGTAACCATTTCCAGTTTCAGGGGATGCTGATTGATTGCACAATAGTTATTTTTACAATGTACAATAGTATTATATTAATAATATTCCAATGATATTATTTGGTGGATCAGTCTCTCAGTGACAAATAGAATTAGCATCAAACTTTAAGGATAGTGTGTTTAATTGAGTATTTACACGTCTGAGGTGCTAGCGCGTGTAGACTGCCGTCGTCAAGATCATACAGTGTTTGTGATAGTAAAAATTTGATAATAATATACTATTTACTCTCCGTTTTTGCATATGCGAATGTGATGAATTCCTTCTCTGAACCGATATCCTCTCATATATAATAATGCAGAACTGTAGAGTCACGTTTTGCTGGTTAAAGTTCGACTCAGTGTTTATGCAAATGGTTACCTAATAAATTTTAGTACCAGGTTTGGTAGTATTTGCATGTCACATCTCAGCACGTTGCAAAAATTGTTTAGTTTCGTTCTATGAGAGGGGCCGAGTTCACAATATCTCTCCTCTCCTTTATCGCTTTCATAAAGCTTTATGTGCGATGATCCTAGAAGTATTTTTCTATTTTCCGGTTAATGGACGAGAATATACAAGTATAGTCTCAAAAGATTTCTATTCTCATTCCACCAAACCTCGAAGATAATATAGGGATAAGCTGGAAATTTTCTTCCGAAAGAGGCTTTTTGAATTAGTCATTAAGCCCAGGTCACAGTTTTTAACAACCAGATTGTTCGTTTTCAAGCTTTTTTTCATTTATCACATTAACCAAATAGGCGTCTATTTAAGACTCTCAATTCATCCCACGCTAATGTTGGTGCGCATCAACCGTTCCAGGAATTGTGACATGGAACCGCATCCCCCATTTTAAAATCAAATCCGAGGATTTTGCTATATTTTCGTTGCGAGCCTAGACCGCGTCGTTTTCCTCAAAATTTCTATCATCTCCAAGCTACACATACCAAGAGACAATACCTGAATGTCCCTAGTCTTCTTTGATCATGGAAGCTCATAAACTCATTCCACTCTAACCATAATTTGTCTCTTTTTCCAAAAATAACTTATACTTTCCTCCATGAATTGACAGTAGCATACATTTAATTGCGGCAGGCAGAACATGCGATAATGCCCGAGCATATGGGATGAGTTCAGTTCCCAATCCTTTTCATTAAAGAGTGCTTTAAGGCTACATTAAAGAACCCAAATTTTTTTCTCCAATCCGTCGCAAGAGTAACACGGTCCGCAGTCTAAATGTCAGCAGATTGATTTTTCGCATTAACGCTCCATGGCAATTATATCATAAAATAGAATTTCGCTGATTCGGATAAATGAACCATTCGCATATAAGTGAAAATTAAAATCCGCCGCACGCCGATTTGAGAAGAAATTTTACTATTTAGCGCTCAGATAATCACGTACCTGTTACAATCACGTTGGCTCCATACATGCGCGCACATCTTAGATCAACAATATTTAATAGTAACATTACTCTTGAATATGACGTTAATTTGTCTTCATATATTAGTGTGTATTTTATTTTTAATAACATTTGAGTAACTGAGTCGTGTCCTTATTTACAATACCTTTATTTTCAGATGATATAAAAACTTGTTAGCTTTGAAGAAAAACTTTCCATCTCTCTGTTCATAATAAAACACCTAGTTAATTGCCACCTTTAATATAAGCTTTACCAATATATATTAAGAAAACAAGAGAATTAACATATATTATGCACTCATACCAATCTTTTTAATATTTTTAGTTATAAGATTATTATTGCTATGTTAGTTCTTGTAATTACAGCAAAGACAGACTAACGAGTTTTCTGTGTAGCTTCTTTGCACTTTTGAACTAACTCAAACAAATTATAAACCATTTTTTGTATACTGGACCCTTTAAATCTTTACATAAATCTTTTATATCAACTCTCTCGAAAAGCGAAATGAAAATTTCATTCGTAAAGCCTCCCACTTACTTTTCTTAAAGGTAACTCCGGGTATCACTTATTCGATTCTTATTAACTGTACATTAGGCTGCATCAGCGCATTGTTTTTACCATCTAAACAAGCGAGTTAAGCTTCGTCAGTTCTGTGTTTAAAGGAAGAATTGAATATTTAAACTTTTTATTCAATTCGTGCCTTCCAGATCCTCTCCATGTTTTAACTCTCTCTCAAATTCTTCTCATATATATAGTGCTATCTATATCTTGTATTACGTAACTCTTGGTTTTTTTGCTGCCGTATATTTCTTATGTAGTTACCACACCTTTCAATTCGTCACAAGTAAGGTATATCTCCCACAATAAGCCAAGCCAATCTCAAAATACTTCTATCCTCAAAAAGATAACTTCCGGAATTTCACTTGCATATCCATAAAACTCCGAGAGCCCAAATTACGAAAACACAATTGTCATCATCGCCGATTTTTCATCTCGGTATGGAATGACGAGTGAATAATGCGGCCGCGGCCGTGGGTACAACCTCTCCTTCTGGGTTCTAATATTTCGCACATTCCTCCCAAACAATCCTCCATCCAAATTAGGCCCTTGCCAACACAATCCTGTTATTTAAATTAAAAATCATGCTGGTATTGCTCTTCCTCAAATTTATTGCCCTGGTATGAATACGGGTTATGGCGTGTAATTCATACGTATACAGACCGCCGTAATGACTCTGATAATTTTTTCTGACGTTCTATACCTTGGACGTTTCCCCTGCCTTACCGGACATACAAAAAAAAATCCCATACTCAGACGGGCATTTCCATTAATTTAAGCCTAACTGTGGCATAATTGGCATATATGCTAGAATGACTTTAGGTCGGTTTACCAAAGCTTTTTCAAATCATAGCCAAAATAATAAGACCACTCATTATAAAACTTACTTTCTGACAGGATGGGATTTCCTCAAAGGTGCATTATACATCACATAATGTGGGCTATTGCTCTCAATGCATACGCCTCATGATTTTGGTCAGCCTCTTTTCTTTCATTCTCTTTCAAGTCTCAAGTGAGCCATTTCCGGCTGTATAATTTTCATTTTTTGAGGATCCTTGTTAAAATCGAATAAGAATACGTGGAAGGCCCTTTCTCATTTTGGCCCAAAATCTATCTGGGTGAATCAATATTACGGAGCTTCTTTTTCAACATAGCTCACGCTTGTGTGGTTGGCATTGCTTTTCAAATTACCATTTCCCATTGATTCTCGCAAATCCACAAAATACTGATTATATTTAACTATTCTAAGGGGATAACAGGCCCGTTTTAATCGCATTTACTCTCTATAGGCAAGAGATCTTTCGAACAGTTTGCTGGGAGGGGAGTAATTGTAAGCACCCTTCCCATAATCGCTCTCAAGATGTTTATGATTCAAGCGCCAGGTATTAAAAATTTATATTTTAGCATAAGTTTCTTTGGGCAAGGAAATCCACGTTCCGGTAATAAAACAGCTTTTTTTAACACCAACATATCTGCCCTTTCACTCTGATTGATCCCACCCCATAATGTCTCTTCTAGAACGCTGTAATTATCGATTTCCAGGCCCTTGTCTTGGTTGTAATCAATTGTTTCATTGAATGGCACCCAGCCAACTTCCAAGCCCCTCCTTTCATCGATTCAGCCCGCCTACCAAGCTGCTTACATCTTGTCTTCCTGTTCTTTGCTTTTCTAATGTTACGTTATTACAAGAAGGGCTTTCTTCCCAAAAATATCGGTAGGCATTCATCAAACCACTGTTCTGTAGTGAGGAAAATTTGCCCAAGATCCTTTTGACAACTTCGGTTTCCGACTTCTATGACTTCATATAATGTATACTTTGCTATTAACCCGATCTTGTAGATAATGTAATCCTAGCATTCTCTCCCACTTTTTTTCCCCTTGAACCTATATTTTTCTTTAAATTAGCAGCGATTTGACGTTTTTCGTTACTAATCAGGGCTCCTTTAGGTTCTTATATTTAAATTTTATCTGTAATCACGGATTTAGTTTAAAAAAAGCTGGCCATTTACATTCGTGGTTGGGCAAAATGCTAACCAGGATATTGCCCGTGGGCGACCGGACGTTCTTCTTTAACTAAAGTTTTTGTGGAATATCCTTTATTCCTCGCTGAGTACAATTTTCAAGCAAAGTCCTTAGATTCATTTCGGGGACAAACCATATGAGCTAGGCTCGTTCCCATTGCCCTTATTTCCTTTCCACTCCAGCTTCGGAATATGCTTTGGGAATAGGGGCCACCTTCGTGATAATCTTCCAAATTCAGTTATTTTGGGGTGGCTCATCCAAAAAAAGGGCCTGTATTTCTTCAAAAGCCATATTCTCTTTAGTTCAATTACCAAGAAGGTTAGGGAAACCTTTTTCCACTAAGTCGCTTTTACTTCCAAGTAGCAGCATCTTTACCCTATATAGGGGTGTCAAAAAAAAACATTTTTTATTGCATGGGCTTCGTCTTAAGGAGTTCCCTCTAAAAATATTATTAAAAACCATCGCACTCCTAATGCACCAATTTTCTATAGATTGACTTTGATATATTCGTAATTACTAAACGGCATGACTAAATCTCCCAGCATCCAGCTCATAATAAACGCTGCACATTTTACTGGAAATATCCTTCGGCAATGTATTTGATAAGGGTCGGCAGCCAGCTAGTATGTTGACCAGAAGTTTGTAACGGGGTATAACTTTTTCATCGTTTTATGGGGCAGTGAAGTAACCCTTTCCACTTGACCATTCCCTTCCCATAATTTCTTTAGAATTTAATATCTCCAAGGTGGTAAAGGCTGTCCTTATGTTCACCGCTTTTGCCAATCTATCCCCAGGAGTAAAATCAAAGTCAAGGATCCACAATTTGAGGTCTTAAAGCTGCTACCGTTTGGGAGGCCTAACACTTTTAATTGTAAAATCTTCGGTGTCAAATGTTTGGGAATAACATTTCAGAGATACCTAAGGTAGATCTCTTACGTATTGATATTGGTCCCAATTTATTCTGCGCCTATTAAGAAGAGCTATATAAAATCAAACAAGGGTGCAAGAACAACTAAATGATTTTATTCTCATATTCTCACTTTATCATATTTTTTAACGACGTTGTACAAGCTCCTTCAAAAAGGCCCTAGTACTTGATTTCAGGAGTCTGTGTTTAAGTAAGCTTCCTAAAATTTTGTATATCATTGGTTAACTTAAATTTACATTATTCTGGAATATTTGACAAGAACGAACGGGAATTTCTAAAGTGTTTACAAAAACGAAAAAACCAACTATATTAGGTGTTAACATCAAGATTAAAACCGAATTGGCGGCCGTAGGTTTCATAGAAAGGTTTAAAAATGAAACTCCATTTATATTTATTATACTTATTTCTTCGGATTTACCTGAAATGGATTTACTTATATCGTGGCGCATCTAGCGTTATTTCTTTCACGCCATCTTTACGCGGTTCAGATTCCTGTTTGCCGTCCAAGAGAACGGTCGGTCCGTAAAATAGGACTGACAATATTTGCTGATCCAATTCACCGGGTCAGAATGAAATTGAATGTGCATGCGAAGCTCAATGGGTACTCGTCTTCATTTTCGACCGCAATGTCAAGTAGCTTCCGGTTGTACTGCTGTACATTTTCCCATTTACCAATTTATCAATTACTAAAACCTTCCGTTGCCATTTGAGGAACACACGAACCATTAATGTTCAAATTTTTCCATTACCCTTTAATTTTTAAACGTGTTTATTGTCCTCATTTGGGAATTGCAGCTTGTCTTGCTCAATCACCACATTCCTTTTCTGTCCATTTCAATGTTGAAGGGAACATATAGGTTTTACATACAAAGCACTATTTATCCGGGCACTTCTAAAGTAATAGAATTTCTGAGTTGGTATTGCTTTCTATTGCCGTGCCAATTACAACAAGTTAAAACCCTCATGTTCAGGATTGCAAACTGTTTTACAAGAACACGGCCTCAAGAGATACCGTGATAGGGTTATTGGAGGGCTCTCATCCTGACAACGGATGCAAAGATGTGATGTGTAAAGTCCAGCGTTCATTAATAATCCATTTAAACTCACCCTCTCTGATCGTACAGAAAAAGGCTCTGGTTAGTTTGTTAACATATTATAAGTAGCACAGGTTTTCATTCTGTCCTCCAGAAGAGAATCCATTTTCCGATACAGCGTTGCAGGCTCAATGGTAAAGCATTTTCTTGGGGCATTGCGCTTAGGATTATCGTTTGCTCCAGCAACTCCGCAATTACTAAAACATTATAATCATTTACTGCTTGTTCCAAAATTATCGGAAATCCTGATAGTTTTGGTATTTTTTTGGGTTTAATCGCTCGCTCTCATAGTTTTTACAAAGACGGCACCTATTGACTCGCTAGAGGGATTGTGCTGGTTTCGGCATGTAGACCTCTTAAAATGGTTTCATATCGTCTATCATGTTCTTTTTTAGCCCAAAGCACTACAAAATGGAAGTGATTACTGAATTCACTCAAAAAGCATTTATGATATTATCGAACCCATTGCTGATTCTCAGTAGTGAATGTGGTATGGCGATGTGTGGGTTACGAGAAAGTCTTGCCATAGACTCATTTTTCATTCCACATATTTTCTCACCTGCAATATATATTGATTTTATATCACAATAGCTAATAATTGTTTTCCCGTAGGCAATATGTGCTCTCCTCTCCGGGCAGTCGCAGAGACCAAGCTTCCTCCTCCTGTTTACTTTTGGCAACAGTCCAGTGCCTTTTGAAAATTACCACTTACTTCAAATAAATCTATTAATCATTAACCCAGCCCAAAATCTTTATTGGCAGAGGTATAAATAGGGAGCGCCATATTTGTAGTATTTCTGTCCACCATTAGAGTTGCTCCGTTTTCTTTCATAGACGGATAAATTTGACTCTTCTCGTCTGGGGTTCAGATAATGTAGTCCGTGAATTACCAACAACCAGTTCTCATAATAAATCACTCGCGTGTTACGGATTAACGCCTTTTCCTCGCAGACCTCTCATATATTTTCCCTCGAACATGTTCATAATGAGCTACTCATCCCCGATATCACGCTCCTCGCAGCTATACGTTATTTGGATCTGTATATATTTAATGAGGTAGTTTCCTCGTATTTTTCCGCTTCACGGATTTCTTAGACATATGTGGATAATAAATTTTGTGTAAATGTTGTATTTCACCTTACCTCTCCCCTTATCTCTATATTACATGCAGAAAAATAGCTATGTAAGGTGCAGATTTTATTCTGCAAAACTGTGTTGCTCGGCGTAAGCCCTGAGCTATTTTGTGACCTGTGGAATAGGATTTGACTGTGGATACTCTCTGCGCAACTTGCTCTTGACTTATTGTTCGATTACTCCATCCGTGGCGAATCAATGTGGGGTGATGCTGCTCGCTCAGTATAAGTTTCTCATCGTTTAGTCTTCTATACTGCACCTCGGCAAAGACATGACTACAGGCAATGAAACTAGCAGCATTAGTCTTGGCAAGTGTATAGTCACTTATAGAATATAAACTTATCACGGTTTCCTATGAACTTTGTTGTCTTGCCCATAAGAAGTCGGGATTCAAAACAAAACCTCATGTCAGATTGAAACCTCAATTTACTTCTGATCGCCGAAGCTAACCCTTCCAATGTCTCTATGACTCAGCTAAGGTTATTCCTCTCTCATACGTAATACAATTCGCATACCCGAGGTTGTATATCTGTACCGGAGCAAAACAAACCCCAGTATTACTAAACTTACGCTGATTTGAGAACTTCGCTATTATCTTGTCACCGGCCGAAAACTTGAACCACAATACTCTTACCTACTAGGTCGGCGTGGCAACACCGATCTTCATTATTATTGTCCATTGCAAGTAGCGTGGTAACTGAGGAGCATTGACCTACCATAGTTTCAACGTCGAATATCTAAAACATGGGTTCAAGTTAATTGATTATTAACAAGCTGCCCGCGATTATGTGCGATAGAAATACAGGGAGATCATCCGCTTGGTTTTTCTCTTTTGCCACCTCAACTGTCTCCCGGCTCTGTTTAAAGGCAATTTTTTAAAAGATGGTTGTAATGTTGCTCGTTTACTTAAGGATCGGTGAAATTTTAAAATTCATGGCAACATTTCCGTTTAGATATGGCGACCTGGCAACAATGACTACCAATGTAAAGAGAATTCTTTTGACCTGTTCCAATTATTAAAACAATTGCATTTCCAATTCGAATTCTACATTCTGGTGTTTCGTTTTAACCACCGAAAGGCCATTAAATATAATATGGTACCGCTTTGAAGGAAACATTCAACGGAATAGCTACATGATTCCATTACCTGCTTCTAAAGCTGAGGAATCTGTCCGATAATACAATACACCAGATTGGGTAGCTATTTCACGCCTGAAATATCATTATGTTAGAGTTACCTAAGGGTGCAACAAAAAATGAGCATTTGGGCTATTTCGATAAAATAGAGCAAACATACTGTCCGCTGTTTGCGTGGAAGCGGGCAATATAAGAATCCATGCCTGTAGGAAAGGAAAGAAATCGATTCCTCTCCGGACAAGGCTTCAACTGAATTTGCGAAACATTAACGCGTTTTTATCTTTAGGAAAAGAAGTACTTTACCAACTCAGACAACTCCAAGTACTCCACTTTAGATTGAATCGGGTTCTTAGGTGTAAATTCATTACAGTGACAATCTTTCTTACATCTCCATCAAAGAATAATATAACGAGCAAGTCATATCGGTTTACCACCGATTACCATCCAAACAATCTTGATCAACCCACCTTGCCGCAGCTATACTAGCAATACAAAGAAACAATACCATAGGACACCAAGTAAAAAAAACTTAGATTTTGTTTTCATATTTAAATACTTTAATGTTTAAATACCTAAAGTACTTAAAACAAAACTTATTGTTTTAAATATATTTCAACCTTACCAAAAATCCAAACAAAAAAAAGATTGATTAAGAAGTTCAATTAAATTAAGGACCAGTTTGACTCGAAACTTTGATCTTTATGATTATTACCAAAGAATTTCCACATGTATTTTGTGATTGAGTTTGACCGCCATGAGTTAATTTCATGGATATAAGAAAACACCTCAACACTTTCTGTTTACTAACTAAAATCGAATATTTCTACTTAATGATATATTTCTATTTTTTAATTTAACGGTACTTAGATTTAGTTCTAAAGGCAAATATCAATGTGCAATTTATCAGTGGAAAAGCGTTAGAAGGACAACAAATTAAAATGAGCGCTTTAATAAGTGTAAACCTTCACACGTAAAAATATAACATAAAGATTTGTATTTTTAAAAAAAAGTTTGTGGTTTAAAAACAATAAACGGAAAAACTTAGTGGAACTAAGAAAAGTATTTTCAATTAAATTAGTCACTTTAAGCACAAAAACCTAAATTTCAATGAAATTTAAATACTAACCTAATGAGCACTTAAAATTAGTATCTAGGGAACAAGACCGCTACGAAAAAACATGCAATATTACTCGAAAAGAAAATCAGGTTTTATTAGCTGTGGATTTGGCATACATTTTTGGCGTTGACCAAAAGATTTAAAAATTCTTTTTGAGATGAAACGTTATACTTGAACCAGAAAGAAAATAAATGTTGTCCTTTACTAGGGTGGCTTTTTAACAGAAAAGTGAAAAATTTAGATACTGCTGCGGCCCGTGCTTTTCAAAGACCATACAGTCTACAAACATGTTTATTTAGAGCAATAAAAAGTATATAGTAAATTGATAGAGATCTGGTCAACCGAAACTTATTTCCATTGCTGTTACTATGCTTTAAACTTGATTGTTAGCTTCCACCATTTTTGATGGAATAACCAAATAGAAGATTGCCGCCGTCAGATGCGTTTAATCTAAAAAAGCTCCTCAATGATTTTTGAAAACCATACGAAATGGCGTAGGAAAAGCAATTAGCAGGCTAAAACATAGAGCACTTTACTAAACCAATTGGCTCTTGAGTTCGTTACCGAAAAAAATTATCAACAATGAGAACAACTTCAAAATTTATGATGATCTATATTTAGGACAAATAATTAGGTATAAGCAAGAAAATCTTCATTAATAAATTTAAATGCTCTTGATATTTTAGATAAATTAAATGAAAAAGACATGTCTAGCTCTCGGAAAGGTCATTATTTATCACATTCCAATGCGATGGCAAAAAAGTTATTCAACAAAAAATTAGAATGAAGGTCTCTAATTTTTAAAATTTGTTACATTATTTAACCCGTAACGAACTAATTTTTATTGACCCCCAGATCCAAACTGTTTCTTTCATTAACAAATTATTCTGGTAAGCTCAAGATCTTGTGTGCCACGCTCATCATGCTAGGTTTTGCCTACAATTTTTACCTTAGAATGCTTTTACCGGCCACACAACCGGAAATTCCTCGCCCGGACTCCAAGCTATGAGCTATGGCCAGCACTTCACACTTTAGCATTAGGCATCATGTTTCACCTTTAAAAGCTCATGTCAAACGGATCCCGAATGAAGCCGGGCACGTTTACTGAACCCTTCCATTAACATACCCATGTTTATCGAGTTTTTTGATGAGAATTATTGAGTCACTTATCAAAATATTTAGTGAGAATTTGCAACAAAATATCACTTACTTGCATTTATAGAGGCCAGACTAAACAGCACAAAACCAAAGTCTCAAGTAAGGTTAATAATTCTAATGACAATATTTCTAGTTCTTTAAGGGGGCTGTGGTCTTAGCCATTCTAAAACCAAGCCTTTCAAATCAATAAGAAATCGAGCAAATTTAAAACAAGTAATTGAACTATTAATAAGTTTAGAATAAAAAAATATACCACAACGTTTTAAAACAGCAGACTTTTTAATAATTATTGAGCTAAGAAAAAAAGTAGAATAATTAGTTTACTGTTTTTATGGTTACTCAACATTAATAGGAGTTTTTTCTAAGTTAGTACCAAAATTATCAGTCTACAGCCTTCCTGGAATACTAATAGGTTATCTATTTATCCATAAAAGTAAAAACACCGGCAACTTGATGATTTGCCCTCCTTTTAAGCTGATTCGTTTGATGACAAATGCACCCACAAGGTGTAATGTTTGCAGATTGGCCTGGATTTGGTATTGGGCGGTGTGCTTTGGACAAATGCATCTATAAAGGCATGCACCAAATGTGGATGTGGCCGCCGTGACCTCTCCCTGGGTAAAGGAATAAATGCTGATTGTCCCTTTCATCCAGAGGACACCCTGCGATTTCGGTAAATGACCTAATCTTTCCTTAGGTAACAAATTTTAGCAAAATTCAGAGGACTCACAACTTTCCTCGGGGATATTCGGGTTTCCGGTTTTTTGTGCAGTGTGTACCACCAATGGTTTTTCCTTTCTATCAAACGGCCCATTTCTTATAATTTTTTGAGAACCATAGACTCAAAACTTTCCCGGTATTTGACGGGCCACGTCAAATTAAGGAACGATTATACCTCGCGCACTAGATCAGATTCCTGAATTTGTTATATGCGTGGTCTCCACGGGCATTATGGGGAATTTTGTTATTCCTTGATCAATTTTCTTCCCTAATACGTTCCGCAAACCAAAAAACAGGATACCATATTCCGGCCTTCATCCTTTTGGGGTCAGACCCCAATTACAGGGAACCCTAACGCCACACCCAGTGCGATAGGGGGCCGTAAATTGCATGGGCGGCTTAGTTGCTGCGCAAATAGTTTCGGCCAAACCGTCACCATATTCCTGTTGATGGCTTGCTTTTTTAAAAAAATTGGGGAATTCTTTTTCCTTAGTTTCACCATTGCTCCGAAAGTTTTCCCTTTTCATATTTAAAATTCTTCCTTCTTTTTCCCTTAGGGGGGCC